>TARA_R110000744_G_scaffold344397_1_pt1 | contig 57707 bp, 27 predicted proteins | sample TARA_R110000744 | Tara Oceans TARA_R110000744 (sample SAMEA4398083) | marine metagenome | biome: Polar Biome; feature: [DCM] deep chlorophyll maximum layer (ENVO:01000326); material: water (ENVO:00002006), including particulate matter (ENVO:01000060) such as... | depth 36 m | reverse complement strand
ACAAGGAAGTTGCTGAGCTTAATGCTTTGTAATTGTTTGGTGGTTAATTGATGGTGAAAGGGGAGCAGAAATGCTCCTCTTTTTATTTACATTTTAAAATTATTGGTTATGGAAAATGAGAAAACGGTCCTAATAGACGGAGACAGCTTGATTTATTTCGAGATGGGTAAACCAACATTAGAAGAAGGCATAGCTGGCCTTAATGATAGATTAAACACTATATTAGAACAATGCGGTACTAACAAGTATGCAGGATTCTTAACAAGTGGTAGATGTTTCAGGTATAATACAGCAAAGACAAGAGAATACAAAGGAAACCGAAAAAAATCCAACAAACCAATAATCTTTTACGCATTAAAAGCATATTTAGAACAAACATGGAATTTTACATACACTACAGAGCTTGAAGCAGATGACCTTGTGTCGATGTATCATAAGGACGACGGATCAACAGTGATAGCAAGTCCTGATAAGGATGTATTATACCAAAATGCTGGAACTCATTTCAACTTTAGAACTGCAGAAATGGTGAAAGTATCTCTTGAAGAAGCTGATATTTTCCTATGGAAACAGACTCTAATGGGAGATCCTACAGACGGGATCCCTGGACTACCTAAGATTGGGGAGAAAACAGCTGCAAAATGGTTAGAAGGTATACCAATTTCTGATATGCCTTCATTTGTTTTAAATAAATATATAGAAAAATTTGGTATACAAGAAGGAATTCTTAAATTTACAGAGACTTTCAACCTTGTGTACATGCTGAAGACTTCTGAAGAATCAGAGAGGATAGCAGGAGTACCGCTACCTGAACTAGTTACTTATAAGCTAGAAACCCCTGATCCCGAAGAACTATGGCCGTAAAATGCTCAAATCTAATCTACACTCCAACAACATCGCTATCATTTAGCATAACTGGAGGAACAAAAGACTTAATTCCGCATACAGCGGAAGGAAAAATAATTTCCCTAGAGGGCCCAGACGGATTAAACATCCAGACGGGATTCACCCTTGAAGTTAAGAAGGCTCTTTATAAAGTTAACTTTATAGACAGTAATACCGTAAGAGGCAGGAAAATCTATACCCTGTCAACTGCGAAACCAACAAAGTCTTCTACATTCTTGACTCCTATGTTAGGAGGAACGAAGGAGGACTTCTTTTGGGATAGATTATTTATGAACTGTTTTATATCCACTGACGTTGACCATTATTGTATAGCGGTGCTATTCAGATGGTCGGGAGACCCTTTATTCTTGAAGTTTGAAAAAGAACTATCAAAGAAAAAGAACTTTAAGAGGATGTTTGATCCTAGTACTAACACAGTTATGTTCATATTTGACGTAGAGGATAAGTACGCTAGAGACTATGATGCTTTTATTAGAGGTAATTACTCATTACTGAGTAATGAATATAAAAGGCAACTACTAAGTTTCCACGGCGTACCTAGACAAAGCGAGATAGGATATATATTATATAAAGACCCTGAAAGAAGAAAACAATTGAGCTCCCTACTGGGTGTTCCTTTAGATTCGTCTTCAGAACTTTTAAGTGTTATTAACGAAGATGACGAAACGTTTGATGAAGATTTCTATAAATGTAAAAAACAATTAAGATGAGTGAAAAGGAAGAATACAACTACGACCATGTAAAACGTCATAGCTCTGATATGAAAGATCTACTACAAGCGTTAGCTTTACGTAAGATGTTTGACCCAACAGAAGATGTAGCCGATCAAGCTATGCGTTACAATGATGGTAAAATGTCTTGGGAATTAGTAGATTTCAAATCCTTGGAACCTATGGTGGAAGTACTTATGTTTGGGGCGTCTAAGTATTCTCCTAATAACTGGAAGAAAGGTCAACCTACTTCTGAGATATTAGGGAGTTTATTAAGACACCTTATAGCATACCAGGATGGAGAGACAGTCGATCCTGAAAGTAATAAACACCACTTAGGTCACGCTATGTGTAACTTGATGTTTTTAGTGTACAACAATAAGAATCATCCTCACTTGGATGATAGGAAATAAAAAAAGGGGCTCTGCCCCCTTTTTTGTCCTTCATAGCCGTTTATCAGGTTTTATTATTTTTCTGATTTGGGAAGTACTCTGCAGCCTTAGATACTCCACCCCAAAAAGGGACTAATTGCGACGCATAATGCCCTTTCCATGTTTCATCTCCGGGATCATCCTCTCCAAAGAGCATATCTCCGAATTCATCTAAAGTGTTCTTAGAAAAGTTTATTAATGTACCTCCTAGAGAAAGGATAGGTAGTCCTGATGCTCTAGGCCCCGTAATCTCTGTTAAATCTAAGAAGATAGCCATCTCTCTGTAAATTCTATTCACAATATTAGATAGTTTTCTTCCAGCCCAAGTCTGACGTATATCAGCCTTACCGTCATCATCCCAATCTCCCCCTAATAACATCATTAGAGAAATCAAAGCCATAACTGTACGTATTTCAGTAATAACAGCTCTAATATTTCCTCTTTTCATTTCCAAGAACTTCTTGTAAGACGCCTCTTTCTCTTCTACGCTTTCAAAGTGATACTCAGCATTCCCAACGTTATCCGCTAGATGCGCTTCAAACTCTAATCTAGCTTTACCTTCCTTTAATGCGTAAGCTTCTGTCATACCAAATGTACCAACATCTACCCCAACCTTCAATAGATCTATACCAATAGCTCCAAGCATTTCGAGCATACCAACCTCGGCGTTTATAGCCTGCCCCATGTTATCAAATAAAGCTTCTTTACCTGCATTACTCAGCATAGACCCCCAAGTACCTTGATCGTAATGATCCATCACTGAGTCCATTCTTAACTTACCAAATCTTTCAAACGCTATACCAGGAAACCATGAACGATAGTGCATGAAGAATCTATTCCAAATATTCATACCTGCAGTAACAACTTCTCCTGAGCCTGGAGTACCTTTTATCTTACTACTCATTCTCCCTACTCTACTTCTAAATTTAGCAAACGCTGTTTCATCCTCATTAGGGATAGTCACATTAAACTTATTCATACCAGAATTAGGTTTATAATTCTCTACTTCCACCATTTCCATGGAATCCAATAGAGATACCGCCCCCTTATCTAGTTCTGATAGTCTAGCTAATTTTTTAGTTTTAGGGTCTATACCATGACTCATCATCATAGCTACAGTTAATCCTGCATCAATCTGCTTATCAGCTACCGCTAAAAATTCAAACCATCTGTCTCCAGTCATATACTTACCCCTTAAAGTAGAAGAAAGCATCTCCCCTCTTCTTTTGGATACGTCTAAAACAGCTGTTTCATAGTGCTCCATAGCTGCACGAACCTTATCATCTCTAGAGTAAACCATCTCAAGAGCTTCTCGTACATGCTCATTGTTGAAATGTATAGCTTTAGAACCCTGAACAAATAACCCCAACGTACCAGCACCTAAGGCACCGATAGCTACAGGAGTCTTAAGTCCTAAAGCATTTATAGTTGCTAATTCTTTCACCCCTAAGGCTAATTTATTTCTACTATAATGATTTTCACCAAAGGTTTTATCCTTTGTCTTTAAGGTTCTACCATATATAGCTAGATCCATCATATCTGTAAACTTCTCTGAGTTTACTCTATCTTGTCCTAGCATGGTTTTTGCCATATTATGGCCTGCAGAAATAGCTTTCCCCTGCATATCAGTAGTCACCTCTCTTAGAAGTTCCGTTTCTGTTAATAGTAAATGTATTACACGTAACTCATCTTCCACTCCCTGGTTATACTCGTACTGCATAGACGCTTGACCTAACATGTACAATGATCTACCTAATTCTGTGGATCTTAGCGACCTATCCTCTACTTCTGCTCCAGACTCGTCTTTCCTTGTAAGAGGAGCCATACCTAATCTAGGTATGTACCTCATATGTTGGCCTTGCATATCTGTAACACCGTATGAAAGATCATGCTCCTTCATCTTAAGCTTATCTAACATAGCTTCTGGTAGACTCTCCCAAGAGTTAGACTCTAGTACAGAATCCATTATATTCTTGTGCACATTAGGTATAAATGTAGAACCTAAATCTGCCCCATATCTCTTACCAAACTCTTTGATCTTCTTTTGATGGAAGTCATAGTACTGTTTTAGTGCAGGAGTTCTTTGAATCTCCGCATAATCCTTACTTAGGAATCTGCTAGTAGTGTCCGGATTCTTACGTAAGAATAGTTTACCACCAACATTTGTCCAAGCTTTAGGGCTCGACTTCACGTCGTATCGTTCTAACCAAGACTTTTTCTCTTTAGCTAACTTATCCTTATTGTCTGAGTAGTCTCGAGTTAAACGCTTAAACGCTTGATCTCTAATTTCTTTAAATCTCTTATTATAATACTCATCATTTATAAGGTGATGCGTCTTGAACCATTTTGTATCACCTTCCTCTAGAGCAGTTCTTCTCTCGCTATAATAGTCAGGAGTAAACTTTGAGTACAGGTTGAATGTAGTTGGAGATATAATCTTATTGTAGGCTTGATTCAGCGTAAGACCGTTGGCATCTGCCCAATCCCCTAGTATAGTGTCATGATGTAGTATCTCTGCGTGAAGCTTTCGCTCATACTTAATCATCTTACCCTTGATTAAAGATGTAACCTCATGCATATATCTACTATACGGGTCTGTTACAGCTCCAGCAGATAGATACGCGTTAGCTTTAGATCCACTTCTATTGTACTTGAAGTTTTTAATACCTAACTCTTTCGACTTTAGGTCCATTCTTTCTAGCATGGTGTGCTCCAAAGATGATATAGTACTACCTATAGATCTGGCAGCCTTTTGCATACTCTCTATTTTGGCAACATTCTTAGTAGAATCTTCCTTTGTTTTTGTAAGTCTATCATATACTTCAGGTATAGTAGAGAATGCTTGAAAGTGCTTCAATTCCGAATACAATTCTCTAAGCTCTAACTCAGATAGGTAGTTAGGGTTAAATACTTCCTCTCCCTTTACTATCTTGAACTCTTCTTGTTCTCCGATACCTTCCTCAGCTCGTCTAAGTACACGCATTGCCTCATTTAAACCTCTTTGTATATCCTGATCTAATTGAAGTTCACGTAGTATTCTCCTAGATGTAGTCATTCTAGTTTTTATAGAATCATACTCCTCATTACTAGCGTGATCTAACTTCTTAGCTAGCATTTGATGCCTACTTGTCTCTTTCTCTACTAGTAGAGCTAAGTCTGAATTCTCTATAACCTCTTTGGCTACAGGTATGTGTCTTAGTAATTCATTGTCCTCACTTACATTACCTGCATAAACTTGCAGATCTTTTACTATTTTTTGTAACCTACCAGTAGACTTATCTCTACCATATGTTACAGCTATAGGAATAATTCTAGAGTGACGTAATTTAGTAACCCCATATTTAGATAGTAGGGCATCTCTATATACACCTAACTGTAGGTCATACTGATCCATTGAGCCAGAATACATATCCCCAATGATATTAACTCTGTTATTTGAGAACTTTGCTGTACTATATTTTCCCTGACCAAACTTAGGAGATTTGAACTTATAATCATATACAGATGCAGATCCGTCTGAATAAAGAACTAGTAAATCAATAGCTCCACCAACCTTCTTTTTAGCATCAAATACAAATTGCTCTGTTATTATTGTAGGCTTCTTGCCCGGAGTACCATTCTCCTTGTTTATAGCGTTTTGTTGTGCTGTTATCTGTTTTACTAGGAATTTTACAGAAGAGTTTAAAGACTGTATTTGTGACATAGTAAAAGAAGGTCCCTTTTGCTCTGCAATAGAAGCGATTGTAGCTTTTGAACCATTAAAGTGCATGTTAATTAAGGCCTCCATAACGTCGTGACCTTGAGTACCCATAGACATACGAACCTCTCCGTTATGCGCGTTTGTGCTCAATTGTTCTTTACTTAATCCAGCAGGCTTAGCAAATGCAGTAGTATCGGAAGCTCTTTTCATTAGCTCCGTACCCTTGTAAGGACCAGAAGTAGCTACATATCTTTCAATAGTAGGATCTCCACTTGCTATTCGTGTGTAATACTTTTTAAAGTCCGCCTTAGTAACGTCTTTTATCTCGATTACTTTAGTTTCCCATATACCTTTCTCACTTTCCAGTAACTCTAATGTATGCTTTGCTGGGTCAGACTGATAGAAAACCCCTTCCATAGTAAGTGTAGAAGGGTCTGATTTTAACACTGCCTCCAGGTTATCATTAACCATTGCTAAAGCAGCCTCCGTGAAAGGGTCACTGTGTACCTTTGCGAACTTCATTCCTAAAAAGTTAAGAACTCTGTCCCACCATCTTTGTAGTCTCGATATAGGACCGTCAGCTTCTCGTACAGTATTCTTTTTTAATATTATCTCTGTTATAACCTTCGCTATAGCCTCACTCTTTATCTTAGCTATATCTCCGTCATACTCTTTCATATAGAATCCCTCAGGATCCAACATGTTCTTGTAGATTTCAAATGTTTCTACCTGATTTAGCATTGACGCGTACAAAGGATTACCTTCAGCTTTCAATAGCTCTACCAAGAAGTGAACAGATTCTTCTGTCATTGTATCTATAGATGCCCCTTTAGTTAAAGAAATGACTCTATTTAACATATCAGCAGCACCTACAGCGCTAACCTTTTTACCTTTAGAATCTACTATATTCTCTACATGTTGTACTTCAACACCTATTTTACTTAAGAAATGATCAAGAGTATTCTTTAAGTCTATCTCTAGCTCCCCTCTCTTCAATAGGTTTGCGGCGTCATTCCACTCTACGTAGTTAGAAGTAATATCCTGTAAAATACCTGAAACTATACTACCCTCTATAGAAGGATCGTTGGACATCCCAACGTTCTTGGCCATTAACGAGGCCTTTCTGTAGGCAGCGTAAGCCACCTCGGGACTACCAATAGTAATGTTCATTTGGTCATACAACCCTGATTTTGCTCCTGTAGAAGTATATACCTCATTTACAGTTCCATTCGTATTTCTATCTATTCTACAAGCCATCTAGCATTCGTTTAGTAAAGTTGTTAAATCTAAGAGAGCAGTTCCGTCTTGGTCTTCCTGTGTTAGAATGTCCTCCATAACCTTGAGTCCTTCTTCTCTAGAATAATCTCTCTCTTCTTTTACAATTGTAAAGAAAGATAGTTTAAGAGATTTAGAGAAGAAATCAGGGTATTTATTTTTCATTTCCTGCAAGGTACCGAATCCTAAAGACTTAGACAATTTTTTTAATATTTCCGTGTCCGTTTTTCCGTGTATACCCAGCAAGGTCTTAAGTGTGCTATCTTTTAATAGTGCTTTTTTAGAGATACTTGTATTCAGTATCTTAGATGAGCCAGCGCCTAGAATCTTAGCCATGTGTATAGAAGTACCGGTAGGTAATTTATATCTACCCTCTTTAAATGTGTCAGTTGCCTGTCTAGCATGCAGTGTTTTCTCTCCAGACTCTATCTTTTCTATAGCCTCTCTACCAAGGAAATGTGCAGCTGTATAAGCGTGAGTGGTATTGGATGGTAATATAGACATGCCCACTTCTATTACTCTCCCATTTTTACCCTTCTTATTCATTTTAACGTATTCCTCGGTATCTGACCTTTCATTAAATCTTTTGCCAAACAACTCAGTTCTATACGTAACATCTGAACCTGTACCTAACTTAGTTGTAAGCGCCACATATCTAGCATTTTGATGTAACTTAGAGAAAGTCTTATCAGAAGGATCTATAGACCCTTTGTCTAACATCTCTTCATTTCCATGCAGATATATCTGCTTAACCACCTTGCTAGTATTCCAGTTATTGTATATAAAGTTATCCCATGACCTCTTTAACCTGTAAGTAAATTGAGTGTCAGCCTGAACCCTAAGGAAGGCATCTTCCGTAAAATTAAGTACATCCTCTGCCGGGAATACCATATGAAAGGCGTTTGGACCAAAGTCCATACCGTTCTGAAGCAGACTCATCAGCATTAAATCATTATATAGCTTTGGATTAGTATCTCTCAACTCTTCTGCAGCTTGCACCAATGAGTTTACATCTTGTACATCGTACTTCTTAGACACAAGCTTAAGGTTATCAACCATTGAATTGTAAGCTTCCGGTCCGTATACATCTAATATAGGTAAGAAATTATCTATCAACATGTTGTTTACATTTCCGCCCTCTTGCAGATCTTGGATTTGCTTAGGGACACTATTAGGACCCTTCATTATAGGTCCAACCATCTCATGAACTTCTCTACCTCTAACTTGAGCTTTATGAGAAATCTCTGTCATCAAGAAATTATCAAACTTATTTAGAGTAAAGATAATATCATCCTTAAACTTACCATCTCTAATCATTTCTTTTGCTTTCGCCTTAAAGAATCCTCGTATAGCGTTATTACTGTTCTTAAGATCTACATCCTGAAATAAGGTAGCAGTACCGTGTAAAACTTTAAGTACAGATCCCTGCATAGATTCGGTTACTAACTCTTTGTGATTTAAGAAGTACCCTCTCTCGTCAACTACCTCTTCTAGAGCTTCTAAATGCAACACTTCTGCACCATTCTTCAGCTTCATCTTGTCATAAGAGTTAACAGCTTGAACGTCTCTAAGTTGATCGCCATACTCCTTATATCTTAAGAAATCTTTTAGTATCTGAACTTGTATACCTTTCTGTTTCCCAGACATGGTAGACGGAGACTCTGCAACCATACCTTTTAGGACATCTAAAGACAAGAATTTGTCTGTATCTTTAGTCTCACCTCCATACGCAGTTATTAGTGTCTCGATTATTGCAGTATTAGACTTAGACCCCTTTGATGCTTTAAGTGCTAAAGACTTATGAAGACCTAAAGAGTTTAAGTAATCTGTAATAATAGGTTGAGACATAAAGTATAGAACGGTCTCCAAAGGAATACCTGTTCTAAGTAGTGTCATATGAACTGCAGCTGCATTCTTACCTGCATTTACGTACATAACAAATGGATCTTTTTCACCATCGACATACCCAGTGATATACTGCTGCATCTCTGCATTTATAAACCTCACATTACCTTTTCTATCTTTCCCTAGTGATGTAGTTCTAGATAGAGTCAGCTCTTCATTATAAATAGCTTCAAAATTAAACTTAATAGCAGACCTTCTATCCGGGAAATACATCTCTTCGTGCAACACATTGTGATTCCACTTTAACCCAGCTCTTTGAGCTTTGGCCGCATGAGTAATACCGGAAGCCACAATACCTGTACCTCCTAATGTTTGATACATGGTATTAGTAATCTCTATCATATGTCTGAACGACATCATTTGATGTAAAGAAGGTAGAACTTCTACAAGTTTACCGTCCAACCCTCTGCTCCACCTCTCTGGGTGCTTAGCAGCATCTATCTCTTTACTGATAGTCTTAACTGATGAAGCCCCTACAGGAGTTATAACTTGAGGGAAACTTAATGGGTGACTCATAACATCTGTTATAAAGTCTATTAGATCGTTCTGTAAAACACCTTTAGGTTGTATAACAGAATCCCCTTCTCTTTCTACTAGCATCTCAGCACCTCTTACTAGTTTAGCAGTTAAATCTAACAGCTTAGCATTGTTGCTAGCCATCTCTTTAGTTACTGCAGTACGAATACGTCTAGATTCTGTAGCATTGAAGGCTTTCTCTAATCTTTTTCTTTTATTGATGAGGTCTCTTTTCTTAGGCCCCTCTGAAGTAGAGATTAGATCGCTCAAAGCTTTCTCTGCAGCCAAAAATGCTTTAACATTTGGATCAGAGTTGTACTCTTTTAAGTACTCTTTAGATGCTTTTACGTTTTTATGTATATTATCTAGAGCTTTCATCTCTTTCTCTAAGGATGCAGAATCTAATCTATGTATCTCAGATATTAAAGCTTTAAATCCTTCTAGATCAGTCTCTCTCAACGTTGTCAATCCTTCCAATGTAGGAGTTACACGTTGTAAAACATCTATTGTGTTGGTCTCTGCGTTATACTGAGTGTTAGGTAGATATAAGGTCAATTTATCAATATCAAAATCGGCCCCAGACTTCGCTACAATTTCAGAAGGTACAATAATGGTAGATCCCTGACCAAGAGGTAGGAAATCCTTTATAATCATAAACTCTATTGAGTTCAGCCCTTCCGTAGGGATACGGAACCCTACCGCTTGTAACGCTTTCACAGATATTTTAGCACCTACTGGTAAATCCTTACCTAAGAATGCTCTATAGTGATGAGGAAGGTATACTTCCATCGCTGTAGTTGGTGCGGCAGCTAAAATAGCTTGACGCTCTTTCTTAGATTTACCCTCCAATAGAGACGGATCTACATCTTTAGAATATGTTTTAAGTTTTCTATTCCCTGTAACATCCGCGCTCTGCTTCTCTGCTTTACCTGATAATTCGTATCCAAAATTAGATTGTAGCACAACCATATCTCCGTGCATCTTACGACGTACTACAGTATTGGTTACAACTGCATTTAGAATAGTCTCAATCTTCTCTTTATCAAACAGCTGCCCAGCAAAGGTTACATTTCTAGTGAATAGATCCACAATACCATGCTTAACATTGTCAGGTATCTCACGCTTCTCCATCTCATCTAATAAGGTATCCCTCATCTTGGTTTTATCTCCCAAGAATTTAAATCCACCTTCTAGATTATAAGTAAACCCAAGCTTAGATGCTAATCCAATTGCCTCTCTATTTATAAGGGACGCGTTCAGTTCGTGGTACCGGTCTATAGCCTGTTCCCATGTCTCGGTTTCTGAGAACATTTTACCTGCATACTCTTCAGCTATCTCTCCGTTGTGATATATATTTGTAGGTAGCATTGATGTTGACTGTGTTCCCACAGTAACGTTTACACCTTGCTTACCTTTAGGATCCATTTGCATACCGAAGTATTCTAGGCCATATGTTTGAACGGCGCTAACATCCATTACTCCCTGGTAGTTTCCAGATTCGTCAACAAACTTATTAAATCCATCAACTCCCTTTTTAGCTCCAGCTTTAGATGCTGACCCCATAACCATATAATCAAGACCATTCTTGTTCATATCGCCATATATATCATCCATTAAGTTCGTTTGCCCTGCTTTAAGATCCGTCATAGTCTTAGAGAGTCCTGGATGTATTGGGAAAAGTGCAAATTTGTGAAATAATCTAATATCTACAGAAGTCTTACCTAGCTTCTCAAAAGCCTGTGCCAAAACCTGTGGCTTTAGCGGGTCAAAAAGTGCGATAGCCTCTGAATGCATGTCACCTCCAGCCATCAACGTTTTGTATGCAGCCTCTTCTCTTGGACCCCATGATCCAGTTAATCTTCTGGTTAGTCTATAGAAATCTATGTGCACAAATCCTCCACCATCAAATATTTCCATATCTGTATGCGCATCCTTTACAGAATCCCACACATCTAAGCGGTTCATAGACTCAAGTACATCCTTATATGTGTCTAGCTCAACTGAAGTTTCTAATACATCCTCCATTGTAACCATTCTTACTACTCCGTCGGATACTGATCTAGCTCTTTTAGTTTCTCCATTTTCATAGTTATCCGCTACCCATTGCAACATGTCCGGGTGAGTTATAGGGTACTTTTTAGGACCTACTAACCCTGATGTTCTTTTAAATATGTCTCCATATACTGCTGGATGCCCTAAGAATATTTTAAATTGCTCATGAATACTAGTAGTTCGTATCATAACTATCTGCTCTGCAACTTTATTTACAAGTCTTGCAGACAGTTCCGATCCCACTTCTCCTCCTAATGCAGCCGCAATTTCTGAGAGTTGATTGTTGTCTAACCCTATATTTAAATACCCTTTTGTTTTAGGTTGGATTATATTATACTCTTGAAGAAGTAAGACCATATCCTTGATCTCATTATCTAAATATTCGTTAAAAATTAACCCCACGTCAGGAGAGTTAAGCCATGTATCTAACTTATCTTCATCTATTTTTCCACTTGATATAAATGTATTAGCTATTGGGTGCAATTTCTTGAAAACAACCTCATCTCCAAACAATTGAAGTGACTTCCCTCTTTCCTGCATACCTTTAATTTGGCTAGCAGCCCCATTAACGATAGCATTAGCTGTGAGTATCTCAGACCTAAGATATGCTGTTAACCTAGGAATCATTTGTACTCTATTCTCAGAGTAGTCTGGTTTACCTACGCGTATAGTTTTCTCAAGCTTCTTGTTTCCTGTACGAATAAGAGGAACAAACCCGTCTAAAATAGATGACACTTGCGCCCCCGTAATATCCGCAACACCCATGTTAGAGTATTCCATATCTTGAGAGGATTGGCGATTGTACGCCCCCATCAAGACACCGATCTCTATTGATGCAGTTCTATTCTCAATTGCACTTAAATATACAGATCCCTGACCATTCACAGAAGTCTGGAGTTGATCCAGCATATCTGCGTCAGAGTTTAGTTTATCTGCTATAACATTTATAAACCCCTTTTTAGTTATGGCGAATACCGTACCTGAAGGAGAGGTAAATTGTAAGCTACCTAATGCATTTGATGTGCTCAATTGCATCCCCACTAAAGTCTTTATTCTACCACCTTGATCTTCCTTGAAGATGTTGAGAAGATCCCCTTCTTTTGCCTTCAAGTAGTACATCATGGTGTTAGTTGTACCTACTAGCTCTGGAAGTATAGAGAAATCCCCTTTTAGAGCCTCTAAATTAGAGAACTTAATACCAAATAAATCTTCTAATATACCAAACGCCTCATCTGAGGTTTTTGCTCCCTTTTCCATTAGGGTTCCGATAGTCATTTTTCTACCAGAAGTAGTTACATATTCTTTTTCTAAATCTAATGTGAATGCTCCGTCAGAGTTTGTGGTACCATAATTTAAACGCACCTTTCTCTTGAAGTTCTCTTCCCATCTATTTTTTACTACTCGTTCTGCAGTTTCTGTGTTAGCATTCTCTAGGTTACGAGCTCCAGACTCGGATACCTGCACCATAGTGTATACATTCTTAGCGTTATTTATTGCAGTTATAAACTCCAACAACACTTCTCCCTGTTCTGCTGATAAGTCTGAGACATTGTCTACGTCATCATTCAGTCCAAGTCTTTTTAATAGGACAGTATACTTATGATCATTCTCTTTTACAGCTAGATCCTTTATTGCGTCTAACATGTCGTACATATTAGACTTATTGGATGTAATAGAGTATATCGTAGCTATTACTTTTCCAAAATCCGCCATCTTAGGGAGGCCCATAGAGTTGGATGCAAACTCGTATGTACTCTTGTTTATTCCAGTTATTTCTGGTAATGTGGCTAATAGAACTTTAACCCTATCAGACATTAAAGATATAGGGTTAACCTTGTGGTCATCAATTATACCTATAGATTGCTGCCCATTTATATCCTCATCTAAAGCTATTTCAGATATAAGCTCTTCAAGAGACGAATCCTCTATTACAGTATTATCGATCTTTACTTCTGCGCTTCTAGCCTTTAAATATGCTACACTTGATAGAATTAAAGAATCCCAAGACTTACCTATTATTCCTTGAGACACATCTAGTACCCCAGTACCTGCATCTAAACCTACTAAAAGCTCTAATGTGGTAAGTTCATCATAAAGCATATTCCATTTAGGGTGTGAATCGCCATGCATAGATTCTACTCTCTCAAGTTCAATCGATAGAGCATTATGAAGTGTAAGATAATGTGCAAGTAATGCGTAAGCTACCGTACCCTCTAGTTCAGTTAAGTCTTGAGTGTTTTGTAGATCACCATACATGTCTGCATAAGTATCTGAATCCGTGACACTTAGAGCGCTCATAAAACCTGAATTAGAGGTTTCATCTAGGATGTTCATTAATAGCGTACTCATACCTTCTGTGGTAGCAGAGTATTGCTTTGCAGATAATTCTGTCTTAGTTAGAGATTCTTTTGTTGCACTCTCTCTGTCAAACCTAACTCTCAATGCAGCCCCTATACTTCCCGTAGATTCAGGAGTAAACATAGTGATGTTAGACTCTATATTTGAGTAAAAATCATACATAAATGAGAATACCTTATCTTGCATTGGGGCCTCCAGTGTAGAGCCGCCGTTAGATACAAAATCTGCAAAAGCTCTAGATACATATTCTCTAAGCTCTGTTTCTCCTAGCGTTGATATAGCTGCGTACGTTCCATTAGGTCTTCTAAACTCTTTCCCTTTATTTACTGTTCGCACCTCTTCATACAGCTCTCCCAGCTCTTCCGAGTCCAGTAATTTAGCTAACGCCTCATTAAAGTTCTCTTCATAGGTGCGACGAGCTACAGACGAATCAATGAAAGAATCTAATAATACAGACGCTCTCAGTTTCTCACTCTTATAACTTAATCCGTATAGGAATGTACCCATACTCATAACGTCAAATATAAGCTCCCCATCTTTTCGGGGAGCATTATTTAACATGGATTCTTCTTGTATTTCGTATTGTTCTGCAGCGCGATCTGCGCTTGGTATTCCGGTTTTACACCCCATTATATTTCAGTATTTATGCAGTTTTCATCGTCTTTCTTAGTTTCGTCAGACTTATTTCCTTGAACAAAATCCGCTGTCGTCCCAGAACTTCCTTTTTTATCTTTTCCTCTCTTGTCCCTCTTATTTGCCGGCTTAGCTTTAGGGGTGTGAGCTGAAGACTTTGTAGGGGCGTCTACAATCGTTACGTCACTTGCGTCGTTAACAATACTGGTAGCGTATACCTCTGCAATAGTTTTTCCTGTTGGTGTTTTAGTGGCTAAATTCGCCTCTACTTTACCTCTAAAAGAATCTATTCTGTCTTGACTTAATATCTTACCGTCCTTAACTAGATCCAGAAATTCTACTACCCCATTTTTGTATGTGTAACGAATTTCAGGAGTTTTATTCAAGTAAAAGACTTTATTTTTCATACGCTCATTTGCCTCTTCCTCTTTGTTGGTGTTATCAGCAGGAGGCGTATCAAATAAACTATCAAGTGAGGTTGTACTACCAGCGGTGGCGCCTCCATCGTCAGATCCCTCTTCTGTTTTCTTTGTTTCAGCGTCTTTTTTAGTTTTAGCTGCCTTATTCTTTGCAACGTCATCTAAAAGCTCATCTAAAGTCTGCATTTTTGACACGTCATCTCCTTTTTCAAACGCAAGGTACGTATTTAAAAACTGGACAGCCATATGAGACCCCTTATTTTTACGTGGGACCTTGGTGTTCAGGTATGTGTATAATGGAATATCTTGAGGTGTAGCACGTTTATTTGTACCCGCGCCATCTCCTAGTAAATACTCTGTATAGTTACCCCAGTTCTCTGAAGATACTTCTAAAGCTGCATCTACCTTATATTCCTTGTATTGTTCGTTCTCAATTACAGCGTCTTTCTTGAATTTTAAGTTCTCTGGGTTGTTGTCCCACTTATCCATCAACTCTTCTATACGCTCTTTAGATAGCTTAGAGTTTTGTTTTTTCCCGTCTTTAAGGCTTTTTAAGTACGCCTTACGTTGGTATTCCCACGTACCTCTGCTCTTCTTAGACTTACGAGTATCATGATCCTTTTTAAGAACCCTAGCATCAGCATTGAAATGCAACGTGGCTATAAAATCTTTCAAGTTATCTATTAAGTCTTCGTTCTCTACAGGATTCCGTAATTGATGTAGATCTATCTTACCAAATTCCCCAAAGTAAATAGACCCTCTTTCTATATAGAACTGTTTAGCTTTTTTCTCAGAATCTGAAGTTTTAGTGTTGTCTCCGAAATATACTATTTGCTTAAGTACCTCCTGAACTGCAGGGCTTGACTCATCAGTTACATCTATAAGCTTACTGTTCGTTCTAGATATTGTCTCATTATCTGCCTTACTCTTGTTTAGGGCATATAAATTAAGTATGTTGAATATATTATCTTGTGCAGCATTACTTAACACGTTACCATATACTGGTACAGGTTTACCGTTGTGATCGATCATCAACTGTCCGGAGGCTATAGAGTATGACTTATTACCTATTGTTATACCAGATCCTGGTTTTTGAATAGAAAGTTTAACCTCTTGTAAATTACCACCAATAGTAGCAGAAGGTTTGTGAACAATAGCATTACCATTAGAATCTAAATCTTTGTTGACCATAGCAAAACTATGTCCCGAAATATTTCTAATTACAGGAGAAGGAGATGTAAGTAATCCTAATCTTAAGTCTATATGACTCTTACGAACTAACTCTGCTTCAGGACTTAACGTCCCTGTGTGAACCTCTTTACCGTTGTACTTAGTTTTCTGTACATTTTCCAGGTCAGTGATACCGTACTTATACCTTTTAAATCCTTTTTGATTTTTGTCATCCGTAATGGTTTCAAATACATCTGCAGTAGGTATACTTGTGTAAAGAAGATGTCCATCCTCACTAAACACGGGTTTACCTTCAGCGTCTATAATAACAGCCTTAATGTCTTCCTCGTTTGAGTCTGTGTTTAAAGCGCTAGTATTATCACCTGCTTTTTGGAACTCACCCCCATTGCGGAACACCAAGTGTGCTGCAATTTCTGTAGGTATATTACTTTTCCTGTGTAGTAGTAAAATTCTATACTTTCTTTTATCTACATCGTTCTTCGTAGAGTAAGCCTTGGTATTAAAGTTCTCTTCTGACGTAAGTGCGTAGAATGATGCAGCGGACTCTGCTAGCGCCATCTCATTTACATCGTAAACAGCATCAGACTTAAGCCTATTTATAGTCTTAATTGAGGATATATAATTACCTGCAGTCTTTCTAAGTTCATGTAGAACTATACCCGATCTGTTATGGTAAATCTTACCCCCTCTCTCTACTTTAATCTCGATTGAATCTGGATCCATTCCAGTTGAGTCAAGATAATCAGACTCATCTACCTTAGATGCAGCTGGATTAGCAAAAGAGTTTATAATTGCATTTATAGTCCTGAGATTATTAGTCATCTCCACGGATAAGTTTTTTATCTGTGTGAATGCATGCCTCAAAGTCTTAACTTCACGTCTAAATGCGGCCTCAATGGAACCCATCTCTATTTCCATAGCTCTGTGCTCCCACACCTTGGCCATGTACTCTTCAGTATTCTCTCTGTTAGCTGCCTTTTGTGTTGCACGAGGTTTTCTAAAGTCTTGTCCTTCTACAGGCTTGTTTAGAGTAATGAGATTACCAAGTTCTCGTATCTGTTCAGCCAACGCATCCATAGACGCTTTGATTTGAACTGTCTGTGGTTCAAACTTCGCTAAAAGATCTAACCCTACTTCTGCTCCACTCCATGCAATATCACCTAAACGTTTCAACTCTAGTATATCTAGAGATTCCTTTCCGTCCTTAGATACAGTTACAAGTTTATTAACCTTACTCTTATTGAGCATAGCGAATAAATCATTGTAGGCTTCATTTTTAGTTTTACCTAAAGCGTCTGTATATATAGTATCTATCATGCTCTCAACCTGGCTGATAGATTTAAAGTCTTTTGCGTTATGCTTAAAACCTTTCAAGGCTTGCATATTTCTTCTGATAGACTCTACTGAATGCTTTGCTATCTCGTAACGATCCTGAACTGAAGCAAATGTTTTCTCTAGCTCAGCTATAATGCTGTCTCCTTCCCATGTTACAGCTTGCCCTTTCTGTTTGGTTCTCTGAGATTCCAATAAAGCTTTTGCTTTAATCATCTCAGCTTCCAACACGTCCAGCATTAGTACAGCTGATTCCGACGCCTCCTTTAGAGATTTTTCGGACATCTCTATAGTTAAGTCAACCTGTTCTTGGACTAATACAGTTTCCTGGATAGTTCTAATATCTTTAGCGTCCTTAAGGAAACTTAAGTTTAAGTCTCGTGAAGTATAGTCAGTGTCTCCCTCGAGTATTTCTGTTATTTCTTTTATATCTTCCTCTAGAGCTGTTAGAGATCTTTTAGCTGCAACGAACTCCTCTGAGGTTTCTTCCGACTGTAAGGCTTTTACCTTTTTAGATAACCTTTCTTTTCTTTGTATCAGAAGGTTCAGTTCCATAACACCTTTAATTACTTTGGCATTAGGTAGCTTATGTAGTAAATCATCAGACCCTTTAGCATCATCAGCATCTTCCACAAAAACTCTGTAAGTAGATGAAACACCTTCTTTATTGGTATACTCAAACTCAACAACGGTTCCTCTATGTCTGTCATACAATCCTGCAAGTAACGGGTCGTCCTCCTTAAGCTTATCTGTTATTTTAGATACTGTATTAAGCATCTCTTGAACTCTAAGTTGAGGTGGAGTTTTAAATTCCCCTTTCTTCATCCAAGTACCCTCTTCTCTTATTTTAAGAAGACTATTATACATGTTTATTGCTCTGTGACGTCTAGCTCTAATCTTTCTCAGATCCTTCATGATAGACTTTGCTACCTCGTTGTTCTCTGCATACCCTGTTGGGTCTTCAGACTTCCATTCATCTAAAAGAGATTGCTCTTTAGCGCCGATATGCGGGTCTAAACCTTCATTAATACTGATGGCTAATTCCTTCTGCCGCGCTTGCGCCTCTTTAAGTGCATCTATTATTCTTGCTTTGTCCTCTGTAATTACATCTTTCCCACCTTCGTCTTCCTTTTGTAGGGCTTCAAGCTGTGCTTCTAATATTTGAGTCTTGATGTTAAGGTCACGATACAACTCCTCTAAGTGTGTAGGGTCAGAAAACTCTTTAATCCCTAATCTCTTTTTTACCGCTATAGCTTCTGGAGAGCTCTCTATAGATTTCTTAGCTTTAGGTGATATTCTATGCCATATATCCTTTAATCTACTTTTTGTAGCCTCTTCCTCTCTAGCGTCTTTAGTGGATTTAGGTTCTTCAGTTATTTCCACCTCCATCTTACGCTTCATCATCTTCTCCACTTTAGCTATAAGCTCATCTTCTCTGATGTCAGAATCATCTGCAACAGATAAGGCGTGTATAGCTGCTAATTTCTGATCCTTATCCCAATTCAGGAAAGTATCATCTGTTATTCGCATAACCTTTTTAAGGTTAGCAACCTTAGTTTCTAATCCTACAGCAATAGCCTCTCTGCGTTCTTCTATTTCAGTATCTGTACCATCATGCTTCTCGTTGTAATGAAAAGTATCTCTAAACTCTTGAACTGACATACCACGAACACTAGCTATTTCCTCTGAAATCTCATCCTCAAAGCCTGCTTCAACTCTAGATACTATCCAGTTTGTGATCTCATCGTGCTCTGTGTTTGCATGAAGATATGCGCTATCTATTGATTCTGCATAATTCTTAGCGCTTTCTGCTGTACCCGCCCTAACATTAGCGGCGTGGGCAGACTTTAACTTCTCTATTAAGTGTGGATTATCTTGTAGATATTTAACTCTAGCTGCCACATACTTATTCTCCTCGATAGCTTCCTTGTGAGAATCCCACATTCCACCATTCCAGGTTAACGATTTTTTACTTTTACCATCTTTACCCTTAGTTCTACCCATTCCAGGTAACCCCATAGCTGCTAACAAAACACCTAAACCAATTTCTTTTTGTCCTTCTTTTGATCCGTAAACCTCCATGAACTTGTCGTCCACTTTAGACATCATTCCGGTAACCATATCCATCATTTCAGGGTTAGCCTTAGAAGTGTAAAAATCTTCTGAAGCGCCTTGACCAACTAAATCTAATAGCTTTTGTCCACCCTCTTCTCCAAACCCTTCATATAGAGGAGTCTTAGATATTTTCCATGCGTGCGCTCTAAAGTTCTTACCTTTAGATACATCTTTTAGAGCTTCCTTGTACATTTTCTTTTTGTCAGAAACCTCTCTCAAAATTCTATTCTCAGTAGACCTTCTAGCTCTATTCATTCCCTTACCAAAAATCTTAGGGAACATCATATAATTACTATATCCTACTAACGCTAAATTCCCCGCAAATACTGCATTAGAACTTTTAACTGCTATATCCTCTATCTCAGCCATTTCTTTTGTAGATAGCTCTGCTCCTTCCGGTAGCTCAGCTTTGGCTAATGACATTAAATTCTCCTTAACAGAGTCATAATGATGACGAGCTTCTACCCCAGACTCATACATAGCACCTGTACCTAGTTGTCGTAAAGTTGTTAAAGCACTAGAAGTCTTGGATACGTCTGCTGCTTTTTGAGCTATACCTGTCCCTCCTGCTGCACCAGTTGCGTGAGTCTTCCCCTTAAATGGTCTCTTCAGTAGCTTAGTAGCTTTAGCTACAACACTTCCTGAGGCAAGCCCTGCAGTTAGAGTTTCCGCTAAGACGGCTCCAGCTACAAAAGATAATCCCTGAGTAAAGTCATTAGCCCAGAAATTTGCAGTCCCCATAGACTGAAATAAATTATAGTTTTGTTCTTCTTTTGTGTAGTAATTTGGAAGCTTACCATCCATCCATTCATTTACACCATCGATACCCCTTTGAAAATCATTATCAAAAAAGGCTTTAGTTTCGCTGGTCTCTGGGTCTGCAAGAGCGTTAAGCCACTCCGCTCCCCCATACAGTAAACCAACTGTAGAACCTAATACGTTTGTACCCGTTTTCCCAACAAATTTAATTGCACCGTTAGCCCATTTCTCTCCTCCACCTTGCTTTTGAGCTCTAAGCTCATCTATATCATCAGCGATAACAGAATAAGGTCTATCTATATACGGATCATACTTAGACATATCCACAGAGGTTTCCCTACCATGTAGGGGTCCCATTCTAGCATCTGTAGTCTCTGCATCGCTAATTTCTTGACGAGTATTTGCAGAGGCTTGTGCTAGTTTAATCTTAAGAGCTTCCCTATCTGGGGATAACGTCTCTTTGGGTGTCTGTAAATTATCTTCAGTTAATTCTCCTGCCTCTATATCAGAGACATTTAGTAAATTGTTGGATGTAGTTCCCATATTATCTTATAAGGTATTTGGTAGATTGAGCTATACCGCCTGAAAATTGACCTGTTTCTTCGTCTAACTCCCCGAACATACTGTTCTCCATATGTTCGTAATACATTTTCTTATCTTCCTTTGTTAAGTCTGTAACCTTTAATGGGTTTCCAGTCTTTGCTGCACTAGCATACTGAGGTGCACCAGAGAATACTTTTAATAAGTCAGCTCCTAATTTATTTATAACTTTTCTAGCGTCAGGATGTTCTATTATCATACCTCTAACTGCGTCTTTCCACACCTGAAGTCTTAAACTAGGGTCTAATCCTACCTGACCTGCAACTGTGGATACAGACTCACCTATAGATTTAGTAGCGTCTGCCATAGTTAAATCATTAACCCCCTGAAGCTTCTTCTGCGTGTCAGCTAGTACGACGTAATCTAAACGTCCCGTAGCTGCTGCTATAGCTGTTGATAGCTCCTTCTTACCTTCAGAATCTTTGCCGTATACATTTTTTGTTTCAGCTAGAAATTCCTTAGCCGCATGCTTCTCAGACCCATCTCTATAGAAACTTAATCTTAGAGGTGTGTCATAAACTAAGCTAGGAGCCATAAGTCCTTTATACATATACCCGGAGATATTATGCCCATCCTTAGAGAGGTCGTCGTACTCTGGGGAACCTTCAGGGGCACCTACAACCCTAAAGTTGCTCAATGTAGTGGTCTTCAGTAAGGTGTTTATCCTCGTCATAGCCTGAGCTCCGTCATCCTCCATTACATCTGGAGCTATAACATCGTAATCTACTGCTCCTCCATTGTTTTCACCTAATATTTCATCAAACGCGTCACCGGACTCCTGCATATAAGTTAAGTATGAGGCTCCTACACGCTTCATTTCAAACACATCCTCCTCTACAAACCTATCGTCGCCCTTCAAATCTAATGTTCTGTTAAGCCAATCTATTTTAGATAAATTAGAAGCTAATTTAGCTTGCTCAGAGGATACCCCAAGGTATTTACTTGCAAATTGATCAGATTTCTGAGGAGACACGGTATCCCTTACGTTACCTTTTGTGTCCGCGATAGACATTACTCCTGCCCCAAAGTAGTTACTTGCAGCGTACGCCGCGGACATTCCAGCAGCTAATCCCCAAACTAGTTGAGCCCCACCAGGTTTACTTATAGCCCAAGATACGGCCTGCGCAACAGGCATACCTAAAATTGATGACCCCATCACTCTAGGCACAACAGTAGTGACTCTCTCGGTAGCATCTTTAACGTATTCCTCCCCCATAGTGAAGTCAGATAGATTCATGTTAGATGTCATGTACTTAATAGCCGCCTTTAGTGCGGTAGTCTTCTTGGTTGAATATCCTTCAACGCTATTTAGATGTTTAAATATTTGATCGTTATAAAACTTATACTCTTGAACCTGCCTTGGGGTAGCTAGATCTTCAGCTATAAGCTTATCTAAAACTCTACGCTTACTCTCCATCATATCCTTTAATGCAGATTCATTGCCAGCCATAACATAATCCACCTCTGCTATTGCCTCATTAACTGGTACAGACATTACGGAATGCGCTATATCCTCTGTGTTGGCCGTCTTACTTGTACTTATAGATGTAGCATTATTAACAGTTTGAGGAGAATTACCTGTAAACTGATCGAACAGTATGTTTTGCTCTTCTTCGTATTTCTTCTGTTTCTTTTTATCTGCGTCAGATGCTTTAGCAGTCAACTCGTGTATATGAATACTAGCCACACCGGTCATCCTATCCTTAATATCTTTTCTTGCCATTTCCATCCTGATATTCTCAGGTATACTTTGGTCGTATTCAAGCTCCATTAGATTTCTAACGTCCTGCTTTCCTTCATCGGAAGTGAGATATGCTGGAAGCATCATTTCTACAGTCTTATTTACGTCTGACGCATTTATACCCCACGTGTTAGACTTAAAACCTTTAAATAAAGATTGCATTTTCTCTTCATAATGAAGTTTAGGCTGACTGGAAGACTCATAAATGTTAGTCTCGTATTTACCAGTCTCTTTGTTTAACACGTAAGAGCTATGAGTATTAACATTAGATTTACCAAAATCCAATATAGTCTTTCCCTCCATTCTAGCTTTCTTAATGAACTCTAATTCATCTTGTCTATTCTTGTATGACTTTTGGCTTGCCTTTATACCCTTATGCCCATGAAGATTATTCATAGTTTCAGATATAACACTGCTTGCGTCTTCATATGCCCCAGACTTGACTACACCATCTAGTTGCCCTCTAACGTCGTTCTTAGCTTTCTCTACTATATGAGCGTCTCCGTCTAAGGTTTCTAATCCTCCTAGAGCTTGATCTATCTCATCTTTCTTAGCCATGTTCTTATCGTACGTAGCTTTGTAGTTAGTAGTTGCTTCCGCCCATTTGGGGTCCACGTATGTACTAGTGAAAGGCTTTAATTCGTATTTACTGTACTTATTAGCCATATTAGTTTCTTTTCTTTTTCTTTCTTAGTTTTCCACCATACTTGCTGGAGAAATCTAGTTTCCTATCCGTTATCCCAGTATCTGCTGAAATAGACTCAGACTCTAATTGATCTGCATTGTACTTCAACTTTGTCTTATATATATCCGCCAGTGCGCTTGTAGCATACTGAGTGGCATCTAACTTTCTATCAAACGTAGCAGCATCTGCTCCTTTATTGAATTCATCCGCATACATAGCATTCTTTGCTGACACCTTACTTGCATCTAATATATTAGTCGCATTAGTTGTGCTCGTATCTTTATATCTATCAGCGTTACCTATATCAATACTAGCATTTAAGCTTTTCTCTGTATTACTTATCTCGGCATTAGCAGATGTCTCCTTACTAGTAATAGCTGAAGTAGCCTGCTCTGAGCTAAGCAATAAAGCGGCTTTTTCAGCTGGGCTCATATTGGAGTTCCTACCAATCATAGACTGAAGGTTGTTTTGAAGTCTAGCCTTATCAGCATTTAAACTAACTCTGTCAAGATTTTTGTGACCAACGTCCGAAGAAACAACTATACCTGCATTAACATTTTTAGGTGTATCCATATAATTAGGCTTATCCCCCATGGCCATCATAGAAGGTAAGAACTGAGCAGCATCTACTAACGCGCTTCCGTTTCTTTGCTCCTTTACATCTTCCTTCTCTTCTATATCTTCCTTAATAATAGTTTCATCCACATCCTCTCCCGGTTCAGCAACTTCCTCTTCCCCTTGAGTGGAAATACTATTATGGTACTCTCCATGCTTAGAGTCGTTGGCTTGATGTCCTTCTCCTCCAAAACCTTGCGAGAGTATGTAATCTTCAGCCGATGAAACTCCATCTTGTTCTAGTTTGTTTCTTAACTCCTCGTCCCCGTCATACTTATTCTTAAGATGCGCGTTCACTTTACTTTGGAACATACCTGCATGAGTCTCAGGATTATATTCTTCATATGAGTTTATACCCATACTATTCATTACATCTTTATTTCTATTGTAGAAGTCCTCTTTCTCTTCCTCTTCAGATACCATTTTAGCATCATCTGACGCGTAGTATCCTCCACCTACATTGGTTTGATTAGCTGCAACACCTTTGTCACCAAGGTTTTTATTCCCTCCGTCATTGAAGCTAGGTAAATCCTGTAAATAACCTCCATTTCTTTTCTTGTTAGAATTAAAGGCTTCGTCAGCATTTGAAGGATCTCTGTCTTCATGTCCTTGATTTGCTGCCAATGACTCTTGCATTCTAGCTAAAGTGTGAAGCTCTTTCTCTCCTCCGCCATCATTAACGATTTCTTTAGATGCGTCTGCAAAAGATCTTCCCCCATATTGAAGGGAATCAGAGTAAACGTAATCATTTATTTCCGTCTCTCTATGTTCTACTTCTGCACCAGGTATCTTGATTCCTCCCTCTTCATGAGTTTGACCTATATATTCAGTTAGACCATTACCTACTGGTTTCTCTATTCCGCCTTGATGCTGAATCGATCCTCCCATTTCTAATGGTTTCTTCTTCTCTTCCTCTTGCACTACCTCTTGTACTGGAGGAACGAACCTCCTTAAGCTGTCTGTAGGTACTTCTGTCTTATTCCTATTAGGCTCTGTCTTGTCTGAACCAGAACTTAGGGCTTCATATAAGCCGTATGCTCCGGTCACTCCTGCTCCTATCTTTGTAGTGGTAGACCAATTTTGAGGTAAAGCATTGCTACCCCTCTCTTTAGCCCACGCTGCCAATCTAGCTAATCTACCTTTCTTCTCTGCAGCTTTCTCTACAACTTCTTCAACTACTTCAACTGCTTTAATTGAAGGGGTTCCAGGTCCGGGTAACGCTTTCGTTATTTTGGCTTTAGAAGGGTTGGAGCTAATTATATCTTGCGCCCACTTAGGGACTTCTCCGCCAGACTTATCGTAATACTCTCGTAATTTAGATACTGCTTCATCCCACTTCTTTCCACCTTTCTTACCTCTTCGCAGTATCTTTAGTGCTCCTAGAGCTTGACCTCCAGGAATTGCAGCCATACCGCTTAATATTGCGCCTGTTTTATCTCCACGTACTGCAGATACAACACCACTAGCTACGTCAAAAGGAAGGCCAACTCCTGGAGTCAGACCTGCCCCATCAAGACCATCCTGAACTCCATTCAATATGTTAGGGACCATCTCTTCTGAGTTACTCTTCACGTCATATCCTATCCCTCCTGGAGACATAAATTCTCTCCACTTAGCTTTAAGTCTACTTTTAGTAGTGTGATCTCCTGTAAGTTCAATCTCCTCTAGTAACTCATGTGTCAGATCTTCTCCTGTATCAGGGTTTGTATAGTTTATAACAGGCTTAACTTTACTTGTCTTACCTTGTTTTTTCTTTTTTTTATTTTTATCTGACATAGTTATCTATTTTTTAATCCCCCATATCTTTGACCTATATTGGCTTTAGAGTATGTTTTTGATTTTAATTTTTTTGCTTGACCTGCGGCTAAGTTTGACGAAAATTGATTCGAAATTCTCTCAGAGTTACTGAGATTCTCCTCTTCAGCTATACTCTCTTGTTTAGCTTGCAGCTTTCTACTTTTATTTCGTGTAACCAACCCTTTACCTAAACTCCAAAGACCCCCTACTATAGCTCCAGCTGCTGTCCCAACTGGACCAAAGACTGACCCAACTGACGCTCCTGTTCCAGCCCCTTGTAGTAGGCTACCCGTAACTTCACCAGCATTCCACTTAGTAGCATCTTTATCATCAGACAAGGCTGATACTCCCATACCTACTGCAGCAGCTACAGTTCCTATACCTGCCCCTGAAGACAAAAAGGTTTTAGCTCCACTTGCAAGCTTGCTCCCCTGAGCAGCTAATTTAGTGGCGTTAGCACCTCTACCCGCAACTCTAGCTGCAACTCTACCACTTCTAGCGGTAAGTCTTGCAGCTTTACCTGCGTTACCTGCTATCCTAGCTTGATTAGCTCTGACGGTTAAGTTGGCAGCTCTACCTGTAGTCAAAGCTGTAGCTCCAACTTTACTTGCAGTTTCTGCCGCTTTGTTGGTTAAAGCTTTTGATGCTACATCAGCCGCAACTTGAACTCCACCTTCTACTGCAGCAAACTTAGATTTAGTTTTATTTGCTTCGTTCTCTATAGTGAGCTTATCTTGTACCTTTTTTTGCTCAAATTCTTCTTTGTAATCAGCTCCATCAGCCATTAAAGCCTCTTGATCTTTATCTAGATCAGCTTGAGCGGACGCATTCTCTTCAGAAGATACCTCAAACTCCGGGTTCCCTGGGGAATTTGGATTTTGAGCTGTAGTCAACTCATTGGGGGTGTACATATTACCCCCTAGTACAAATTTTCTCTTATTCTTGTGTTTATATTTTATCATTATCTATAGAATTTCCGTACTTCCCTTGAAGAGGTATACAAATTTAATGAATTATTTTGAGTATTATCACATATTAATCGAATTCCTATCCATTTGTCTACGAATTTTTTCTGTTTATTCCAAATTTTATCCGCATCTAAATATAAAGAGTTAGGAATTTCCTCCATACCATCTGCTAAAAACATTAACTTTGAAGTTGAAGTTTCCGTACCTACATTGGTGTCTCCTACTACATTATCATTTAAAGACATATAGTAAGGGGAGGTATTAGTAATTAACTTGGCCATATCTCTAAACCTGTTAATCTTCCAGTCAGTTCCTATTTTCCTAGTATTAACCAAGTACTCTATCTCTGACTCAAGAGACATTTGTAAGTTGTTGTACACAAAGAAGCTAGTAAATCCTCCATGAAGTATCTTAGACCCTCCATAGGTTTCTACTCCCACATTATATCCCACACTAGAGGTCAATGTGTCTTCGCTTTTTGTGTCATTATGCACAAACTCCACCTCAAAAGGCTGAGTATTGGTCCAGTCTAGAGGGAAAGGTCTATGTCCAATATACAGAATCTCTTCCCCTCCGTCATACACAGACCCGTAGTTCCCGGCGCTATGCTTCCATATGTAGCTATCAACTAAAAACCCAGTTGAATCACCGTTTATCAGATTATCTGTGGAGTGAGACCCTCTATCTGTTAAAGAATAGAAGTCTGTAACTGTATTGAAATATATATAAGGTACATATGAATGAAAACTTCCCCACATATTTGTTTCAGGATAATAAGACACAGTCCAACCTCCTTTATCAAAATACACTGGGTTGTCACACATTATAGGTTCCGTAACAATATCCACCGGGTCCGGCTCCGAAATGGTTACGGGCGCGACTCTTACAGGTAGTACCCTAAAAAGACTCTCTCTATGGTATTCTGCAGTTGGAGTATACAGACCAATATTGGAATCCATGGTAGGATTAACTGCTGTCGCATCATCAGCTAAAACCCCTTCAGATGATGTCCAATAGTACATTACAACATTCTCGTCGTCCCACTCAGAATAGTACGAACCTATAGTAGAAGATAGAGTGTTAAATTCATCTACTGAAGGTAAGAACCAATCAGAGAATGTACCTGTACCTGTGTCAATATTAGTAAAAGAACTAGCTGCCGAAGCTGCGGTAATCGAAACCTGCTGCTGAGTGGACACTTCTGGGCAGTAAAGCCCATAAAATTGGTTAGCAACGTCACCAGAATTCAGTTCCCCAACTAGTATGAGGGGTATGGATCCTGTTAAAGCAAGAGTATTGAAATTTCCACTACCTATTATAGATCCTGTAACTCCAGGTATAGGGTCGGAGGAAGCTATTAAATGTCCCCCAAATTGGTATACACCACAAGGGTTATCTGCAGTAGGTGATACTTCGGAAGCTATATATGCGATACCATTCACTTCATCTATATGGAAGACTCTACCTCCACCGTACAGATCACCAACACTTACGTCAGCTCCCGGGACTAGCCCTGAATTCAGAGCAGCCAAATCTAACCCTTGAGCCATCTCAATGTTTCCGTTAGCTACATTTGTTTCTAGCCATTCAGGTATATACCCCATCATTGTAGTATTGCCTCCTGCCTCTATATCCGCTAAACCTATAGATGAATCATCGTACTCTCCCACCCAATGGAATAAAGTATTGTTATTTGTCACACCCAATTCAGGGTATACATTGGAGGTGAAATATTGACTATTTGGTGCCACAACATTGGTACCAAGATAAAGCGCCATAGAGTCCATTAGATTCGCATAATAATCTACATCCCAGATAGCTACCGTATTAAATGTAGGTATAGTGACTTCATCCGAGGTTAACATATCATTGTACATCTGTGCAGACGCTGGAGGAGCTAGACCCTCAATTGTCGTCATAAATGTTTGGGCATCATCATCCCAATAGACTGCTCCCTGTATGTCCTGATTAAGTAGTCCAAGCTGATACCCATCTTTAAATTTCTGAGTAGGATCAGGCTGTCTCATTGTGAGCATTATCTTCTTATGTAAAGGGTCCCATGTAGAGTGTAACCCCATACAGTGTATTGGATTATCTTCTACTTCAGCGTTATACCCGTAATCTTCGATTTTATATCTTAAGTTGTCTCTAAACCACTTCTCCATTCCCATCAGACTAATCTCCTGTAAGGATTCCCCCATAAGGAAGACCTTTTTAGACCTAAGATCCGGGTAAAAGTATCCATACCTTGTAGTAAGAGTAGCCCACTGTGATTGTGTTCCTCCATACCCAAGTTCAGTTTGAATTACTTCATCTGGTTCTTGTTCGAATATATCTCCAGAACCTATATATGCAGCAGACCCATCTGCCATTTTCATAGACTGCTTACCTTTAGCTGCAAATAAACTTCCTTCCATGTGGAAATAAAGTAAGTTACTGAAACTAGATAATTTCCAAAGCTCCCCTCTGTTCTTAGGTAGATCTTTATATTGGCTAGCTAAGAATATTCTATAATGATCTATTAAACTACTAGCACTAGCTTTAACACTTCTATGCGTTCTAGTAGGGAAATCTGATTGATTAACATCCCTTAAAGGTAAAGGAAATGCAGGTCGTATATTGTTATTTCTAGAATAGTCTGAGTTGTATTTCATATTGTCTGTATGACTGAAATCTCTTCCTCCATACTTTAACAACTGCTTAGCTGGTGCACCTGGGAAATAAAGACTATCATCATCTTCTGTATGACGTAAACTAATATTGTCAGGACTCTCCACTATATGAAAATGAATTGCTCTTCTTGGATTTGATGTGTCCGAAGGATTACTAGGCGTTAAAGTGGATACGAACCCATATCTAGATATAAACGTATCTCCTCCGTATACCCCTTCATCCCATTTCTTTGCAGTAGAGTATTGATTACTACTAAACTCCTCTACATTTACAGGCTCTCCATAGGTATCGCTTTCAGAATCGTCGTCGAATAGATACGAATCTAAGTCATCCCCCATTATTTCATACCCTGTAAATACAAGCTTTTGACTATCAATAGATTTATAAATATCTGTCTTGAATGCGTCTATATTAATTATGTATCCATTACTCCTTGATGCGTCCGTCTCGGTATTTACGAGTATAGCAGGGGTATTGTTGTGAGGGAACCCATAAAAATCAGACTCATCAGCTGCGACTCCATCAGGAGAATTAACCAGTGCATCTAAATGGAACCCATCTTTAAGACTGAAGATAGATGTAGACTCTCCAAATTCATTGAATACCTTACCTCCAAAACCTAAAGATTGACCACTAAATATAGAGTCCCCTAATAGGTAGGTCTTAGCCTTCTGTCCTATTAATTTTGGATAGACAGACGATGTTAAAGCAGCTTCTCCGTCAGGAAAAATGTTGTTATATTTATTCCCTATAAATATAGCAGAGTTAATCATTGCTGGGTAACAATTGAATTCTGTATCGTAGCCCCAAACCTCTCTAATCTCTATAGGCTCTGTCGCGGAATTATGGTTTTTCAATCTAGTAACCATCTTCTTATCCTGATTAACAGTAGGGCCATTCCAAACTAAATTAGAAACTGTGTACTGCGCGGAAATATGTGTAGCCGGAGCTAAACTAGCTTTAGTTCTAAGTAAGTGGAAATCATGGAAACTAAAAGATTTGTATTCTCCTCCTGCATGTGTTCCATCTAAAACATACTCAGAAGCTGGAGCTGGCCATGGATCTTTATTGTAAAAAATCTCTGGTGAAGTCTGAAGAGATCCTAATATTTGTTGAGCCTCTGGTGCGGCGTTAGCCTCACTGCACATACCTATAATATTAGCTTTCTTCTTCATAGGCAAAAGTAACCCTTGCCCTAAAATAGTTTTATTTTCGTGTGTTCTTTCTGCTCTATAAATCCTAAATCCTTGTATCTTTTCTTTATAACTATTAGGTATTTTTACATCACTCATAGTGAATCCTAATGCAGATACATCATGCTTTATAACGGCATCCTTTAGAGTTGCAGTTGCCAAAGTATTTGGAGCAACCGTAATGCTAATAAATGACTTGTTACCTGCGGTTGTGTCATTGTCATCAGCCTGTCGTACTCCTCTATTTGCGTTTTCTTCCCATCCACCTCTAGCCTGCACAATTATTTTGTCACCGGCAGTTAGCTCTATGGGGTGAGATATTCCTGAGGGAGTATATGAAGAAGACCCTTCAAACATCTGCGTACTATTCCAACCTGAATTGAAATCTATATCCCCATTGTCTGTACCACCCGCGTTATTACCTGTACCTCCCCAGTCATCTATGAAGTCGTAATCTACATAATAAATTGTATTGTTTTGCTCTACCGTAATTCTTGTGTAGAAGGGTTGACATGCGTTACCAGTACCGTCGTATCTGTGATACCACATCTCCCAATCTATGTCAGTTATAGTCATAGGTCCTGGAGCTACAAATACATTATTTGTAGGCATAAGAGTTGCCATACCCTCAGCTGCAGATACATCTCCAGAAGTTCCTGAAGTAGTGCAGGTATCAAATTGATGTGGAGCACTCCATCCAGTCCCAGGACAATCTATTCTATTACTATTCACAGTTCTAGTGAAAGTCCATTGTCCAGAATAATCTAATCCTACTGCGTCTGTACCTCCACTTGCTGAAGTAGAAACATTGGAATCCAGTATAGTTGCTCTACCTCCATTTGCGTTACCTGGGAAGTGATGATGCCTAACCTCACTATTACGTAAGGTAGGTAGCTCTGTAATCCCATCCATAACATCGAAATTATCATTGTCAGGATAAAATTCTGACGAGTTATGCCAGAAATTCATAGCGGTAGGGTTTGACCCACTTGTATCTTTCACATGGAAATGCTTTGAATACGGACCCAAATCTACTAAATTAGCATGCCCAGGTGACGCCGAATCAATTAAAGGTACTAGCTCGTCAGGCGTAGATACTCTTCCCGGTATATGGTACGCGTATGTTTCACTTCCATCGTGATATACAAAAGCTACATACAGACCATACACCTCGTTTCTCATGTAAGACTTAAACTTATAATTCAGATCACTCGATCTGTAAGATTTTTTATCATCCACCTCTACCACTGTAGAGGTAGTATCTATACTGTCTACTGGTCTAGTTCCCCAGCCTGTTTCGAAATTATCTACAGATGCTACGAACGTATCAAAATCTCTTATAATTTTAACAGAGGAGGCTATTTTTATATTATTAGCGTACTTCTGAAAACCTATATCTTTATCTGAGGTTACATTTCCTAAATAAAGTACATCATCTAATTGACTGATAGTCTTTACTGTGTCGTACCCTATAGTATCTATAACTATTTCCTCCATAGGTGCAGCTGAAACTCCCTCTGTACCGGTAAAAGTAATCTCCATTGAGTTAGACGAATCTAAATCTATAGACAGATCATTCATCTTGAATACATCTGTAGCTTCCCCCATTTTACGCACTACTACTGGGCGTATATATTTGTAATCTACCTTATCTATATTGCTTACTGTCCATTTAATAGCTTTGGAAGTTTTAGTTCCTTCTTTTGCGCCATCAATCTTAGTGGTAGGTCTAGTAGAATCAAATTCTTCTACTATGGATACCGGGTTAGATACTGCCAAGTAATTAGTAGCTACCAAATCCTCATCTACATACGCCAAAGTTAAATAATAGACTGCCGTAAGGAGTCCTCCCCCTTCTACAATTGGAGGATTTTCATCGTCAATAGTAAATGTTATGGTTGGTACTGGACCAGAGCTTGGGAATAAATTTAAAATATCTATATGATTGTCATGGCTTCCTCCAGGAGGTATTCCATACACTCTTCTTATAGCTACAGCAGTGACGTCAGTGGTAGTGTCAAGGTATCTTTCCTGTCTAGATATATTGAAAGCTCTTGCAGGATTGGAATCATCAGTGAAATAAACAACCAGGTCTCCCTTAGAGTCAACCTTAAAAACCCCTTCTATGGGGTTATGTATAGAGAACTTTAATCCTCTCTCTGCAGAAAGGCTAGGTCTTAGTAAGGTTCTGTATTCTCCATCTTTCCATACACCTATCTCATGATTCATAGAATCTGATAGCAGTGTAGAAAACATCACAACTCTCCCTCCAGATATTTCAATAGCGCCTATAACTTTCCAGTTAGCTACTATCTGACCATCCTTCATTGTTCCTTTCTCATTAGATAGTGCGCCTTTAACAGTATTTATAACTGCATTCATAGCGTATCTCCATGAGCCTTCAGGTTGGTCTAGATGCCCTGTATCTTTAAATAAACCCTTTATAAAACGTTTTGCCTCTCCCATTATCTTGTAAAGTCTTCTCTAGTGTTTAAATTTTCAAACGCAAAATCGTGCGCATTAATAGACGGAATCAAATTAACCCATTGGTTCATAAATGATTCGTACCTATCAATGTCTGGATAGTTTGCTGCATTCCTAGCTTGCGTACAGTAGTATTTCCACTGCTCTTCTGCAAACGCATAGTCTATCCCCTTAGATGTTGTAGGAGGGTAAGCCAATAAAATCTTTTTATATACGTACCAGAACATAGCTTCTTTGTAGCTAATATCTGCAGGCACTAAAGGGAAGTTCTCTCCATCTACAGGGAACGCTTTGTAACTAATACATATTCTTCCTGAAGGAAAAGATGTCTTAACGAACCCGTTATCAATAATATAAGTCTCTTCACTTTTAGCGAAATTATTTACACAGTTCTCACAATGTATGCTTTCATGAAACGTGCTTGCTCCATACTGAAGAGGATACATCCCTACATCATTCTGAGTATACATATTCTCTAAAACAACAATCCTGTTATTTATTTCTTGTAGTACTGTTACCGTGTTACCATAAGCTAACCCTTCCTCTTGAGCGTCAGATATAGTAGTCGATAGAGTTTTAGTCTTTTCTATAAGCTCATCCAACTCTGATGCTATATTTTGAGGTATAGAGGAGTTTATAGCCACCTGATTTATGTAATATAAATCTCCTGGTAATGGATGTCTGTGATCTTCCATATCTAAAACACACACCTTGTCAACTAATTGAGTACTAGCTCCAATATGTTCTAGAGCTTCACCAATCCATTCTATGGCATCGTCTATCCAATTGTCATTTTGTAGTCGTAGGTCTCTGAATAATTTTCTAATTATTACTTTACTAGAGATTGTTTTATATATAGCCATTTTATTATTGCTTTTTAAACTTTAAATACGCAAGGTCATCATCTGTAAGAAGCTTAATAAGCTTTTCTTTATTTCCTTTGACACCTCTTGTTGCGTCGAATCTGTATACAGATTTATTTTTTACTTTACACTTCCCCTTTTTCCAGTAAAATTTACAGTAGAAAGAATCAGTATGGTATATAAACCATTGTTGTCCTTCACCAGTATCCGGGTTGAATATTTCAACTCCGTCTGCTAAAAGCTCTTTCCTATATTTATTACTCTCTCCCCAATCTATACGAGGATTCCTAGGATCCCTCTCATGTCTTGATATTGAAAGAGTTGATAGGTTGTTACCCATATTAAAAGTCTTACCTTCTAATATATATTCCATCATTCCAATATTAAACTCAGAACATATATCCCTAAAAGTAAGACTATCCACAGGGGAATTAACCTCTGTGGAATAGTCTTTATATATATCTCTAAGAGTGTAAGACATTAAGTGTTCTTTTTCTTTTTATTAGGATTTGTAGAAGTTGTATTCTTATTCATAACTCCTTTCCTTGAAAATGTAGCACCTTTTATCTCTTCCTGCCTTGTGTTATACCTCATCGCTCGGTTCTTGTGATCGTTAGTGGCCTTCAGGTTTCTATCTTTTGTATTCTTTAACCTTTCCTGAGCGTTAGGACCATTAAACCCTTCTATCACCCTCTCTCTGTTTGTATCTGTTATTAATTTCTTCTTAAATTTTTCAGACCTATCTTCGTGCTTTTTAGTCCCATCGTCTGCTCTTTTTTTAGAATCGTCTGCTCCTTTTTTAGCAGCTTTCTTGGAATCTTCCGTAGCATTCCATGTCTTAGCTTTAGTTTCAAACTCAGAGAACCCCCCTTTGTGCTTACTCTTTTGTGCTGCACTCATTCCGTCCCAAGCCATCTTATAAGTTTTACCTGTCTTGCGCTTAGTTTTAATTGGAGCGTTCGTTTTCTTAACTGTAAGCGTCTTTGCTTTAGGGGCATTAATTTTAGGATCAGTATCAGAAGTATCTACTCTCTTTTTTACTACTGCAGCGGGTTTATCGACAACTGAAGATTTTTTAGCAACTGTAGACTTACTACCCTTTGGGTTAGAATTACCTACAGCAACTACTTTGGCTGCATCTGTGTCAGACACAGCTTTAGGATTTCTCCTTTCTTTTCTGTCCTTAACCTTTTGTTTAACTTTCTTAGCCAACTTTTTAAGTCCACCACCGAATTTTAATTTTTGGTCCTCATCGTGCATAGAGTCTAAATCATCTCTAGAAGCATCTAATAGGAAATCATCGAAAATATCGCTCATTGTATTTTATTTTTATTGTTATTGTTATTGTTGTTGATCAGGGTTCTGACGTTGCTGAGGTGCACCTGACGTATGTGTCTTGTCGTCCATAGCTCTATCATTGGTTGTATCATTATATGTCCCTGCTAGTAATGTTAATTCACCACTAGTTATACCCTGATTTATTAAGTTAACCATATCCATAGGGATAGGGAAATCATCTTTATCTGCGTCATAACAGTTACCTTTCCCACAGTCTCCATAGCGAGCAACATCAGACGGATCCTCAAAGATTCCTCTAACGTTTATAGTATCTATTCCATCTGCGTTGTAAATATACAAATAATCTGCTATCATATACGACTTATATCTACCTTTCGTGTATGTGTCATATGGCAGGTACGCGATAGTGTTAGACGGAACTATAGGAATAGTCTTAGTACCAGTAACATCACCAATGTATGTTAGAGCTTCCTCAAAGTTAAACCTAATAGTTTTAGGTAAAGGGTTCTCAGTTCTGTACACGTATGATTCCACAGGTAGTCCACAACATTTAGATGCGTCTACTTTAATGAGGGTAACACACCCTAGGTCTTGCTCTATATGCCTCGAGACAAAACCATTTCTGGCTTGATCCCTACGTATAAACATAGCTCGGTAATGCTTCACATTAAATTTAATCTGATCCAGTGAGATATTCTCATCTTGACTAGACTTTCCTCCTCGTAATAAATTTAATAAGTTATATGCTATTTCATTTAAAGTCATATCTTTTTCTCTAAAGATGAAAAGATTAAAGGTATTACCGCTATGGCAGCCATTAAACAATTCTCCCAAGTTATTCCCATAGCAGTAACATCTATAACTACTGCCCCTACTAATACTCCAGAAACAGATCGCTTAGCGCTCCACTTTTTTTGTTTCTGACCCTCTTTGAATACTTCTGATACTTTACCAACAGATTTAAAGATGCTCTTTATGCTATTTAGAGGATTTGCCATTCTTAGTGTAGTTTGGGATTATAGCATTAAAGAAGTCATCGAACTTAGCGAAGACCGCATCATCCTTTAATGTTGGTGTTAACCTAACAATAATCTTTAACAGAGCCATAAGAGCTACAAGTACAGCTAAAGCATCTGTTCCGTGTTGTGATAAAAATTCAAACATAATTTTTTTTATTTATATTACTTCTAATGGCATTCCTTCTATAGGCACTACCGCGATTAATTCTTCTAATGTAGCTCTTGATGATGTTATATCTAAGTCTCCATCCCTATCTATGTCGTAGTAGTCTTTACCTACTGCTATACATCCTCTTAGTTGCTCCTCGAAGTTAGCTACATGAATAAGTATCCATGTTCTATCTTTCACATCTTCTACGTGTAGGTGGTGGCCGTACTTCGTGCTCTCTCTGTGAGACACGTGGTATAGACCTCTAGGAATACAAGATATGTTTCTCTTGTTTCCTTTCCACGGAAGCTCGTTGGATTTACATTCAAACACTTTCTCTAAGTCGTCGAATATAGTTATACCTCCTAAGGTTTCGTTTCCATCATCTCTGAGTCTAAATAAATACCCTTTAATCATTTGTCCTTTATTTGGTTTGCCGCTAATAGTAACTCTATATGCTGTAGCCTTGTTGCAATATCCGCAAGAACAACCTTTAGTTCTGCATCAGCCTGATCTAAATGATACACTCTACTTTTTAATTTCGTTACCTCATTGTTTATGTTTACCCATAGTCCAAAAGCAGATGCCAATATAACTATTACGGATATAAAGAGATGTATCATATTTAATGTAATTTCCATTATGTTAAAGTTATGTATCCCCCATAGATGTAGTCTGATAATGAGGTTGGATTATATTTTATAGTTATGTAAGCTTCGTCATCCCCGACTACACTAGAAGATAAAGTTATAGCAGCATTACCTACTCCTGTCCCTAATGATGTACCGCTTAGACCATCAATAATAGTAGCTTCAAACACCTCTAAACTTATACCTGAATTACTATAGATATAAACTTCTGTAGCTGTACTACCAATTGGTATAGCTTTTTGAGCGAAATAATTTTGAGAAGATGTAGACGCTCTAGATTTACCTCCATCAGAAGCTATCTCCCCGGGCTGTCTATAACTACTAGATGGAATGAAATCTGCTGGTGTAAGGAGTATACGAGTAGGACTAGAACTACCTCCACTAGACCCGCATCCAGAAATACATCTATCTGCTTCGTCTATTACAGAATACTGTACGTGAACTCCTGATGTACTAGATGTTGCTATCGTTAAAATATTGTCAGTAGCGTGTTTACCATATAGGGTTACTCCTACGTCTGAGGCTGGAAAATCCTCTTCCCCAAGGATAAGTGTGCTTACCCTTTCTAGTTTAAGCTCTCTATATAGGTATACTTTCCCTTCCGTGAAGGACGCGTCAGAAGTGGTAGAATAAATATCCACATAGGCAGGCGCATCAGAAAGATTAACAACGCATATAGACTTAACCATAGCTAAACCATCTGTAGAGATGCTTAATTCTAAGGGTGTTAAATCGGTTACTACTCTCTGACCTACTCTCATTATGCTACTATTTTTCTGATATGCATTAATTTAGCTGGAGTTATCTCCTCAGGAAGGATTCCTTCTGCTATAGTTTTTAACTCTATAGTACCTTCGTCTTGTAATTGTTCTTCCATCACAGCTAACTGCGCATCTCTCTCAGCCATAACCTCAGGGTTAGCTAACTCTAAGGCTTTTAGCCTATCTTGAGTATCCTCTCCCTTCTCGTTGATGATCGCTTGAGCTTGATCTGTTAGGGCTCTGTAAGCTTCTGGTGCCTCTACCAATAAGAATTCATCTAAGAGCTCTTTTAGTTTAAGGATATTATCTGTTACTACAAGGCTAAATTCTTTTCCTTGTATGTGAGATACAGCCCATAGACCTTTTAATAAGTCTAAGAGCTCACCTTTCTTTAAAGTTAACGTTACTTGTGCCATAATCTATTTTTTAGTTGTTTTACTCCCACTTTTGTAAGTAGTCGTGCTTTTTTTAACAGATGCAAAATTATCTTCTCCCATCTTGAAAGCAAAGGTAAGGAATTTATCTAAATAATTATCCCCTCCATACGTTACATGTCCCGTCTGATCAAAGTCTTGACAATTAAATACCGCCTTAGACCCTTTTCTTTGTAATAAGTGGTCTATAAGGATTAGTCTCCAAAGATTAAATACAGCTTCATTGTCTAGCATTCCAGTTTTTAGATGCGTATACGAAGTCTTACCGTGATCAGCTACTGTCATAGACAGTGCATCTAAGATTTTAAGTATATCCTTAGGTTGACATTCATTATTGTATACACAACTTCCGTCATCCGCTACCGTAGTAGGTACTGCAACCGGTGCTCCAGGCGCTGCGTTAGGAACTTTTATTGTTCTAATAGCTCCAACAAAGTTAGCTGCATTAGGATCAATACAATCCGCCGTTACCTCTTCATTGCATAGTCCGTCAAATATAAGGGATGGATCGTCACATACCCCATCACAATCTCTAAATGGTGCCGCATAAGTACATACAGAACTTATAGTCGCTCCATCAACAAAGTTACATGCTTCTGGGTCAGTACATCCCGTAAGGTACTCGCATGTACCATCACTTACAGTAGCTTCTTCATCATAATTTGTTGCAGTTGAATCTGTACATCCATAGATAGTGTAGAAACAAGATCCATCATCTATTGTACATCCTTCACAGTAGTTATCCGCCGTTTCATCCGTACATCCTATTCCTATTACAGGAACTTCAACTTCGAGTATTGTGTTGTCACATTTACTATTAGACGAGTCCAAGATAGTTAGAGTGTACATACCACCCGCTAATCCTGTTTGGGTTAAAGTATCTTCCGCACTAACCATGACCTCGCCGTCTTGCTCCCATGTTATAGAAGCTACTTCTAGTCCTTCAGGTATGTTTATAGTTATAGATCCGTCAGCTATTAAAATTGTTGTAGCTGCTACTACTGTAGTAGTTGTATTGACATAACTATCACAATATAAGCATGTCCCGTCGTTCTCCGTAGCTCCAGCAGCATAGTTGTATGCCGCTTCATCCATACACCCTAAGATGTATGTACAAGTGCCATCGTCTGTTGTAGCTAGTTCATTGTAGTTTTCTGCTGCCTCATCCATACACCCATTAACAGCAGCAATACACATGTGCGAGTTATTCGTATTCACATCAGTAAGTATATTTCCAGCAAATGGTATGTACGTAATATCTCCCTCTATAGAGTTGTTATAGTTAAGCGCTAGAACATCCATACACCCAGTAACTATTGGGTAACATGAGCCATCGTCTGTCGTAGAGTTAACGTCATAATTAAACATTGCAGCATTTGTACAACCTTCTACGCTCACAATACAGGAACCATCTGAAGTATTTGCGTCTGGATTATAATTGAACATTGTATCGTCCAAACATCCTTCTACAATATCCTCACAAGAACCATCGTTAATGTTAGCTAGAGCGTTGTAATTAAACGCATTAGGATTCATACACCCTTCAACTGCAATATCTCCACAACTTCCGTCATCTATGTTTGCAGAAGAATCATATCCAATCTTGGATGGGTCTGTACAACCATAAACTAGCTGTGTATTACAAAGCGCTCCTTCTAGTCCTGTTAATTCACATGAATACTGCTCTAGATCTTCTGTTATAGTATATATAGGGTCTCCCGCGCTATTAACAGCAGAGGTTATACCTATGTAGTTCTCAGTGTACGTATTATCAGAACATCCTGCCAATCCTGCACAAGCAGTTGCTGACCCTTCTTCAGGGTCTGTGTTTGCTTCTGGGTTGTAGTTACAATAAATAATATTTTGACATCCTACAACTATCAAGTTTATACAAGAATCTTGGTCTGATGTAGTAGTGTTAATATCATATTCTAAATATAACGGGTTATGGCATCCAAATGTCTCTGACGTTATACACATGCTAGAATCATTTACATCCGCATCAGCGTCGTATTCTAAGAATGTAGAGTTAGTACACCCGTAATAATCATCTGAACACGTGCTTGAAGCGTATAAACTTGCGTTTACATCATAATCGACTAGTGTGTTTCCGTTGGCGTCTAACTCATTGTAGCACCCTTCGACTACAAGCTCAGTACCACACCCCGTTGTTTCCAAAACCTGTCCTGGGTAGAATAAAGTTGACGTACCCGTAGCTGTACCGTACATCCCTTCTCCATCTGGTCCGTTATAGAACGCTACATACGCAGGGTCTGTACAATTATTAGGATGGTAATCTAAAGCGTTAATACATAAAGTAGGGTCATTAAAGTTAGGGAGTACCATAGTCCAATCAACTAAATATGTTTGTTGACCTGCAGATATATCTGTAAAGACACACAGGTAATCTATAAGATCATAGCCAGATGGAGCTAAAGAATCCTGGATTACACACTGCGCAGCGTAATACTCCTCATAAGTAGTATTCATACACCCTGCAATTATAGCAGTAGCGCACGACCCGTCATCAACAAAAGCATTTGCTGAGATTGGGGTGGTAGTTGGGTTCAACCAGTATTCTAAGTAGTTAGAATCAGTACACCCATATAAAGACTTTGGAGTATCGTGCAGATCTCCAGTGGAGACATCCGTTATATCCGATGTTAAGTCGTGTGTTATAGTAAAGGTACAAGGGCTTCCATCCAATGTTGTATACGTCACATCAATAGATATTGATGTAGCAACGTTTGGATCTGAAACTATATCAGTAGAAGGTCTAGGAAGACTAGTTGTTCCGTAGTTAGTACCATCTAAATTGTATTTATACGCATGAAGAAGAACTCCTCCTGAAGAAGGATCTACCTTTTCATTCGAGATTGTAGGCTCAAACGCCTCTGCTGATACTGTTGCAGTGTCAATAGTATTAGCGCCGTTCTTAGCAGTTACTACTATCGACGTTATAGATTCTTTAGCTGCATCAGGAAAGGATATATTAGATTTATAAACATGTAGTCTAGCGTGAGCATATACAGCCTCATCTGCCACAGTTATAGAGTTATCAATTAACTCTGCCTCTCCCCAATAAAACTTAGGTAGTATGACTTCTGAATATTCGTGAGATCCGTCATCCGCTATGTAATCATAACAACATGATCCGTCCTCAGTGTTAATATCTATAGCAGTATCACCTGTTAAAGGGTCTCCAATTCCGTCGCCATCTGTATCGTTATAATTTACCGCATCTACATCTGTACATCCTGGTATGTTCCCGTAGCATGAACCATTATCGGTATTTACATCTATATTAGCATCATCCGTTAATTGTATGTAGTTATGAGACGTAATATCCATACATCCTTCTATGACAGGGTAACACGTACCATCGTCTGTATTAGCTAGAGGGTCGTAATTGAAGGATGCTAATCCGTCACTAAGTAAGTCATTTACTATTCCTGCTCCGTTAACGGCTGTACCATTATCAGTACATCCAAATACAGCAGCAATACAAGTTCCATCATCAAGGTTAGCTAGAGGGTTGTAATTGAACGCTGCAAGCCCATCCCCATTAATATCATTTATTATACCAGCTGCATTAGGATTGGAACCGTTATCGGTACACCCTGACACAGGGGTTCCACATGTATTACTTATAACTAATGTTTGGCTATAAGAGCACCCAGTTGACGCCCCTCCAGCATTATTGTAGTTAAAGCTTACTATTACATTCTGAGCTAGAGCGCTACCATTATATAGACCTATCGGGAAAGCTTTCTTTAAGGATAGATTAGATAACGTAGCGTGATAAGTTCCATCTAAGTTATTAACTCTGATTTCAATAGCATCCTCAGATCCAGAAGGTACTGAGAATATTAGATCATCTGAAACATTTGAAGCAAGCACAGTTGTGCTTATTGAGTCATATATTTCCACTATAGCATTTGGGTCATCGCTGACCAGCGTGAACTCTAATGCATACACATTACTTGTGCTTCCCGTAGACAGATAAGTTATACCTGTACCGGTTAGCAAAGTACTTAAAGGAACGCTACCTCCAACTCCTGTTGAGGCAGATATAGCCGTAATGGTCACATCTGAAGACGTATTAACTACACTGTAGTCAGCAGAAGCCGCTGTCCATCCTGAATATATACTAGAATCTAAGATTTCTACAGGCTGAACTAAGTCTGCCCATGAAACGTTAGAGTCTGTAAATAATACAGCTCCGGCAGTAGTTTCTGATTGAATTGTAAGATTTGTTACACCTGTTGGCTCTATTGTAGAATAATTCTCATCCCACGCTATAAAAGTGTAAGGAGTACCCACACAATTTAGATTGTACAATGTAGGTAGTATGTATTGCGTTTCAAACGCGTACATCTCTGTTATAACTAAAGGAGCTGTATTACTTATACCCGATATATCTAAAGTTAAAGACCCATCCCATATAAGAGATAAAGTTATATAGGAGGCACCTGGAGATGAAAGCACTAGAGATCCTGAAGAGTCTGTCTCCCCGTTTGCGGACGTCATTGAAACCTCTACTGTAGCTCCTGCAGCTGAATTTACCAGGCACTTAAAAGTGTAAGGAGTACCCATAGTTAAACTCTCCGTAAACGTGAGCTCTCTAGAGGCTGTAGTATATGTAACGTCTGTAGATTCCAAGCTAAGAACGTACGTTTGTAATCCATACATGTCTGTACCAAGGTTTAATCCTGAAGCTGTAATACCTAAGCCCCATCCTGTAGACAGAGCAAAATCATCTCCATCAAGAATTGTTGTCCCTATATGGTCTGCGCCTATGTTATCACAGCACGACCCATCGGAAGTGTTAGCGTCAACTGATGTATCAAATATTAGAGGTATGTAATTATTTGCAGTAGGATCCAAGCACCCTGAAATAAACGGATAGCAAGTAGAATCGAAATCTAGAGTACCGTCGTAATTAGCTACAGCAGTAGCTATATCAGAGTTGTAGTTAAACTGGCCTGGTACTATACACTCATTTAGAGCGCAAGTTCCGTCATCAAAGTTAGCGTCAGGGTCAAAATTATCTGCATCCTCAAGCATACATCCATTATATGTACATGTACCATTGTCGGCCGTAGCATTGATATTGTAGTTGTCTGCCAACACATCTGTACACCCATTTAAGAAGCAAGATCCGTCATCGTTAGTAGCATTTGAGTTATAGTTGGTTGCCCAATCAGATGTACACCCAAATAGAATACAGTCTACTGTCTGATCTGTAGTCAGAGCATTGTAATTCATAGCCCATGATTCCATACACCCTCCAATTACACAGCAATCAGAGCATCCTACTATAGTACTACCCTCGGATAGAATTGAGGAGCTATCATAAACATACTCATACTCAGTTTGATATTCAGTTGCTATGTTGAAGTTTAGAGCAGCAGGGTTTGTACATCCAACGTAAGTGCACGGACCTTCAGTAGTTGCTATGTCGTAGTAATTTGTAGCTGAATTATCCATACAACCTGTGTATGTACAGCTATTATCCTCTATGGTAGCGACAGCATTGTAGTTGTTTGCAGTATCGTCCATACACCCTTTATAGGTACAAGTACTGCTGATTGTAGCTACAGGATTATAGTTGTGCGCAGTGTCATCCATACATCCGTATGCGAGGCAGGAACCATTATCTACATTTGCGGTCGGATCATAGTTATCTGCCCAGTCAGATGTGCAACCTTCGTATTCACATTCTGCAGCGGTATTCGCAGAGCTATTGTGATTATCTGCTGAAGAATCTAAACATCCGTAGATAAAAGGGATACAAAGTGTAGATTGATAATTATATGTACTGGAGTAGTTGTATTGATCCGAAGATATACACCCTTCACTTGGAGTTATATTTATAGTATTTGTTATAGATATACCACAAAAACCATTATATGTGGCACCAAAAGAAATACCAGTTAATTTATATATTACGCCTGCATTCTCTATAAATTGATTAAACTGAACCCCATCTATAATTTCTTGGTACGTATACGTACTAGCCGCTACAACGTAAGGGTTACCTGTAGTTAAGGAAACATACGTAGGGGTTACTCCCGTTGTATCACTAAGAGTTAAGTCAACTAAGTTGGCTCCGTTAATATTAGGATCCCACTCAAAGCTAGTTGCGTATACACTTACTGCATCATTTATAGTTACTTGAGAGGTGTTAAATATATTTGAATCACTCATGCCTGGACAAATATAACACGAACCATCGTCTACGTTTGCTGCTGCATCATAATTTACGGAGCTATATGTTTCCCCATTAAAAACGTCTGTTGGGGATGTACATCCAGTTACAACAGATATACATGAGGCGTCATCTGTATTTGCTGCTGAATCGTAGTTAAACGCTGTAGTATCCGTACAACCTAAAACTGTAGGTATGCATGAGCCATCCGGACATGTAGCATCTGGATTGTAATTGAAGTCTGCAGGTGCAGTACATCCAGTCACAATATCTTCTAGCTCAAAGGTATTAGTAAGTACAAGAGGGTCTAGATCTGTGTAAGAAAATATCACCGACACTTGGAACGTATTAGTTCCGTCCGCAATACCTGATGTAGCCTCTAGCTCTTCTAGAGTCGTAAATGCTGAAGTTATCTCATCACCCCAAGAGTCGGTCAGAAATACTCCATCTGGAGATAAAATACCTTCTTCACATGGTTCATACTGAGTACCAGTAGCTACTTCCTCAAGATCACCATTAACATCAATCTGAAATACAGTTATGTTTACACCCGCCTGAACTTGATTAATCCAGGTAGAGTGATCAGGATTGTTGGAGTTCGCTCCAGTCACAGAAAAGGTTACGTTCCATCCACACCCAGTATTGGTAGTCACCACATTTACGATAGGATCAGCCCCACTAGGCCCTTGCGGGTAGTAAAGACATTGTTCATCATCTACTTGTGCAGCGCTATTGTAATTCGCAGCCGTAGAGTCTGTGCACCCATATATGGTTGTATCTACATAGTCTTCAAATATAGTAGAAAGATTTAGTTGTTCTACTGAGCACTCCGCATTGTTAGGTACAGCTTCATATAAATAATATGCTGGCGTCTTAACTGAGGGGTCTCCATTGGCAAATACATACCCTTCTGGGTAAGCGTCTGTAGCAGTAGCAGATAAATTTAAAGGTCCAAAGGCAAATGGATTCCCAGGAGTTACATTCACTAAGGTTTTAGCTCTTCTAAATGTATATGGAAATGCTGAATCCGCTGCATGCTGTAGTAGTGTTGTAGTGTTTTGTCCAGCTATATATTGCAGGGAAGTAGTGTCAACTCTAAAAATGTACGAGACTGTTCTATCTAAAGTTCCTTGGAAACCTAATTCAGATAGATATTCTTGCACTAATTCCACTCCCACTGGAGATATGTTCTCCACAACCTGCTCTGCGGTTGTATCTGTGTTGTGGCGTATTGTTAATTTATATGTATGTAGACCATCCTCAGCTGGGTTACCAGTGTACAATGTATTATTACTTGAGGTTAATATTTGACATTTTTCAAATCCTTTTCTACTAACAGTGTTGTATACGAAAGTGTGCTCGTATGCAGTACCTGCAAATAGAACTGTAGTTGCTGATCCCAGCTGAGTGTAGGTAGATAAAGCGTCTGCGCTTTCTAATTCTCCTACCGCTAAGATGTCACCGTCATTTATATTTATCTCGAAATCTACGTTTGGAGAGCTAGTAACTGCAGCAAAACTACCTGCCCCATTAGAGAGATAGTAGTGACCCTCTAGCTCGTCACAATTCTCAAATTCTGTCTCTAAATCTATATCATAAAGACATATATCGTCTGTTGGCGACTGATCTATTAGAGTGAATTCCCCTATAATAATTTGTTTATCATTCTGGTTAGCCTTCACTTTAATTGTGTAATCTCCTGTAATACCGGCTGTAAACGTATCCGTACCGTTAGTTGTATTATCAGCATAATCTAAGATCTCGGTTGTTGATAAATCAAAATTACCTACACCGGACACATTAGCTCCTAGTGGATCACGCATACTAACGAACGCCGTTGTGGTATCGGTTACAGCTTTACCTTTCATTCCAAGAGTGTATGTTCTTCCAGCTATCAGTTTTCGTGTTATAGATAGGTGCGGTGATGCCGGAGAACTGTAGTAGTACACCATATTTTCATATGATGCAGAGTCTGACGCCCCCGCAATGGTATGATTAGCTACTAAGACATCCGCCCAGTCAACAGCATCAAAGGGCACTAAAGAGTGTCCTCCAGCTTCATTTATGTTTGCAGTCGCATTGTAATTGGTAGCTGTCTCGTCTGTACACCCATAAACTATAGGTGTTATACAGTCTTCTGGGCTAGATATTGTTACAGATGCATCGTATTCTAGATATGTGTCATCCATACATCCTGAGAACGTACAGCTGCCATCATCTATATTTGCTAGTGCAGTATAATTGGTAGCCGTTTCGTCGGTACATCCTGATACTGAGCAAGTTAAGTTTCCTGAAAACTCTATACTTGTTGGTACACATGGGTCCACTACTTCTACTTTATATACTATATAGAAAGGTTCAGGATTTCCCCCTGGATTACATGGCGCACCTGACCACGCAGTATTATCAGATATATTACCATCTTCATCAGAACCTTCCTTGTATCCAAATAACAATTCTCCGTTGCTTCCTGCAAATCCCGCAGGGAGACTTCCTGAAACAGTGTACGTAGTTTCGCCAAAAGATGCATCATTTATTCTCGTTACAGAAGCAATATTAGAAGCGTTACTAAATAAGGCTTCCACAGATCCTATCGAACTAGACACAAAACCAGTCTCTAAACTCTCTGCTGAACTTCTTATTCTAAAGTAGTAATAAGCTTTTGATGTTATACTCCCTGTATACCCAGCAGATTGAGCTGCCTCTGCAAACTCCTCTAAAGCAAATTCCGTCAACTCGAACGCCGCAGTAATTGCGGGTGAGCCCACTAAATCTCTTAGATCATATACAATCTCTGCATTCTCTTCAGGGTTTTGTAACTGTAGAATAGTATTATTGCAATCAATTACTTGAGTTCTAACACGCTCTTCTGTGAATTTTTGACCGGTAACTCCCGCCCAAGTATGTGAATCCGTAGCCATTAAATCTACTAAACACGATTTCCCACTAAATATAGCTAGCTCTCCTGATCCGTCGTTGGCTGGGTAAGCTTCATATATAATATTTTCTTCTATTTGACCTGTAGCACCTGTATCATTTTCAGACGTCGTACAGACAGTCTCTACAGTAATATCATATTTACATATAGACGAGTCATTTGTAACAGCAACAGATATTGTGCTGCCCGTAGGGTAAGTGTACGATAGTACATCGGTGTTCTCAAAGTACTCTGAAACTGTAATTGTAGCGGCAGAGGTATTGGTAGCAGCTGCGTCAGTACATCCATAGTATTCACACGCGCTCTCCAGGTGCTGATTAGCTCCAGGAGTTGAATTGTAATTATCTGCCTCAGGATTTAAACACCCAGGAATAAAATCCTGGCAAGATCCGTCATCTATGGTGGCTTGTGAATTGTAATTCCATGCTGTAGTATCCGTGCATCCTCTCACCACTGCGTCGTACGTACATACAGTGTTGTCTTCGACTGACGCTACATAGGATGCGTTGGTTCCGTAGAAAGTAGTATCCCCTGTATTATTAGCAGACAAATCCATACACCCTGTATAAATACAAGACCCATCATCAGTACTAGCGGCAGAGCTATAGTTGACAGCGTTTACATCCATACACCCTTGTTTAGGGTATAAGCAAGATCCGTCAGTTATTGTAGCAAGTGGATTATAATTATTTGCATCAGTATCCATACACCCAGCAACTTCATCTGGAACGACTATAGTTGCATAAGATATAAGCATAATGTTTGGCTGAACCATAACATTAAGTTGTACTACATTTGTAGACCCCGGTAAAAAGGTGAGCGTTGGTCCATTGATCGCACCAATACTCTGATTGTTATCATCCCAGTACCAGACTATTCCAATAAAAATAGGTAATACCTCTGGAGATAAAATTGCCCAGAACTCATATTCCCCCTGAACGCCTGTTGGAGCATACTCCAAAGACACATATGCATAATCTTCAGGTTCGTTACCGTTCTCGTCAATTTGTACTATATCTTGTATATCTCTTACGGACATACCACTAGATTGATCATACTTACAATATGTGTAAGCGGTCTCTCTAGAGTCGACGTGATAATTTAAAGCTCTATCATCGGAACACATTGGTGTGTAGAGCTTGTTTACTACACAAGCGCCACTCCAACCTATTTCAGTAGTATTTAATGGCACAGTATTTACACACGAAGGAAGCATACTACCCGCTATAGGTAATATTGGTAATATTTCTGCATTAGACCAATCTAAGTCAGTGCATGACTGAGGCAGAGAAAGCTCATTATTTAGAAACGTAATACTGAATACTCCGTGACCTCTATCTCGAGTAACACTAAACCCATAATCTTCTAGGGCGTGTACACATTCCGATGACTTCACAGAGGAAGTCTCAGGGAAGGCTAAAAAACCCTGTCCCTGATGAGGAGCAAACCTATATCTATTACCAACTATTAAAGCGTCACTATCCCCTGTTAATTGAATAGTAGTTGCGCTGAATCCTTCCTTTAATATAAAACCCACACCAAAATATTTTTAATTATTTATTTAGCAACCGCAGTCGCAGTTACCGTCGCACATTTGCACAGCCTTCTTGTATTGTGCCTCAGCATCTCCCGCTAACGGGTAATCCTCTGGGGTAACAATCCTAGCTGCTGTAGCTTCTGCGGATTTAAGTAGTAACATCACTTTTTGAGCCTTTTGCAATATTGCAGCGCAGGCAGGGCTAGTACAGCCACAATTTAACAGCTTATCTGTTAAAAGAACTAAACATTTATCTACCGCACAAGTAGAAACTACAAACTTCTTAACTATCACTATGCTTCCAGATTTTAAAGTTATCTCATATACCCCACCTTTCGTTAAGTTATTGAAAGAGAAAGTATCTACACCCGGAGTTACAGTTCCTACTAAAGGAGCTGCAGTATCATCTACATGTTTTGCATTTATCTGGTAGGTCGTTGTAATATCAAGACCTTCTAGATTAATAATAACAGCCTGGCAATCTCCAGACATGTATGCATTCATAGTAATTAAAGCCATTGTTTAGAATTTAAAAAAAGATCGTATAGGGGATATTATTCCCCCATACAACCTTAATAAGATTAATAGTTTATGCTAAGTTTGAGAATGCCTTGATAGCATCTAGTAACCCAGAAACTTTAGATTCTGTAGCAACTTCCTCTGTTACAGCAATATTAATTGTTCTAATATTGTCTACACCACGAATTTGTCCAGCAGCTCCATTTTTAAATGTAACTGAGATCATATCATAAGCAGTTCCAGCAACTACATTTGTAGCAACTTCTGCAGCAAATACATTGAAACGGTCATAATTTCCATCTTCTCTACCAGCCTCTTCAATTTCTAAAGCTCTTAACATAGCTCCTGTTCCAGACTCTACTTCTGCTCTAGTTACGGCGTCCGAAATCAATATCTCAGAATCTCCAGCATCAAAAGCAATTGATGCTCTTTCACCTGAATCTAAAGTCACAGTTAATATACCGTCAGATGCACCAGCTCCCACAGATGCTACTCCTTGCATATTAGCCGCTACTGCCGCTGCAGCTGCTGCTAAAGCACTAGCTGCCGCCGAAGCTCCAGCTACAAATTCAATATTATGACGAATAAACGGCTCATAACCAGCAGTCGTCATAATGATTTTCACTGTTGCAGTCTCACCTGTTACTGATCCAGAAAAAGTAATTACGTGTGCTTCTGCAGATCCTGCAGCATGCTCTATGAATTCTACATTTAAAATATCTTCTGGTCTCATCCATGGAGACGCTTTCTCAGCCTCACTAGCTGTAGCTCCTTGACGAGCTATTCTTAATTGTCCACCAGCAATTGCTGCTCCTGCACTTCCAGGAACGCTTGCCTGACCATTCACATCTAGTACTTGAAGTACCAATAAACCTTCTCCTGCCGTATAAGCAGAAGCTTCTTCACTAATTATAACTTGTCTCATTTTACAAATTTTTAATAATTACTATTCATTTTTACGCAACTCATTTTGATGAGTATTGTATCGAGGATCACTAATGCCCTCTAATATACCGCTTATAGCCATATCAACAATTTCTTGATGAGTATGCAGTGCTAATTCGCAGCTATTCCCCAAAGATAATGAAACTATCACGGGATTTTTTATATATGTTAATTTCACTGAATCTATTATAAATATATCACTAGTGAATACCATTAACATTTTATCCTCTATAGTAATAAGAGGTTTTTCTTTTGTAGTAGTATTAAATGGGTCGGAAAGAAGAGTCAATATGTCGTCTTGCTGAACAAACCTAATAGAAGATTTTTTTTCTACAAAAGACTCTATGTCCACCAACATCTCCTGTTCTTTTGAGTTTAACGCTGTGCAATTGTCTTTATACTTAACAACTCCCAATCCCTTCAACATAAATCTATAGTCTTCTGGGAACTCACTAGAAGAATAGACATGAGTGTCATTTACAGAAGTCTCTAAGTACTGAAACTTTAAAGAGTGATCCGTAACTAATACTCTTAAGTCATCTATCCTTTTTTGAGTCTCCTCAAATCCTTTATTATACAGATTGTTCTTTCCATATTTTGTATTGACGAATCTACCAATAGCTTTGTTAAGCTCTAGATCTATCTCTTCAGGTAAAAGCGTGTCAGCTTGGAATGAATTAATCTTATCCACTCCTTGCTGAACCGCCAAATGCATTTCATTAATATCCATTTAGTACATTATTACATTGATTATAAAGCTACCTCTTTAAGCTTTGCTCTTAAGGTAGTCAGTTTTCCTGAATTCTTCTTGTTTTTCAAGTAGATTACAGTGTCATCCATCGTTTCTCCGAGTACTTCATCAATAAAGATTACTTGGTTACCGATCTTTCTTAAAACGCCCGCAGTGATCATCTCATCGATCTCAGCTTTAGTCTCTAGGTTCTTGTCTTCTGCAATACGTAAGAACTTCTTAGGAGCAGTTGTTTTAATATCATATAATGCATTCTCAATCTGCTCTAATGTAAGAACGTCAGGATTAAGATTATGTGATAATAAACGAAGAACTCTCTTCATTCCTTTTGTATCAGAAGATAATTTAATAAATACCTTATCGGCATCTTTTCTCATCTGGATTTCATTGAAACGTTTTAACTCGTCTCTCTTACTATCTTGAATATAAAAACGCTTAGATCCATTTGCTATCATCTCTTCTTCAGATAAGGCAACATGAGGATGTTTAATAGCGAAGTTGTACTTCAAGAAATCCATTAAGTTAATTGGGTTTTCATTACTGTCCAGACCGATCTCTAATTCAACACCGATAAATGTTACTGGAACTGATAATTCAGACCAAAAAATCTTAGAGTGGCGAGGCCAATCTTGGTGATCAGGAGTAACGTCTAATAAGCCAGTCATATACTTCTTCTCGTCTTCTGGTGAGAATCCTTTTAGTGGCTGTCTATTAACATAAACACTACTAAGCTTTGATACAGCTTCTGCTACCACTTCTTTTGGAAGATGATTTAAAATCTCTCTTCTTCTTAAAAATACTTTTTTACTCATAATGTAGTTCTTTTTTTAGTTAGAAGGGTATAAAGAATAATTCCCCAATATTTTTTTAGTAAAGAAGTGGGGGAATAAACCCCCACAACTTAACCAAAAAACCAATATATAGACACGCGATTAACGCCTTGTTATGATGCCACACATTGAATGTCAAGTGAAGTATCAAATCTCTTCAATACAATACCTGCAGTTTTCAACATATGAACAGATGCCCCATCCACGTCAGATGCTCTAGCAGTACCAGAGTCAAATCCACGAGGGACAACAGAACCAGCAACACACCATCTCATCATCTCACGACCCTTCTTGTTGATCATCTGTAAATTAGACTGTCCGTCATAATTAGATTGATCTACAAAAATCATACGATAAGACTCTAACGAATACCCAGTTACTGGATGCTTGTCACGAGCTTGTGCAATAGGACCATGATCGAACATAGGTAATTTAACAACATTTACTGTATGCCCATCTACGTGCTCGTATTGAGTAAAGTAACCTGTTAAACCTAATGAACGTCCAGAACCTGTAATGAAGCGATTCTCTCCACCAATCTTCCACGAGTTACCTGAAGCACCTAAATGCCCTTTTAATGCTTCGTCAAATTCACGAGCACCACCAGTTCCTGTGTAAAGAGTGATTTGTTTAGCATTAGCGTCAGACATTCCGTAGAATAAGTCGCCAATGATATTCTTGATCTTATTTTCAGTTAAAACTGAATAAGTATCCTTATTGATAACCTGCTCTAAAAGACCTGGACCCAAAATTACTGGTTGTCCGTTTTCATCTTTCATAGTAGCCTTACCTTTGTCATCGTAAGTCTTTTGTCCGTACCAGTAGTACATCTCACATTCTTCTTTAAAAGCAAGCATGTGTTGATATTCTTCATAGTCCATCCAAAGCTTAGTAGATCCTCCACCCTTCTTAGGAAGTGAGAATTCAGCTACGAAATCTTTAGCATTACCAGACATGTGGTAAGATTTACGAATAGTCCCAATCTTGTTACGAACTTTACCAGGAGTTTCCCAGTTAGATGCATTACCACGAGAGAAGTCAACTCCTACCGGTGCATACATTTGAGCCCATAAATCTCCGATCAATTTACCACCTTGTAAAGATGCTCCTGGATCTGGATTTACCAATTGAACTGTGTAACGCCAATTAGCTCCAACCTGAACAGGTTCAGCCATGATACGTACTTGTTCACCTGCTCCGTTTACTAATACGTAAGGGAAGATGAACCATTTATCTGGAAAAGTTAAGTAGAATGTTCCACCACCGATTCCAGGAGTAGTTCCTCCTGTTGCTGCTGCTATAGGTCTAGTTTTCAACGAGTGCGTTTTCACACGATACTCATACTCTAATCTATCGATAGACTTAACGTTACCTACACCTTCTGTTAAGAAAGAAAGAGGGAAACGTTTGTCATCTTTACCTGCTAGATGAGTAATGATCGGTGATAACTCCGTTGGCTTAGACAACATAGCATTAGCTAGACTGTTCATGTCAGTCATTTGAGAATCATTGTAATGATTCTTCTGTACACTAATGTTATTTCCTTGTACTGCCATTGTAAAATTAATTTATATGCAAAGTTTAAATATTGCCGTTTTTAAATTGAAAGATCTAAATCGTCAGTATTGACGTTTCTACTCCTTCGTTTAGTTCTCTTAGCGCTCTTAACAGACTCCTGTCTACCAGATATTTTCTCTCTAAGAGATTGTACGCTCTTTGTTTTAGCTCTTGAGTTTACTAACCCACCTAAATCAAAGCCTTTGTACATCAAGTAATCGATAGCAAGTTTAACATCCATCTCTGCTTCAGAGTGATCTACATCTCGCTGTGTTTTACCTTCATTATCTACCGGTTGTGATAGATAGTTGAAAAACTTAGATTTCTCTCGTTCCGGTATTGTTATACCTGCAAACTCTTTAGAAGTTTGGATGGTGTCTTCAACCCCTCCCCAAAACTCATCTAACTTTTTCTCATCTGCTGCATTCTGTTGTTGCTGCTCTTCGTATAAATTATCTCGCTCTTTAGCTTGATAATTACCTAGAGCTTCCTTTGCTGCGGATGCCTTATTAAATAATTTACCAGAATCTTCATAATCTTCTAGTAACTCATTTGTAAATGCTTTGTCATGCCCTTTAAGCTCAAAGTAATTAGATAAAATTACTTTTTGTGCTGCCACATCGTTTTCTCTAAGATCAAACTCTGCGTAATCAGAACGTGGGTCATGCGCTTTCATAAACTGATTAGATTGTCCTCCTTGCATCACATAATCTAAATGCTGCTTAACTAACGGAAACTTCTCCAATACTTCGTCTATTCTGTCATCCGCCATTTGAGAAGCTATATCTTTCGTCATAGCTGTTAATCCCTCAGGCGTATCATCGTAGTCTTCAGAAGGTTCATATCCTAAATTTTCAAGGATTTCGCTAACTACGGAATCATCTTCCTCATTATCGTCCTCATCATCATTAGGTTCTTCCTCTTCTTCTTCCTCTTCTTCTTCTTCTTCTGAATCCTCTTCGTCTCCGTCAAGAATATCTTCTAACCCGTTATCATCTTCCCCTGGAAGATCGTCTTGGTCATCTTCAGGTAGGTCTACTTCTAGCCCTGTCTCTGACTCATCGCCTCCTGAAAAAACATCGTCTATGGTGATGTCATCCAATGCGATCCCGTCGTTATCGTCTTCTGTAATCATGTCTTTTGGTTTTATTGTTAACAAAAATAAGGAATATATCTAGAACTTTTATAGATTTAAAGTCGTTTGGAAAATCCCTTAATATATAGCACTTTACTTCTTACTCTTTTTCTTCTTAAGTTTACCTCCAAACTTCTTTATCACTTTCTTCTTATCAATAAAGGTCCGATCAAACGCGTCTCTCCACGGCTCATCCCCATGCCAGCTTTTAGCTACTGACACACCTCTACCATCTGAACGAGGCGTAGTCTCATATTTATTTTTATCAAACTCTATCTTCTGCCCTTTAGATTCCAATTCTTCTAGGGTCTCTCTAATTGCACTTACATCAGCTTTAGAATTAAAGTCTGATACTGGACCCATTATAGATGACCTCCCTAATAGGTCGGAGTTTTTATTTATAAGAGAATGTATCTGATTCCGCGCATCCATCTTCAATGGGGTTGTTCTAGTCAGTATGGTTCCATCCCCTTTAGTTGGGTCCTTATAATGTTTAGCTATTTTAGCAAGAATATTTAAATTACGTCCTGGATCATAGGCTTCTACTCCGTCCCTTACTACGCTCCGATTCAGTCCTAATTTAGGGCCAGGATTTAAAAATTTTATTTTATCCCCGTTAGTTATGGAGGATGAGTCTACCCAAGGGATTTTAGTGGAAATAACCTCCCCTTGCTTTCCTACGTACTCCACTCTATTCTTATTAGCATCGTGATTTCTAATATATGCTGTCATATGGGATTTGTGTAGTTCTTCCGCTACCGCCCTTTCAAGTACAGATCCTGTGGATACCCCTTTGTCCGCAAAATTAGATGCAGGTAAAAAGGGTAGTGTAAACTTCTCTGCGCTTGTATGAGCTGATCCCTGGTTATGTTCAGTCAACCCCTTAAGTTCGCCGTGACCTTCCGTTCCTACATCTTTGAATCTCTTCCTGTATACGTCCGACAGTGTGATCATCTCTCTCTCTACAAACTCCCTTCTAGCTTCAGATCTGTCCGCCTCTATGCCTACATTTGTAGCATTAAATTCATCCCTTCGTATGCGGTATGCTTCAGCCTCTGGGGAAAATTCCCCGTATTTTCCTTCCTTTTTAGGTAACTTCTTGTATAGTCCATTTATTAAAGAGTAGGAATCATCTCGCCGTGTAGCTCCAAGCGCCCCCATTCTACCCTGCATTCCTTTATCTAGTTTACCGACGCCTTTGTCAACCTCCCTAATTCCCTCCTTAGTTGTTTTAGAGGGATCAACAATAACTCTCTCAGAAGCTTTGTTCATGCCTGTAAAGGTGTCATCCCCATATTCACTGTAGATGTATCTAACGCCTTTATTTCCCCCTTCAAGTCCGAACGCTGTAACACCCTCATTCAGGTCCTGATATGTTTTTCCAGTTGCTGGGTCTATCATGTTTACGTGTTTACCCATAGCCTCTAGAGCGTCCACTCTTTGGGCGGGAGTTAACTTGCTTAAGGCGGCCAAATCTGCACCCTGAAGGGTAGACATTTGTGAGATCAACCCTTCAGATCCTGCAAATCTATTACCCAACTGATCGGAATTCCCAGTGTATAGCCCCTCTCCAAACCTGTTTGAGCTTTCAGCTCCCATACTTTCAGCTTGCGTTTGACCAACTACCCCATCTTTGAATTTACCATACATGATCTCGTGCATATCATCGGTCTCATTAATAGGAGAACCAACCCCCTCTCTGTGCGCCATAGCTCCTCTTATACTTCTAGGGACTGTCCTCTGGAATTCATCTACTATCTTAGAGTCGTTTTTGTACTTATTTATTAGGTCTATACTTATATTACCTTTAGAAGTACCTGAAGCCACAGTAAGCTGACCATCCGCTACTAAGTGATTTATAAACTGATAGTTCTTTTGATAATATTCCTGTATATGGGCAACACTCTTAGCTTCTCCACCAGCTGTTATCTGTTTATGAAAGTCGGTTAGAGATATAGACTTACCTTTAGACGTATCCATGTCTTTCTGCATTTTCTTACCTTTAGGGGTAGACATGAAATCAGATACTTCTTTTTTAGCTCTAGCTGTAGCTCCTTCATTATACGTGTTAATAGCGTTAACCCTATCTTTAGCGTTGTTCATAGCCTGAAGTTCTAATTGCCCCCTCATTGTGGGGTTTATTAGATTCTCTGTTGTATATCTTAATTCCCCAGAAGCTGTGGTGGATCCATACCCGTCTGGGTATTTAATATTATGGTCAGACGTTTTAAGAATATCTTTATACACAGTATCCTTTATCTTTTCTGACGATTGAGAGAATGAAGGCTTGGTTTTTAATAAGGAGTTTGTTGTGTTTTTGTGTCCTATCTGAAGGTTTGAATTAAACCCATCGTGTACCTTAGGTAGCTTTGAGTTTTTAGCAGCTGTGTACGAAGCCTTAGCTTTTGTTGTAAAAGAATTAAAGGCGCTTTTAATAGCTTGGGCGTCCTTTACGGGTGAGAATGGCACATTCAGAACTTTACTAGCAGGGACCATAGCTAATGTATTTAAAGCTAAATTAGCTCCTGTAGCTAAACTGGGGGCCTCTGTAAATTCATTTATAAGGTTAGGAGTCTTAATTGCAGACTGAGCTCCAAGTATTAAAGCTCCTGGAGGAGTAAATCCTGCTACAGCCTTAAAGACAGGGTTATTAACTACCGCTGCGTGACCATCATTTAGGAATTTGTCTAATTTATTTTTACGTACCTCCTCAGCACTAATCGGTACATCTATATTGGATTCTAATCTAGATAACCCACCTGTAGTTTCATCGTACCCCCACTTTCCTGTATTTATCTGTTTGTTTATGTACTCGTCCTTACGTTGGTCGCCCGTAAAGCTCTTAGAATCCCCGTTAAGATCATCGTATGTTGTAAGCTTCTTCTTAGGTGGATCATGTTTTTTACCTCCGTGATTATATTTAGGTACTTGCCCTCCGTATTTTAATTTAGATGGGTCTACTGTGTTAAAAAGCCCTGCAGGCTCATCGTATTGCCAATATTTTAAATTTTTTGTAGACCTTGATCCTGGTTTTAAAACTCCAACACCAGCG
>TARA_R110000744_G_scaffold375_3_pt1 | contig 60445 bp, 66 predicted proteins | sample TARA_R110000744 | Tara Oceans TARA_R110000744 (sample SAMEA4398083) | marine metagenome | biome: Polar Biome; feature: [DCM] deep chlorophyll maximum layer (ENVO:01000326); material: water (ENVO:00002006), including particulate matter (ENVO:01000060) such as... | depth 36 m | reverse complement strand
TAATAACCTAAGCCGTAAAAAGTGGAAGTGTCATGGTAACAAATCAAGTGCGTGAAGGAGAGATTAAAATGAGTTGGAAAAAGATATTAAAAGAAGAATCTATAGTTTATGATAACGCTTGGTCTAATGCGACCTATAACAAATTTCTTAATCAATTAAGAGAATCGTTTCATATGCAACTACAAAGAAATCAAAGTGGTAAATTTGAAATAGAAAGCGGGGAGTTTTCTGCTAGTGACTTAGCGAATCATATGAAGAACTTTGCAAAGCCAAAGTATCAAGGCTATGTTAATGGTTATTCGGATAAAGAAAGAGAAGAGATTACTGCTAAAAAGTTAGATGGCAATAGCACCCTCTATGTGCATTTTATTAAATTTTTAAGAAAGACAGGGAATCAAGTATAATAGGTGAATGATATGAGCGAAGAAAATAAAGACGAAAGTGTAATGCTAGATTTAATGAAAGAATTAGTTGATAGGGTTAAAGGATTAGAACAGACAGTTTATAATCAAAGTAATATGATTATGAAATCTGGCATTGTAATGCGTGATTCTCCTACTCCTACTGTGCAGGCCGGTAACGACTTGCCAGATATGAATGACATAAACAAGATGAGTTGGAATGACATTGACTCTCTTGTTTCAAGATTAGGTGGTAATTAAAATGAAAAAAATTGACGATGCAAAAGAAGTAAGAACGATTAGAAAGGCTATTGTTAAAGCCAGCGAAGTAAAAGACATGCTTAAGGATAGAACATTTGATAATGGCACTTTGCCAGTAGAGGAGAAAGACTCTCCAAATATAGGTGAAGAAGTTAAAGTTAAGAGGCCTAAAGAAGAGAAAGACAAAGACCGAGCAAAAGAGCAATCAATTGAGATGCTTGGTGGAGAGAACCAACCTAAACTTTGAGGTGATTAAATGCCCAAATCTGGTATTGAATCTAGGCCGTTTGATAAAACGGTTGCTTCTATATCAGGTCGCATACAAAGGTTATTTGAGAACGGAAGAGTTTCCTTTTTGTCTGCACTATCCGAACCGGATAATTATGCGGAAGATTGGGAGAAATGGATTAAGGCTCTTAGAGAAACCTATGACGACATTGATGATGTCGGTAGGGCTTTGAAAACCTCTATTGATGAAAAGACTTTATTTTCTCAAGAGGCAGAAGATGTCTCTACTGATTCAGCAAGGAGAGTTTTTGAGGGAGTTAAAACATTAAGGTATTCACAGGATAATGTTCCCGACCCCTTCATCAAAGAGTTTAACGAAGGTGTCTATGAAAAACTATTAAACAGCAATCATTATTTTGCAATGTTTTTACATTGGGCTATGCGTTCACACAATGACCCTATTTCTGCCAATTCTTGGAAAAAGCACGGTGATGTGGTTGATGATTTTACTACTGGGTATGATGGGTTAGATTTGAAACGAGATGAAATCCAGCAATTCATTATTAGTCATTACACCGAAGGTGAAACAGACACTAGCCGCTTGGAAAGTAAATATAAGGGAGCCATGAAGTTGCTTGAGAAGGTGTATATGGAAGAGAATGATGAGAGGTCTTGGGATAAACTACAAGATTTATCATTAATTAAAGCAGAAAAAGCAGCACCGGCTGGTTTTCTAATCCCAAACAAACCCATGTATCGTATCTTTGATGTAGAAGACATAGATGAATTAAAAGGTTTTACTGGAGATTGGGTAGTTCAAGAAAAATACGATGGGATGCGAGTCCAATTGCATAAACTAGGCGAGCAGATTACTATTTATTCTCACAATGAAAAAGAGATAACCGATAAATTTCCTAAACAAGTTGCCTTACTAAAGGCGAAACATTTCGGGGATTGTATTTTAGACGGAGAAGCCGTTTTGTTCAGAGGAGAGGAATCATTACACAGGGCAGATACAGTTGCTCATATATTCAAAGATAAACAAGGTGAAGATTTAGTTCTTAGAGTGCATGTTTTTGATATTATGAGACATGAAGATAGGGACATGACTGATGTGCCACTAGATGAGAGATTGTCAATACTTGCTTCAAACTACACAACTCACTCTGACGAGATGCTAGCCTTCCCTTCTAAGAAAGATACTCGTTCAGCAGACTCACTTAAAGAAATCAAGGAGTATGCAGAAGAAATAATGCAAATACCAACCGCAGAAGGGGTGGTGATTAAAGATTCAACTTCCACTTATTTTGTTGGGCAACAAAAGAATCCTAAATGGATTAAATGGAAAAAGAGTGTTGATTTAGATTTAATAGTTTTAGTCGATAAGAAAACCAAGTCCGGTCTCCATTCCTATACATTGGGGGCAGGCCCAATTACTGCTGAACAAGCAGAGGCTTATGGTAAAAAAGCAGTGGAGATGGAAGACAGACATTATCTCAATGTTGGTAAAGCCCTCAATACTAAAATTTGTTGTAAGGAAGGAAGTATTGTTAGAGTAACTGTTGATGAAGTCAAAGAAGGGGTAGATGATACTTACACCCTATACTCGGCTAAAGTGGTGGAACTCCCCGAAGTCACTATGCCAGACAAGTTAGTTACATTGGCATTGTTATCCAAGTCCACAAAAAAGAGTTTATCATCATTTACTTTCGGAGAAAGTGCAGTTAAGAAGTCTTTAACTATTACAGATAATATTCATGGAACTGCCGAATTAATTATCAAATCAGATTCACTAGAAGGCTTTGTTCTATACGGGTTTACTGATGATGGGTTAATGGCCAAGAACGCATTAGCCAATTATGCAGACTGGAAAGAGCAATTAGGTGAAGTTCTAAAAACCAATACAAGTGAAATTAGAATGTCTATCTATAACTACCTAAAGGATAACCCTACAAAAAATTCATTAAGTTCTATTGAAGCCTACTTAGTTAAAGAGCAACCTAAACTATATTCCAACGCTCTACAAAGAGACATTGATGAATTAAATCAATTTTTAGATGCTCATTCTGAAGAAGGCAGTGATAAAGTCTATCTTTATGATGAGACTAAACAGACCTATAGCGCCAATCCTGAAGTTATACTCCAAGATAGCGAAGAAAACAATATGGATATTACTAAAGAATACAAAGTTCCTAAAGAAAAAAGAGAGGGCGAGTTTCAGATTCATAAGTTAAGTGATGGTAAGTCTTCTTTTATCATGAATATAGATGGTAAAGAGATGGGATGGACTTTAGGCACAGAAGACATGGAAGATATTTTCAACCTGTTTGGTAAGACAGACAAGTTCGTGGCACAAATAGAAGAAAAGCCAAGTAAAGGTAAGATTATAGATAAAGGTGTATTGGGCTTAGGTGTGCAGAGAGACGGCTACCACGAATACTTCCTAAACGGAGAGAAGTTTGACACTAAACTCCATTTCAGAGTAGTCCCTATTAAGGAAGAAGATAGGTGGGTGGGCTTTACCTCGGTTAAACAAACTAAGGTGGACTCTAGCACAGATGAAGGAGTATGGGATGTTAATGATGATTCTAATAAAAAATTGTTATTAATTGAGCAAAGTTAAGACTTCTATTATAAGTAAAAGGAAAGTTGGGGGAAATTAGCGTGGAAACACAAATCGTTAGGAGGACACACACGGCACATCACCCAATGGACGACTTAAGAATACTTAAGGCGAGGGATGATGATTTAATAATTGCTGGTTACGCATCAATAGAGATGGTTGACAAGCAAAATGATTTAATCACATTACCCGCACTAAAAGAGGCTTCTGAGAAATTCATGCAGGTTAACAAGTTCCGCAATGTTATGACAAACCACTCCAATGTTCAAGTTGGGGAAGTAATACAGTCATACAGGGATTCAAGCGGAAAACTGCACAAAACGGAATGTGACGATGTAGGGTTCTTCGTAGTAATTAAACTCAGAGATGATATCGAAAAAGCCAAGGAGGTAGCAAGGGAAATTCGTAAAGGCAATCTGCGTTCATTCTCAATCGGCGGTCAGGCATTGAATAAAAAATCAAAGCACGACACTGATAAAGGAAGATACAACGCAATTGAAAAACTTGAACTACACGAAATTACCATCTGCGAAAAAGGCATCAACCCTGAAGCAAAATTTGATATTTTGAAAGAAGACAAACAAACAACAAAAAAAGAAAAAATAAATAAGGTGAAAAAAATGAGCGAACTAGAAAAGGCATTAGGAGAACTAAATTCCCTTCTTAAAGAGGTTAAAGATTTAACCAAAGAAGAAGGAGAACAAGAGATGGCAGATGATGAATTGGAAGAGATGCAAATGGCGTCTAATGAAGATGAAGTAGAAGCCGGAGATGAAGAAGAGATGGAAAACACTTACAAGGGTGAAGAAGAAGAAGTGGAAGAATCTGACGATGAAGACGACGAGAAGAAAGGAGTTACAACTCTTGACGCTGGCTACATTGAAGATGGTCGCCCATCTGATAAAGTTGTAGTTAGTGGTGGAAAGGGTAAGCCCCACCCACAACAGACTACAATTAGTAAGTCAATTTGGGCAGAGTCCGAAACTCTTAACCTATCAAAAGAGAATGTTGAAAAAGCCTTTGACCAGTTTAAGGCAGAAAAATTAGAGACGATTGCATATGACAATCTCACTAAGGAATTTGAAAGTCGCTTCCGAGAGGAAATGTCCGTAAAGGAAACAACTTTGGCAAAAGCCAACTATGATGCAAAGGCAGAAGTATCTGAATTAAAGAAACAATTCGGACAGTTGCTTAGCAGCCTAAAGACTGATAATACTGTCTTGAAGTCTGTTAACGAATCATCGGTTGCAAACCCAGACTATTTCCCTACTGACATCAGCACCATTGGCGAGATGTCATGGGCTGAAATCCACGAAGTTGCTGACAAACTACAAAAGGGGTTGAATGAATGAGCGGAACTAATTATATTAGAAGCATTAAAGATTTGGAAATGGCGACATATGGACTACAAGGCCGAGCGGGTAATGACTTGCTCAAGGCTGCTGGTGCAGTAAGTGGGTTGCATAGTAGTCACAGCGGTGTTGTAAGCGCAACTGCGACATACTCAGCATTATACAATAAAATCTATGGCCAGAAAGTTTGGTCAATGATTAACCAAGAGATTAACCCTCTTAGTATTTTATCTAAGAGACCATACACCCAAAGTGGATGGCGTATTCAGACAGCACGACCTAGTGGTAGCGGTGATGTCCGTCTAACTACTGGAGCAGGAACTAATGCTTCACCATACGATGATAGACTTGGTGGTGTAAATGAGAATCACGCTCTGGCTTCTGCTGGACTTGAATCTGTTGCACCCGAATACACTACATTGTTTATGAGTCCAAAAACTGTTGCACATCAGTTTGATTATTCAGAAGTTGCAGCAGCAATGGCAGAGATTGATGATGGAATTGGCGACCTTCGCTCCGTAGTCCGAGAAGACATGGGTAAATTCCACGCTGAGATGATGGCTAAGATGATTGTTACCAAGTTAGAGGTAATGACTGACGGAAACCACGCACGAACAACAAGTGGAGTTACTACATCGGTTGAGAATAACCTATCTACTCTTTACAAGATTGTAAGTAATCTTCAAGAAGCAAGGGATATGAAAGCGGCTAATCTGGGTAGTGCCTTCGGCAACTATACCGATTCAAGTGGAGCAATAACTTGCTCGGCTGCTGGTGGAGCAGATTTGTTGATGAAACTTTACGGGGCTTCTCGTAGTGGAACAACAACCAACGCTTTCCTTGACGCAAAAGTAAACAACGGCGGTGGCTATGGTAGTGGAACAGCACGACCACTAACACTATCAATCTTGAACACAATGATTCGTGATTTGAGACTCGAAGGTGCTTCGCCTAAAGTATTACTAACTGGATATGATACTATCCAAACAATCGCAGACTTGCTACAAAGCCAAGAGCGATTCCTTGACCGCAAAGAAGTTGCACCATCTGTTAACGGTGTAAAAGGCGTAAAGGGAGCAGAAGTAGGATTCCGTGTTGCAACATACTACGACCTACCACTTATCCCTGCAAAGGAACTAACTGGAACTGGCGAATCGGGACAAACACTTCTTTCTGATATGTTTGTGCTTGATACTGACCATCTATGGCTTGCTGTGCTGAAACCAACTCAATACTTTGAAGATGGTATCAATAACGGAAACCCATTCGGTGTTGGTGTGCTAGGAAACAGAGGACTTTATCGAACAATGGCTGAACTAGGTTGCTCTTACTTCAAAGGACAGGGCAAAGTCACCAACATTAAGTGAGGTGGTTTAGTTGGCACACACAATAACATTATTAGAAGACCACAAGGGAGTAACATCCCCCAAAGTTATGGGGGATGAATACTTCGTTGATGCGTTAGTAAACATAGATGCCTATGTGCAAGGTGGAATTGTAGTCACTGCTGCGTCCCTAGGACTAAGCAGTATTACCCAAGCCTTTTGTGGAGGAATTGAGGAGGCCGTATCACAAGTCCCTCAAATCCTAATTACAACCGCAGGTGCTTATACATCATCAAGTAGCCTAACAATCATCCTACACAGTGGAACTGCACAACTTAGTGGAGTTGCTGATGAGGGAATGGTTAGACTACGAGTTTACGGACTTATTTGAGGTGGTTTGTTTGGCAATAGTAACCCACATTGGGAAGACTCCTAATGGCTTTGCGCCATATGGGCATAGAATGCTATACAAGAATGAGCCAACAGTGATTCCTCTGATGGAAGCAATGCACTTAATTGACTCAGATGTTTGCACGATAGAATGGACTACCCACGACTTAGATGATTCTAAACTCCTTGAAGGTGACTGGCACGATAGACTTTGTGAGATTCTAAACTTGAATCCCAAATCCACTGTTAAGCAGATAGAAACAATTCTAAAACCAAAGAAGGATGGTCGCAAGGTCGCAACAAAAGCAAAGCCTATTGAACTTCCAACCATGACAAAACTAGTAAAAGAACCTGCTAGTCTAGTTGTTGATGAAGAATCTGTAGCAATCGGTAGTGAAGAGTCACAAGAATGATTCTCTCCGAAACGCTTTAAGTGAGACTGGGCTTCCCCTAACTAGCGGAGAGGACAGATATGGCAGTAGCAGGTAGTCAAAATAGCGGAGTTATAGTAGCGTCAGCAGCAGTTTACAAAGACCCATGCCGATTGGTTAGTCTACAAGTAGCAAACACCTCTGGCGGTCTACCTGCGACTGTTGAAGTTTATGATAGTGCTACAGGCGCTAGCGGTAAGTTAGTTGCTGTTATGCTAATACCTCCATTAGATTGTAGGGAGTATGACTTGCACGGCGCTAAAATGCTAAATGGTGTTTGGCTTGAAATTATCGGCGATGTCGGGACTGTTAAAACATCTGTTTGTTTCGCTTGAGGTATAATTATGGCGGCTATAAAAAGTGATACAAGACTAGTAATGACGATTTTGTTTGTGGGTAGTATTAGTGGAGCAAATGTGTATTTCTATGCACAGTTTGGAACATTGTTTCCTTTCACTGCTTTTGCCCATGCCTTATTGTTTGGTTTAATTACCGTTGGAACAATAATGGTAATGAAATCAGTATTCGACTTAACGATTAATGACCGGATGGAGATGTATTTGTTAGATAGACAAGTGCGTTTTTACTGGGAGCGCAAGGGCAAAGAAGGAGAACAGAGACAAAAGGTTTTGGAATCAATTAAATCTTATGTCCCTAACCCTACTCAACGAGCCAATTACACACAAAATTGGACACCACCTGAAAACCAAGAGGCTTCCGGCTTTCTTGCTGAAATAGAACAGTAGGCGTTAGCATGGGCTTTCTCCTACCTGATTTATTTGGCGGCAATGAGCAGATGGCGTATGATGTCCAAAGAGCGCATTCTGCCGACATCATGTTTATTAAAATAAGAGCGATGATGATGACAGTTACTTTAACGACAGCAGGCTTATTGATAGGTAATATCATGGGTGTTTTTGATATTAATATTCTACAATTTGTGTGGGACAATACTCTTGGACTCCTGTTTGATTAGGGGGTTTTGATATGTCTATTTATGTTCATTTTGGAATATGGATTGTTGACGGCGTTTTAGGCGTGAGGAACAGATTAAAGTCTATACAGTTTGGTGTCTACGGCGCTACTGAAGCAGGGAAAACTACCTTGCATAACCAATTAAGAACGAGGGGTAATGTTGGGGAAATTACTAAACGAACAGTAGGTAGAGGAAAGGCCACAAGAAAGGTAGTTAAAATTGATGGTGAGGTTAGAACACTCAAAACTTCAGACTGTGGTGGTGAAGTTCAATATTGGCAAGAGTGGGCTGCTGATATTAAGAAAAGAAAGGTAAAATATATTATTTTTATGATAGATAATAGACACCTACAAAATCCTGCTAACATGCAACATCAACTTGCATGGCAATATCTTACTGAGTTAATTACTGACGACTATTGGCGTAGTGGTAATAAACTAAAAAGAAAAAAGCATACAGAATTTCCTGTTGCTGTAGGATTATGGGCTAATAAATATGACTTGTGGAAAGCCCAGCCTAATCATGACGGCCCAATAGAAGAACACCCAATTTTTGCTCCCTTTGTCTATGGTTTAGAGAAATTACATCAGAAAGGCATCCCAACACATAAATACATCATGTCAGCAAAGTCTGATTCAGAGATGGTTTACCGTGGAGTCATGTCCATGATAAAGGATTATTAAGGAGATAATAAAATGTATCAAGCACCATTATTACAAAACAACCAAGCGAATATGATGAATAGTAACCCTTTCGCCAATAAAAGGGAAAAGGCTAGAAGTCCGGGGCCAGTCATGGAATACCAGTATGAAACACTGCGCCCTAAGAAGCAATACAAAGAAATTAAAAAGGTAATGCGTCCAAGTAAGAAGAAGTTTTTATTGATGAAATACGGGTTTTCTTTTGATATTAAGAACCGTTGTGTTGTTTGTGGAAGTCAGCACATGTGGGAAGCAGACGACCCAATGCGCCCTTACATACCACTTACAGAAGTAGACAAGGGTAGACCGATGAAAGGAACTTTCTGCCCTAAACACACACAATTATGGAGACAGATGGAAATGTTGGAACAACAAATCTTAGCCGATAAACACGGTTTAGATTTTAAGCGGTTTGTGCCTAAAGCCAGACTTCCCTCGCTAAATCGTCCTAAACAACCAGTTACTACTTTAACCCCAAACGATGTGGCACATTTAACTGCGGCAGGTTGGAGCGTATCACCACCCGAAATGGATAAAGAAAATGGTGCTGAAAGATTTTTAAGATTAAAGGCAGAAATCATAGGTAAAATGGAACAACTTGAACGCACACTAAACAATGGAGAGTGAAGATGTGGGAGTATTCGGAACAAGTAATAGCGCATTGGCAAGTGGTATGCAAAGTAATCAAGAAAAGAATTTCAAAGATACTTATAATCTTTTAACATTACAGGATAATCATGTTGAAGAGTTTCTAAAGTATCATGGGGTTGATTTCCTTAAAGCACTTGAGCAATTAATGGAAGATGTAATGGAAAGAGTTATGTCTCAGATGTTAGTCAAAATGGAATTTATACTTACTGACGATGGTAATATGAAAGTCAATGACTACAGCCTAAGAGAATATGAGCGCATCACTAAGGAGAATTTAGAATTGGACATTCAAAACATTATGAATGCGGCTCTGAATGAGGAAGTAGTATTACAAAGACAGATGGCTAAGAACTCTTTCTTAGAAGGCCAAGGTATGTCTTCTGCTTCACAAGGCCCCGGAATGAATTTCCAACAACAACAAGGCCAACAACAACAAGGCCAACAACAAGGCCAACAACAAGGTATGTCTCCTCAAGGTCAACAAATTCAAGGTCAGCCAATGGGCGGCCAAATGAATCAAGCGGCTGGTGGGATGGGTAATGCTTCAGGCTACCCAGTCCCTCCTATGGGGTATGACCAATATAACAATCCTTACTGGTATGACCAAAATAGCGGACAAATCAGTTACGAGATGCCAGCGGGTGGCATGGGCCTAGGCACTGGAATTAAAAAAGCAGCAGCATGGGCTAAGTTTTTGATGTGATAGGGTGATTTGTATTGCTCCTATTAAAACAAGACATGTGGCCTCCTCTTACTAACCTTACAGCGGGAGGTAGGGAAATCCCTGACTTTCATGCTAATATACAAGGTTATTTAGTTGAGTTTCTATTTGACCAGTCGGCAGAAAAGGAAATTAAAGGTATTAATAATTTAGATGATTATATAGAAAACCCTACTCAGTTTGTTAAACGATACAAGAGCGCCCAATATGATTCCTTTTTTGCCCCTGATAACCAAGGTCAAGTTAAGGTTGAAAAGTTAAAGAAAGGCGCTAAGGCGGCACTTAATAAGATAGGTGAAATGACAGTTTTTGAGGCTATAACAGCAGCAAGCCTTACTGATAATGCTAAGGCACGGCTAGGAATGGGTTCGAGAGAGAACGCTAGAAAGGCAATTCTTGCTGCCAGACCAAAGACTGCTAATGTAGAAGAACCTACTGATGAAGAAATAGATGTAATCATTGCCGCCGACGACCAAGAATTAAAGTCCATGAAGATTAAACAAATTCTTCAAGATAAAGCATACCGAGATGCCTTTATTGGTTATCAGTTAGATATGGGGGATATGAAAGTTCCTGATGAATCTAACAGGGAGTATAAAGAAGGCAGAAGGAAAGGTGACAAGAAGATTCCAATTGCTTTCTTTGAGGAGATGAATAACTTAAGAAAGAAGGTTATGGATGGTGATTTCACTTTAGACGATGCAGACCTTAAAACCTCATTGAAAAGCCTAAATCCAAAAGTTAAAGGTAAACTTGTAAAGGATAGGTCGAGAAAGAATATAACTCTTAGATATCAATTAGAAACTAGTGACGCCGAAGCACCAACCCAACTTGTAAAGGATAAACTTACAGACCTTGGCTTTAGATTATCTGATTGGGAAATAGATAAGGTTAGAACTAGAGGACAAAAGAAGACGCCTGACAGTTTTTTCGGCTCGGGGGCCATTAAGGAATTAAGTGCCACTCTCTCCACATATGAAAAGCAGTTTCCACTTCTATTTAGACCTGAAAATAAACCTTCATTCATTAAAGCAATGGAAGGTAAAATTACAGAAATTGAAAAAGAGTTTACAATTGAGATAAACTCTAAGGATAAAATATTGTTCACCAGCATTATACCATTAGAAGTTAAACTAAAAAAGGTGCAAGGAAGTAAGTCGGGCAATCCTTTTACTTGGATTAGTAGTTTCAATGATGAGTTATCTTCTATGTTAGAAGTGTTGTTGGAATTTTACACTGATAGATTAGACTATTTAGAAGAAGACAAAGCGGGAGCAATGTATTTATTCCGCACTCAGTTTGGGAATGAAGAATTAACAGAAGATGATTATACTGACTTTTATGAACACAAGGCTGAGGTTGCTAACTCAATTGAGTCGGAAGGTAAAATAAACCTTTTTTCTAAGACTAGCCAAACTATACCATTAAACCCAGAGACTTATCAAGAGATACCATTGGGGAAATATGCACCCGAAGACTTAGAATCTTCTCTGAAAAACTTGATTACCAAAGGTGGTAAAGGGAACTTTGAGATACTTAATGATTTAGTAAGATTGATGAAAAGCATAGGGAAGGAAGTAACCCTTATTGTGAACCAAGGAGATTTAGGAAGAAAACCTAACCCTAACAATAGGGGTAGGCCTGTCCCTGTAAAGTTGGGTGAAGTCACTAACGAGAAAGGTAAAGTTACTCAAGAAGGAGTTGCTGTATCAACTTATGATGCTGAACTTCCTAAAACTAATAGACGGGGTGGTGTGGTGAGTGAAGGTAAATTGTTACCATTGCTTAATGCTTTAGAAAGTGGTAGAAAGGAGTTTGTTTCAATATATAATATGAAAGACAATCCAGAAAAACTCAGAGATTCTTATACAACAAGTAAACAATTGTCTGACTTGTTTGCTATGATGGGGGTTACAATGGGCGAGCCTTCTGCCATGCTTGGTAGTAAAGGCGGTAAGATGAACACCATAGAAGAGGCTCATGAAGCAATAGAGACTATTAAATCAAGACAAGCAGGAGGAAAGGATATTGTTAGTTTAATGGATAAAGTATTAATGAAACCAGATGGTGTCTTTTACAGTATGCTTAGGAAATCACCCTTTGTTAATCTATTAAATTTTGGAATGACAGAGTTTACTGTTGAATTAGTCCCCGTGCCTAATGAAAGAAATAAGATGGTTTTAGATGTTCAGGCTAAACACTTCCCCAAGGGCAACTTAAAAATAAGATACACTAAACAAACCACATACCAAGTTGGAGAGAAGGGACAAGTAACCCAACGAAACCAATTAGAAAGGGGTAAAGATGGGAAGGTTGGTCTTAATCCATTTCGGCGAAGATGGCTGCTGTTCTTCATGGAAAAGGAACGCCAAATTCAAAACGCTATAGGGATGTGATATTATGGTAAAGTATTCCTCCCCATCCGATACCAAGACGGTAACTGCTAACTATTCTACAGGTTTAGGATATTATACTAACTCAAATAGAGTTGCTGGTCTTTTACAAGTTCCTAACTTTACCGCTTCTTCTAATCCAAGTGTAGAAGACATCGGGGAGATTATTCGCAGAGTAGAGGATTTAGTAGACACTAAATGTGCTAGGGCATGGAGACCCATCATTTACAAAAACGAGTATCATAATTTTGAACTTGGTATGCTGAGGAGAGGAGGTGGTTCTTCTAACTATAGGGATTATGTTGGTATTTGTAAATTAGACAATACTAATATTAGAAAGATTCTCAGGCTAGAAGTTTGGAAGGGTAATACTTGGGAAGACTTAGCGAGTGCAACTGCTAATTTAACAATTACTGACGCTACTAACATTACATCTATTGTTTTCGCACTACCGGATGGGGCCGAGTTTACAATATTACCTTCCACATCAAATAATGATAATAGGTTCCTTAGTAATTTGGGAACTTCCACTTCTTGCGAGGAATTAATTTCTTTAATTAATGAAGTCCACCCTGCGACTACAGCAGGATTTACAGGAGCAACCAATCCTAAATCACTATCTGTGGTTCATAATAGTGTGACAAAAAACATTTCTAGTTACTTTTATGCTACTAAACATTCAGAAGAGTCTGGCACTATTGTGATTTCTTCACTTTTACCCGGGACTGATGGTAGTGCTTGCACTTGCACAGTAGTTGGTGATGGTGCAGGGGATGCTCTCTTTACTGGGAATGAAGAAATGAAGAGGCTTGGGGAATTTTGGAAAGATAATACGATGGGTATGATTTATTTTAGAACTGATTTTCCTTATGTGGAAAAAAATTCTATCCGAGTTACATACATTGCTGGTGATATAAGAGTTCCAGCAATCATTACTGATGCTGCCACTAAATTGTCTGCTGCTGAATTACTAAGACATGATGATTCAACTATATTGATTGCTGATACAGGGGATGGTATTGACTTGAAAACTAAATATGATTCTCTAGTAAAAGAGGCTTATGACATCTTAGAATCACAAAAACATTTAGCGTATGTGTTAATATGAGGGATTTTCATGGCCAGTTTTCAATCTATATCTTTGCGCTTAACAAACAATGAAGAGTTGGCTTCTCGTAAAGCCATTAAAAGGTTAGAAGAATTATCATCTATGCAAAAGAAAGAGGTAGAATTAGATGCTCATTTTCAAAGCATAGTTGACGGTATGAAACAACTAGGAATATATATTGAGGCAGACACTAATGGTAAGTCTGACTTAGATAAATTGTTTGAAGATGAACAAAAAAAGATTTTAGCAGACTTCGCAAATGAGGCGGTGAATGTCTAGATGGATGAAGTAAGTTATCTTGTTAACCTAATAGATGCGGATTGGCCGGATTCTGCAACTAGAACTAGTTTAGGCGTTCCCACTCTACATAGTATTAAACCCACTATCATAGATATTAGGAACTTAGATGCTAATAAAGGAAGAAGGTATGACATGAGTAATGCTGTAGAAGTCGGGCGTTCTTCCGATGTTATCGTAATATATGAAGACAGCCAAACCATTGATTTCCCAACCATTGATTGGTCGGTTATGAATGAAAAATATGGGCTGACTATGCACATTAGAGCCATACATGACGATAGAACAGACGCAACCAACACTACCTTTGGCCGAGACCGCTTGGAAAACCTCTATAAAATGGTGAAGTATGTGGTCAACCACAGGCGGAAAGGGGCGACTGTTACCGTGGGCGAAGAAAGCAAAAGATTTGACCAAATATGGCTAGGTAGTCGCTCTGAATCAAATGATAGAAATAAGCGTATCTTTGGATATAAAATGAATATAGAGTTGCGAAAATACGCCACTCCACTATAAGTAAGTAAGTAAAAGGAGAGTTGAAAGATATGACAAACGAGATATGGCTAGGAAGCGGAACAAGTGTTACATTTGTTCCTGAAACGGATTTATTTATTGGCTTCAATAATATAAGTGCAGATGTGACCACTGGAACAGTAGTTGCTAATGGAAAAACAACAGCATTAAACGGATTAACTTCGTATGCTATGGGAAATAATGAGGATAGTGTGGTAGCATTAATGTCTGCCACCTGTTTAATGACACCCGGAATTTATGCAGGTTGTGTGGCAAGTTTTAGTGTTGGTGGTGTTATTACTAACTTAAGAATTGTAACCAACGATACATTGCACATTTATGTTGCTGGAACAGCAGCCCTAAATCCCGTTGTAACTGCTGCTACCAATCACATCATCATTCAGTCATATGGCGCACCAGTTTTTGCGCCTAAAAATTCGACAAATCCCCATTTACTATCAGACAATTGGCTAGGGCTTGTTACTACAATTACTCCTCCTAACTTGGAAGTTGAAATGAAACAGATGAACTTGGCTCTTGGAGGCACAAGGAATTGGACTCACCAATACAAGGGAATTGAAACAACTAGTGGTGGCTCAATGGAACTTAATGTAAATACTGGAATATGGCTTTACTATGCGTTAGGGCATCTTACCAGCATTGTTAAACCAAGCGGCTTTGCTGCTGCTACAGTCTTTAGCCCTGTCGTAGCATCACTAATAGTTTCCACCCCTGATAATACGGCTGCATTAACTTCAGAAACCTATATTATCGACAATACTTTACTTCCTAAAGATGGCCCCTTCTTCCATAGAGTGGTTAGTGACGGGGCTAACGCTATTGTTTGCCCGCCTGTCTTACCATCAGAGACTCACTCTGAGTTTAGGGTTAGCGAATTACCCACCATTGCAAGCAATGAAATGACTTTAGGTATGCTTTATACCTTTGAAGAAGCCAACTCATCGGAACTTCCTTCTTTTACGCTAGAACATACTGTTGCTAAGTCAGCACCAACTACTGCACTGACCGTGGATGCGGCAGGAGCAGAAGTCTTTACCCGCTTCTATACTGGTAATCGTGTAAACACATTAACTATGACTGCGGCAGAAAACATGGAATTAACCATGTCCCTTGACCTTAATAGTAAAACCACGCTAAAGGCGCCGACTGGTTACCAATCACGAAGAGGAGTTACCGATGAAACTTTACTCTCTAATTTTAGAGACGACAAGACCGAATTTATTACACCTTTCATGTTTAGCGATGGCACTATCTCATTGTTTAATCAAGACTATATCCGCATGACAAATATGACTCTTACTATCAACAATAATTTACAAGACAAGAGATTCATCGGCAACTATAGTAAGGCTGTTAAAGAAGCCCTACCTGCTCAACGCACATACGAACTAACCTTTAGTGGGTATGTTACTGATGAAGCAATATACCGAGAACTAATTTCTGATGTTGAGCAGGCTGCAACTGCAACTGATGCGTCAAGAATTAAACTGCACTTCCAAAAAGATGATGGCGAAACTATTAAATTAGAATTTCACAAGTATATGTTAACCACCAATACTTGGCCAATTCCTGATGATAAAGGGCCGATTCAAATTGAAATGACTATTATGCCTCTGCGACTAACAACATGCCAAGTTAATTCTCACTGGCACTTAATGGGGTGATTAAATGAAAATTATAGCAATTGGGCGAAGAGAGCAACTACCAGTTACCCCTGTGAAGGCAACTAAGAAAGTAAAGAAAGCAGCGGCAAAAGTTAAAGAAGATTTAGTTAAGAAAGTTATTGAAGAATCTGAACAAGCCATCGTTGCAGAAGAAGTTAAAGCAGAGCGTCTTGAGGAATCTACCGAAGACGCACCTGTAACTACCGAGTAAGTATAATATTCCTTCCGAATACAGGGAGGAGGTAAAAGAATATGGATAAAAAACTAGTAATGGATAAAAACAAATTGTTTGCAATAGACGAATCTGAAATGCACATGGTAAGAGTGTCACCCGATAGTGATGAATACCTGCGAGTATGGGTTAGACAACCAACATACTTTGAATTAGAAAAGGCACAGATGAAGTTGTTTAATGTAAACATGAAAAAGCAAGATGTTGATTTTGACATGGCGGATTTACAACGCTACATGTTTGAAACATTTATTGATAAGACCGAACCAAGCCTTTCTACTATTGAAATGCTACGATTGAGTCCTTATGTTGGACAACAAATTAAAGCAATCCTACCCGACCCCTTTGCTATGGCTACAGGCGTTGATGAGGGAAAAGACGAAGCGTGAAGTTGGCCTTAAAGAATGGGAAAGTTGAAGACCCAATTCTTGCTTCACGCATAGGCGTTTATATTCTCGCAAGAGGATTAAAGATAAGCCCATTAGAGGTTTACAAAATGCCAGCGGATTTATTCCAAGACATGATGTTGATTCATATGACTGTTGAAGAAATCAAAGCAGAAGAAATGGATAAGTCAATGAAGAAAACTAAGAGCATAAAGCCTATGCGCTAACCAAGGGGGAGACAACATGGTAGCCGCAGACACAAGAGTTGTAGAACAAGCCCTCAAAAATATGGTGGGTTCTGTTGATGAAATGTCTGATTCTCTCTTAGAGGCTCAAAAAAGATTTACAGGTTTCGCAGGGCAGTTTGCCGAGATGTCCTCTTCCAGTAATAAGCACTGGACTTTCATCAGTAGGATTCTTTCAGGTAGTGGACTTTGGAGAGTTCAAAACCGAGTAAGGGCATTGGGTAACTTCTTTGAGATTCTCAAAGCATCTGAGGATAAAGCGATTCAAGGGCAGAAAGAGGCCATTAAGAACTTTAAGATTGTTCAGGACAATGTTGATACCTACGAGACAATGCTCCAACAAATAAATGATGTTCAGACGGGTAATCTTGAGTTAGCAGATGCACAAGCAATTAAAGAAGCAGCCATTTACAAATTCTATGAAGCCCAATACGGAGAAGTAAAGGCTCTTGAAAAATTAGAGGCTCAAATTCAAAATGCCAAAATTAAAAATTTCCAAGCGTTAAGTAATCTTTCAAAGGATAACATAGATAGCAGGATAGATGGTTATGAAAACATAGAACAAGAAGAACAGAGATTACAGATGATTATTGCTGAAGGATATGTTAAACAATCTGATAAAATGACTGCTCTGCAAAAAAATTATGAAACCTTTGTAAAGAATGGTAAAGCCCATACACTCGAAGTAGAGCAACAATCGGTGTTTATGGCACTTATGGTTGAAACTGAGTCGAAGAAAGCGGATGAAATAGAGGCTCAAGCACAGGCAATGAAAGACTTACTAGCGGTGCATGGTGATGCTTATCAGTATAGTTTACAATATGGAGTAGAAATTTCAAGACAAAATAACTTATTGGGCCACCAAGTCAAAATGGTTGCCGATATTGTTGAACAGGAAGCAAAGATAACTGAGATGAATAACGCAAGACAAGCAGATAAAGACTTAATTGGCAATAAAATTTCAGAGGAAAGACAAAGCATGGCTAAAAAGTCGGGGAGACACGCTTTGGCTGCTACAGCAATACCGGGCTATAAAATAATAAAAGATAACCTTCCCAAAATATGGACGGGGATAAAAAACATAAATAATTATGAGAAGAATAAAGAGAAGATGGGTAAGTTCTACGCTAAATCAAGGGACAAAATAAAAGGAGTATTCAAGTTCTTTGGTAAGATGATGTTTGTAATTATCTATTGGGGTATAATGTTCGCATTAATTGCTAGCGCAGTTGTTGGTTTATATCAATCGGGCTTCTTTGATTTAATTTATAATGCTTATTTGGGCATTAAAGATGGACTCTTGGCTAATAAAGAAGTTTTCATAGCAGTATGGACAACAATATCCGCCTTTTTTGGTTCTTTAATGACAATGTTATCAGTATCTCAATCAGGAACAGCAGCGCAAATTGAATATCAAAAAGCAGACTTAATTGCCAAATTTACAGAAATGGTTAGTGCAGCAGTTATGGCTTTAGTCACTTTAATAGTGGCAATCTTGCCAGTGTTAATAGAGGCACTTATTATTATAATCCCAGTGTTAATAGAGGCACTTATTATTATGGTTCCTCTGTTTATAGTGTTGTTTTTCGCAGTTGTGGAGGGGATAATAGATGGCTTGAAGGGTTGGCTTGATTCAAGATACGCAGGGGAGAGTCTATCCTTTTGGGGAAAAATAGGCGCACTCTTGGGCGACATGAAAGATTGGTGGATGGATGATTTTTATACGGGGGAAGTAAAGGGTATGGTGGATTTAATCTTTGGATGGTTAATTCTTAGATGGGGGCTTCTCATAGGAATACAAGGGACAAGTTTGGCTATGCAGTCAATGGCTCTAACTGGCTTCATAGCGGTCTTTGGGGTTTTCATAGGACTTTCAATGGCAGTTTTAGGGGTTATTGCGCTATGGATAGGAGTTCAAACTTTCCTAAAGAAATTTATGAGTGATGGTAAAGCCAGAGCCATAACTGCGATTGGGGCAATGATAACTATTTTGGGAATATTAGTGTTCTTAGGTGTAAGTTTAGTGGCTTGGCCTGTCGTCTTATTAGTTCTCGCAGTTGGTATTGTTGTTTGGGCGTGGGATTTCATATATAGTGGGATTGAAAAACTATTCAGTTTCTTTGCTGATGGTGGAACTGTTACGCAACAAGGAATGCAAATAGTAGGGGAGGAGGGGCCTGAATTGGTTAGTCTACCAATAGGCACAACTGTCTACCCTAATGAAGTATTTAGAATGGGGACTACTAATAGAAACACTAAGCAGACTAATGTGACAATCAACCTTAGTGTTAATGGTCGAGTTGGGGCTAGTGACTCAGAGATAAGAGACATTGCTAGTAAACTAGGAAGATACATTGAAAAGGAAGTCACAAAGCAAGCAAGGGGATAGATAGATGAGCGTAGATACAGGAAATTTTGCACATTATGTGTGGTTAGAAGTAGAAGGGTCTGATGATAACGACCTTGTTACTGGGAGAATAGGGCTAAAATGTGACTCCGTTCAAATTACTACAACTAAAACTGCACCTGTCATTCCGATTCCGGGTTCTGGTTTCGTTACAGGCAAGTCGGAGAATATTGCTATTGATACTGGTATGGCAGATAAGCAAATACAATTAAACGGGATTATTACCGAACAGGTAATCACTAAGAAGTTTAGTAATAGCGATATCAACATAAAGGTAGGTGATGCAGATGATGGTATAATAAATGGTTATAAAACATGGTCTACTACTTCTACTTCTGTCCCAGCATCTACTAACATTGCCGTTGATAAAGAAACCAATTTAATAACACAGCCCTCGGTTAAAATGACTGCACAAGAAGTGTCTCAGTTGATTCATTCATATGTAGACTCATCCTTTAGACAAAACCAGCAGAACATGAGTAAACTAGTAATTCTTTATCCGTCAAGGGTTAATCAATTCTTTATGTATCATAACACCCTAGATGAATTTACTCAGGCTAACTATGAATTGGCTCAGACAGCCTTAGATGGAGAGGCGAGCATTGTCCAATCAGGCACAATTTCCAACTTTACAGATATTTCCGCCCTACCTTTAGTGCCTTTCAATTTCAATACAAGAAAACAAGACAATCAAGGAGTCTTCTCGGTTTTTGACGATACCTTTCCTAGTCCTATTAGTATTGGAACAGGAGTATCAGACACACAAGCCATTAGTGGGGTCATACAAAACTTTGATACCACTTTTGATATGAACCCTTTCATTACATTTAGTATGAGTTTTAAGGTGGCAACAACTTTCGTATAGGTGATTAGAATGGTCAAAACAATCTTTGGAAAGAAAGGGAAATCTTTGATTTTCCCTGTTCATTGTCGAGCCTATGTGGGTATTGATTATGGAGACTTCTTTTCATCGGTTAATGACGATTCAGATACATATGGTATATACTCTTTGAAAGATGAAAGTTTTACATTAGAAGCCTATATTACTCCTTATGAATCATTAGGCAATCCTCATAGGTTGGGATTTGGTCATACTACTGCTAGTGCCAGCAGTAGTGCAGATGTAAAATATAAACTATCTAATGTTGAAAGTGATAAAGTTTCTACTTCTTATAGTAGGCTTATCATGGATGATGTGGTATCTGCCGTTTTAACTGCTAATCATTACTTGGCCTTCACAGAAATGTTTGCTAGTATGCCTACTACCACTACAACTATGAGTCAGAACGGTAGAGTGATGACAATTTTTCATAATAAACATGTAAATCTGTCCTTAGTAAACAACGCTGTGACTGAGGACGGGTTGTTAAATGGTGTTTTTGCAAACCCCCATGGGTATCATCCTAGCGAGTATAAGTTACGAGCGAGTATCTATGCTGGTGGGGGGTATGACACTGTAGTTTCTAAGGTAGTCTTTGCTGGAGTAGGGAATCCTTCTAATTCGTGGTCTAGGACTTCTAACGCTGACCCTTGTAGTTCGGACACTCAGACAATTTACAAAGAAGATTCTAAAACTATTTTATTTGAGCCTGTATATTACGCCCAGACTAGATACTTGGCAGATGATGGCTCGAAAATGCTATTACAGATAAAAAGAAGCACTCCTAATGTTGCTGGTTATTTTGAAATTAGAGATTTATCTTCAAGTAACGCTGTTAATAGTAATGCTGTATCTAACTTAGAAAGAGGAATGGAACTCTACACTTACGAGGGGGTAAAGATTGGGAAGATATTGGATGTTGAAGATACAGCGTCATTAACAAGTCTTCAATTCTTTGTGGATGGTAATACCGAAACCTATGTAGATGATTGGTCTGCCGACTGGATTAATGTTTATACCAAACCTAAAAAAGAAGCAATCTATATGTTTAATAGCCATATGGTGGCCCTTTCATTTAACTACATCACAGGGAGGATTGCGTTGTTTTATAATGGAGTAGAGGTTGCCACTAAGCAGCATAAATACCATCCTAATAGTGGGGAGAGCGAAGCCGTGGATGAAAATGATTGGTCTTTTTCTTTGTCACCTAGTAATTGCTATATTGGTAAAAATGTTGAACATGATACTTGGGACATAACAACGGGGGTTGATTATTTGATTCCTAGAGTCACGGGTATCAGCCCATTGAGAACCCAATTTTTCGGAGAGTTTCATGAGTTATCCATCTCTAAAGGGTTTAATAAAACATTTAGTTCTTCTCAATCTTTTGATGGTAAATATAATAATCTGTTGTTGTATTACCAATTTGAAGGAGGGAGAACTTAATGACACAATTTGTTCTCAATAGTGGCCATCAACAGTATCTTAGTGGCAACACTAACTATAATTGCGGAATAAACCCAATTCTAGCCCATACTGGCACAGTAGATGGACATTTGACTTGTTATGAAATAAAGAGAGCGCCTAGTTCTGGCTATAATGCTGCTACCGATTCTTCCGTGGCTAATACTTTGTCTGCCGAAACTAATGGGGCGGTTATATCGGCAGGGTTGAATAGATTTGCTCCTAGAAATAAGCACGATAAAAACGCCTACTTGGAAAACCTAGAAACAACCTCTTCAAACAAAATACGGTCTTCCAAAGTAGTAGGTAGTTCTGAGGCTACAGGAACTATGGGGTATAATTTATCAACAGGCCATTATCAATTTACTGATGTTAGTGGGGTTCAAAGAATAATAAATAGCGGAGATTGCAATGTTGGCTTTTCAAGCGATTCCCAAATTAGTGGCAATTCCAATTCAATACTGGATGTTTCCATGTATGACTACTTTGTTGTTATTAACACAGGCGAACCAAAAAACCATCATGTAGCAAAGATAACAAAATTAGTCTCTTTTGATTATACAGGGGATGGGTTTGAGTTTTCTCCTTCTTACGGGGCAAATGTCCCAAAGGGTGCCAAGTTTGCTATTTACCGTGGCGCTTATTCTACCGATGTAGATGTGGTAGCCGTAGGTTATGGACTTGCAGACACTCTTGGCGATGCAGACGCCAGAAATTCAGGTTGGGTGGGGGTTTCTAGTCCTTCTTTTTACTTTTACAATAAGCGATTGCAGAATAAAAACCAATTGGATTATGCTACAAAATACCAAGTTAACACAAGTAGGTGGTTTGGAAGCACTAATACTGAGTTGTATGTTGAAAGCATTACTTTAGAAAACGCCACGACTTTAAGATTGATAACTAATGCTACTTCGCAATCTGCGTTCAGCGTTTCCGACAACATACAAAATACAGAGGGAGTTGTCTTTGGAGTTGTTGGGGCATTAGGCGTCACTAGTGGGTTTGTTCATATAGATGTAACAATACCAAGTGGTCTGGTTAGTAGCCGTTATCCATATCAGTATTCTAAACTATACAAACCGGATAGCGCCACTCATGAAAAAACTGTATTTATGACCAAAGGGGAATATTCTCCTACCAAGTATAGTGACATAATTTCAGATGTTTTTGTTTCCCAAGCAACTGCTAAAGACTCCTCGCCGTTTAATATGAATGCTAAAATTTATGATGAATTGGAAATGTTAGACAAATCTGACGATAATAATTTAGTTCCCACAGAAGCCAATAGTTTGGCACTTGGCACAGACTCGACCTACACAAGAAACTATTCCAATTGGACTGATTGTTTTAGAAACTATAAGACTAGCCTTAATGGTAAGTTGCTTTCAAACGGGGGAGATGGGGAAGGGGTTAATAGATATTTATATTATAGGAACTCTCCTGATAGAGGCCGAATAATTAATAATTTGATTGATTATGAAGTATCTCAAGAATATACTAATAGCGGAAACCATGCTAATGTAACTGTGGTAAATGGTAATGATTTATCTAAAATTAAAACCAATCATGGTGACGATTTAGAAGTTAGAAGTTCAATACACAACGGTGAATTTAGTTCAAAATTTGATGCTTTAATTGAAGGGAGGATTAGTTCTGTTGGAAATTGGTCTATAACAGTATTAAACGAAGATACCGATTATGATTATAATATTGTTTTAGGTAAAGACCCATATGAGCAAATTAAAATTGCAGACTATTACTTTACAATATCTAACATTACTCAAAGCATAACGGCAGGAGTTAAAACTACTATAATTGTATTCGATGGATGGCGAGGCGGCACTAATGAAGGGGAAACCAATAGTAGTTTCACATCCATTACTGGTGGCGAGGTTGACTTTATTTCTAATGAAGATAGTTTAGTGGGAAGTCCTATTTATAGAACGGCTTGGTCGTCTATCTGTGCTAATTTGATACTGAAAAACGAGGATTCTTTTGAGTCTGACATAGTTTATGCTGATACTGACGCACCTTATTTGGGCGGGGAGACTCCTCCTGCTGCTGCTACTAATGTTCTACCTCTTCCCACTGGTTCGTATGCTAAGGGGGGTGTTGTTTCTACTAAATTAGATGATATATTCAGCGAATGTTCTCTTGTTTTGGCATCTGGGTATTTTTCTGATAAGAGGCTCAAAATTAAATTTTCAGATAGAAGGCACAGATGTATCTATTTAGAAAATGTGAGAGAAGTAACCCCCGACCCCCATAAGCCAGATTTTACACATGCTATTCAGGGATTCTTAAAACATGAATCTGGCCTAGTGAACGGCATTTACAGACTACATACTCCCGTATTATTAGATTTCTATGAGGGTAAATTCCTGATTGAAAGAACTGTGTTTGAAGGCACGATTAAGAACATAGAAAACGGAACTGGGGCAATCCCTCAAACGAGTATTTTCAGCGTAGATAAATCTGCTGAACTTCTAAATGTTAAAATTAATAATTCTCTTAAGTTCACAGAAGATTATATTTACACCACAAATAGTCCTGTTAAAAATATCATTGCTACGCAATACAAATTTTGCGGGCATAGTAGTGTAAGTGACCCATATTCCTCATCCGGTCAAATAGTTGATTTACCTTCGGGCTGGGTTGGTCACATTTATCTGATGAATGCTGAATCATCACCTACTTTGTTTAAGTTTGATATAGGGCAGCATTTGTATAAGCCGGATGGTTCTTGGATTGGGGAAATCACCGAAGTAGTGGAAGCGGTTGAGAGTTCTGGCAAATTCTTTGCTATTAAAATTGGCCGTGGCACTCAATGTATAATCACAACATCTGATAGAACAAGGTTTACTGGAAGTAACTACATAACACATTTTGGTATGATTAATGGTAGTTTGCTGTCTGGGGATTGGGGGGTTGTTTTAACGGATTGGGCTATTTATGTTAACGCTGATTACCAAACTACTGCTGGTGATAGCGGGTTTACATTTTATAACGCCACTACAAAACCCACAGGCAACGCTGTAGTTTTAGGAAACGCTTTGGCTGCTAACCCATTCCAAAGCAATAGATTGACAGCGTTGACTTCCTGTGCTGATAAGGGAGCGATATTTACTGGTGGTAAAGAATTAATCAGAACTAGTTCAGTAACTAGTGCTACTATAACACTAAGCCCATCTGCTTCTGTAAGTAAAACAACTACTGTTGAATCTACTTTAACAAGAAGCGATTTACACTCTACAAGTTCAGATTCGGATTTAGAATCTTTGGGTTATTACATCAACAACCCAATATCAATTTCTAATAATAAAGATTTAGAGTTTATGTTCAAATTATCACACGAAGAAATTGAAAACACTTTCAGTAATATCTCCTACAAAAATAAAAGAACAGTATCTTCTTTATCTGAATATGAGGTTTTATCTGTTGAAAGCGTCACTGATAAAAAGGGGCTGATAAAAATAGCCCCTATCTGCCCGTTGATTTTAGCAAGAGTAGACTTGAATGTGGAAGATAGAAGGCTTATGGATGAAATTCCCCTTTGGCAAAAGCAAACGACTTACGGGGGAGGAGAAAATTTATACTTAGTAGGAGAAAATGTTACTCGCACTATAAATATGGGCAACAAATTTGGGGGGTATTTTAGATTATCAATTCCACTTGACGAAACTGACATGGCCATTAATGATTTGGTATTTGACTTAAACAATAATTTCTTAGGCATGATTAATAGTAGATTAACAAATTATGAGTTTGAGACAATAGGATTTTCAACTAACGCTAAAACTTTAATAGATGATAGATTGAATGCTGAAAACCTTAGAAGAATTAAAAGGGATGATATGGTTCAACACGGTATCTATTTCCTTAACACCCAAGGTCTTCCTCATGGTGGTTTCATACAGATGTTAGATGAAATTAAAGACCCCCTTCAAGCACCAAGGATGTATAATCCTCCTATACCAAATAGGCCTGAAGTAGCCAAAGATAATTCTGGCAATTATATTGTCGGTTCTAATAAAGGCTATCTGATAGGGGAGTTATCCACTAATGACGCAACTTACCCATATGGCAGGATAATAGATAGAACTTACTATGGTAATGCTTCTACCATTAATGGAGGGGATTGGAACATCGACCCATCTTCTGCACAAATAACAGTGGGAGATATAGATGGCAAGGTTCTAATTAACAGGTCATTAGCAACTAACGCAGGGGGAACTTCTCTTGATTATTTATCAATAGGAGATAATCTATTTTATCTTGAGAATGTTAGTATTGTTTCATCGGGAACAGTAAATATAGGTATTATTAGTAATATTCAAACTAATTATAATGGTATTACCTCTGCAATTGCAACTGGTTATGACACTATAACTGTCGCTAGAGTGAAGCAATCTATTATATTTAGTGCGGTATCATACGGCGGCTTTTTATTCGGAGACTCCTTTGATAGGGTTGGTAATTTAGGCGCAACTACTACACGGGATGGTATGTTGGTTGTTAGAGGAGGTAATCCTTCTCAGTTCTTTGTTAAAGGGGATATTATTTGTAGAGAAGACAGTAAGATATTAGGGACATATCAAAGTTGCACGGATATAGATAAAGGCCCAAGAGTCGGGGAATATGTTATTACCTATTTACCCGTTCAGGGTGTGGGCTGTATTCAGTCTCCTACTTCTTCCTCTTTTAGTGACGGGGAAAGGATATACAGGTTTGATAGTGTTAATCATCACTTAGGTGGTGTTGCTGGCGGCAGTGCTGTTGCTGGGTTTATCAATCAACCAAACTCTACAAGTATGAATAGGACTAGTTCGATATGGGGCGGTTATGTTGAAGGGGAAGATACATCAACCCAACAAATCAATACCTGCTATCACAAAGGAGCGATAGAATTTTTCGGCCCCACTTTGTTTAGATATGTTGATTTACAACGAGGGGACTACGGCTCTTTCAACAGGCTAAATAAAAATAAATCGTATTTTACTACCAGTAAAAGGTCTTATGATAAATCTAGTGTGATAAATAGTTACGCTACGGCTTTTAAGGTTAGGGCTGGGTATTCAGATGAGCCAATACTATTGCCTTATGGCTACAACACTCAGAATGAAAGGTATGATTGGTTAAGTAACCCAGAAAACAAAGAAGGGCCTGTAATGGGTTCCAATATTACAACTTTTGCTAAGGGTAATTTTATTGATAGTGGTTTTGGTGCGCCTAAGTCTCACTATTACGAGCAAAACGATTCTATTGAAACAGGCGGGCTATACGCAGGTTCGGCTTTCAAAACATATTCTGCTTGGGCTGATACTTTGGAAGAAATAGATACCAAAGCACTTCATTGGCAAATTTTCAGTATTAGTGACCTATACCCAGAAAGCGTATATCATAGTGATAACTTAGGATATGTTAACTCCATACATGAATTTAATGAGTTTTCTATTATATTAAAGGGTAGAAGTGGGACGACATCTAGTGGAGTTAAACATCAAAACTATTCAGGAATGGGGGCATCTAGTGTAATAACAACTGATATAATAGAAACTTTAGACATTGAAAGTTCTTCTATAAACCCTAGGCAGATTCGTCGCTTTGGGCTACTTAGGCTAATTGAAGTCACGACAGATTACTTGTTTAACAATGTTGATGGTGAAAATGTTATTAAGGGCGCTTCTAAAACACTACCTACTTATGAAAACTCCCTACAGATACCATACTTACACCTACCAATTTTAGGAACTAATAAGCAACTGCCTACTAACAACTATCATTACGGGGGATATAACCCTTCTAAGTTTGGTCAAAATGTTAAACAAAACATGGTTAAAACTGTTAGTTCTGGCTCTATTTATTCAATTGATGGTAATAGACCTTACTTGGCATTGGACACTAATTATCCTAATTTAGATTTCGTATCATTAGGTCAGCCTCCTACAGGTAGTTACTTGTATCAGGAAATTTCAACTTGGAGGCATCAAATATTCAAAACTCCTAATCAAATTATCGCTAACGAGCAAGGTTGGATATTAGGCAGGTATTACCTAGGTGGTATGTATCTGAAAGGTAGATATGAAGATAGTCACAAACACTCTGCTGATGATTCCTCAACTAATAGGTCGATAGATGATGATGAAGCAGGTCTATTTACCTCTATTAATTACCTACCGTTAGATGTGGGTTTTCATGTAGACGAGCATACAAGGGAAGATGGTTCCACCACTTTACCAAAGGCGGCAACTTACACACTAATAGATGAGGGATATTTAGTTAAACCAACTGACTCATCGTATAATCAATCAGGCACTTTAGATTATACTACTAGTTTAGAAGGGACTAATTATATGAAAGCAGATAATGGTAGATTTATTGCTTTAATTGGGCATCATTTATCCTTTGGTCATGCTGCATTAAGCAGTGAAGTTACCTCAGTAACCACGCTGGGTGGTAATACTCTGTCTCAGGGGGACTTGTTAGGTTGCCTAGACCCAGACGGGGTAAAGAAGTTCTTGGGTGAAATAGATACAATATGGGAAGGCTACGCAGGCGGTCAAACTTGTCTATATATCCGGCTACAGCAAAACAATAGAGTTCCTTATAATTACACAACTCCCCCTGTTAGCGGTGATGGTGTGTATAATGGGGTTGGTGGGAGTATGCAAAACACTCAACAACATGTGGTAAACTCTCCACTATACAAAATAACAGTCAATGCTCCAGATGTTCAAACTCACACCAGTTTGACGACTAATGTTAGTTACACTATGCCTATTACCCCATCTTATACTATTCAGACTAATGATGGTAAAAGTATGAATGTTCACTTTGGAGGTGGTGGGGATATAGTGGGCTATCAAACTCTATGTCAAATCAAAGGTTCACCTAGTAACCTTGGTTATGCTATAGGTGCCAGTAATCTTCATGATAAAATAAAACCTGTTGGGTCTTTTGATGCTACCAGTGTAAATATATTCCCACTAAAGCCCAATATGAATATTTCTAATCGCAACGGTGAACATATAGGTCAACTTGTTTATACGGGTAAATATAATGGTTTGGTTACTTCAGGAATACATTTTGCGGGAGCCACTGTAATTACAATGGCGTCTTCTACGGCTAACTACGGTTTTCAAGTTTATGATTCTCTGGGTAGGAATTTAGGAGGAATTGTTGCTGGCTCATTAGTCGGTAATAACTTAACAATATCAAACCCATTGCCTACCGATTTACCTGACGGAACGCCTCTCTACACAGCGGGTGTTAATAATGACCAATTTTCTTGGGCTTTGAGAGGGACTGGTGGTTTAGACACGAATAAAGTAGCATTAGCAGAAGGGGAATTTGTTTACATCTCACCAGTTGATAATACTGAACATAGTGAAAGATTTGTTTGGACTTATATGTTGACAAAGAGAACACTATCTTCAAACTTCCCACAATATGATACAGGGGTTAAAGGTAGAGATTCTATTCCGTTATTAGAACATTTCGTGGTTGGCAAGATGGGTAGTTTCGCACTAATATCTACCCCCTCTGTTCCTGATATCCAAGCAGACTGGAGGCCGAGTTTAGGGTTATTGGGAACATCAGATGGTATGTATTTAGGACTAGATGTAACCAATAATGCAGATGGTTGGAATAACAATAATCAAGTATTTCTTAATTTAGAAGGACATTCCACGGTGCATCCAGACCAAGAATATTTAGCGACTGGTATTGGTTCTTGGGTCACTAGAAACTATAGAAGAGGCTCTTTTGATTATGGCCAAGTTACGGCATTAGATGAACAAGTTAACAATCATATGGACTTTTTACGATACGGCGACATGAACTCAATGGTGCCTTATGCTGGTGTTCCTATCATTATAGATGGGGGTGCTGGTGATAGCACTGGGAGTTTACCAAATGTTGCCCATGTTACAATGGACACAACAGTTAGCCTAGAATACGCTATTAGTAGTAATAACGCTAAAAAGAAGTATAAGAGATTTGTCGAACATGTTAAAAATAGGGGTGCTTATGTTATTACACCCATTTGTTTCAGTTGTGACTTCCAAAGATATGGTGCCGTGAATGTCTCATCTAAGCCTAACCATGGTGGTATGGTCGCAACTTCTCCTGCCCTACAAATAGACGGACACGCTAATACTGACACTCTTCCTCATTTAGCAATCTCTTCTAATACTAGAATTTTCCCTGCTTCACTAACTCATTACAGAAGAAGTGCTTTTCAAAACAAATGTGACGACCCATTCTCTCCTTCTTTCATGTGGGGTGGGGTTGGTGGAGATGGGATTGATAGAGAAGGTAATTTGATTATAGAGGAATCTAACTTAACTAACAGTAGAGATGCTTCTCCAGCCTATCAACTTAGACAACCAAGTAGGGTGCTAATGAGGTTGAGTGAAAACAATTTGCTGACTGCTCTCAACTATAAAACTAATAATATTTCAAACGCTGGAGAGGCTAATGTTGGTATTTACGCTGGGCATTCTGACCAATATTCTTCCGATACTAATGCTTTAGAGGCCAATCCTCATAAGAATGTGCATGAGCCATTCCTATATTCATCAGCAATACCCGTTATTGTTGACAGCGGAATGTATAACGCTGAAAACTCCCAGTCCAGTAGTTTGGAAAAGGGTATGTCCATTGCCAAAGGGGGTCACTATGATGTTATGTTCGGGGGTAATAATAATGTTGACTCTACAAAGGGGTTATCATACGATGAAAGTAATGAGTGGGGTGTTGACGGTTCTAAGGCTAATAGAACCCGTAACCTATCACTAGGTTCTCCTAACTTTAGAAGATTATACACCCAACCTTACCTATGGGGTAATAGAACCGAAGGCAATACGACATTGGGTGTATCTATAAATCAAGGGTTAATACCTATAGTTACTTATAACGCTTTCAATGTCGAGCAGATTGCTATAGGTGACTTGGTTAACGCCCAATATAACGGTTATCCCACATACATTTTTGCTAGAGGGTTCCAAGAGGGTAATAGAAGTAGTGCTGGAACTGCTTATGCAAGTAAAGCCTCTCTTAATAAGTATCAATTTTTAGGTGTCAATGTATTTACTTCACTAATAGACAACTGGCAATTAGACTGGGGTAAGGAATCGACTAAAACAACAATATCTACCACAATCCATGCCTACACAAAACAAGGGCTTGTCTATTTTAATTGGATGAGGGGTTCGTTTAATTACGGAGATGGGACTAGCACGGCTTTCTACCACAATATAAACCCCAACCATAGATTTTTGCCAATAGACCCTAATCCAGAATTTGATGCTCAGTCCTTTTCAACTAGTTATAAGGAAACACGCACACATTGGAATGGTGCTGCGTTATTACCTTATACAATTACTTATTATCAACACCACTATGGTAATTCGATTGGGACTATAACCGAAGTCAAAGGTGGCTCTGAAAGTAGACAGATGGAACACCAAGTCCCTCCTATTATTACTGATTTGATAACAGACAATCATTCTGCCAATGTGGCGTTATCAGGCATAGGTTGGAAAAGACAACCATTCAAAGACTTTGGTGGAAGTGTTTTCAATTCACAGGGGGGATATGATTCCGAAGAAGGAAGCAATTATAATTACGGTAAAACTAGTGCTGGTATATACACTTCTGAAGACGCTTCCCAATTTAATAAACGGGGGACTTTTGGTAGGAATAGAGATGTGGATATTAGTGGTATAACTAAAGGGGCCAGTTATAATTACAAGAGTGCTAGTTTGTTGTATAAATGGAGAATACATCTATTTAATGATAAATCACAAATGTGGGCTGAATCTTTACAAGACAGCGGCATATTACCTAATTCTATTGAAACCGACGGTTCCACTAACTTCTCAAGATGGGATGGCAAAGATGGGGCTAGAGAAGAAAGTGTGCTATCTCCAAAGACTGGGGCTAAGTATCAAGTTGTTAGGTTTTACACTACAGATTGGAACAACTTAGCAAGTTCTAACGGTAGTAGGGGATATACTAATGACGAGCAGAGAAGAGTCGCAGGGTTCCTAAATTTCTTCCCTGATTTAACAGGGTATTATTTAGCATCAGAAGAAGGTGTGAATAATGACTTTGACGGTTTAAGTAGGAACTCACCCTTTGCAACTAAAAACTACAGTTATCAAAAAATGGGGGATATGACACTAACCGGCAATTGGGAAAATACTGGTAAAGCAGGAGTGGCCCACCATCTTGAAGAAGAATTATATATGGATATTGAGGGGAGCAAACCAAATTATATTCATAAAGTCCATTACCATGAAGTTCATTTAGATAGAGATGTTAAAGGTGGATTTGAGACAGGTAAAAAATACATTCATACCCTAGTTATTGATAATATGCACTGTGAAACCATCAATAACCCCTACAGTTATGTTGGTAATTACCGCATTATGCGTCCTGCTGAAGTCTGTCTTCACCGAAATACTCCCACGGAAATACCCCTCTACACAATGAGTAAAACCACAACCAAACAAAGTGGGAGTAGCGAAATGTATGACTTAAATGTTAGAGCATATACCAAACAAGAAAACTATGGAGACTCGAACCAAACTCCCGAAAATGAGGGCATATTCTCAATGTATCTCCCAGTTTCCACAGACGGGCCGACTCAAAGAACGGCTTATATCAAATCTGATGGGGTTAAAATTTCATATAGCGGGGCTACTAGTCATGTATCTTCCCCAGAAAACACGATGATACAATTTATAGAGGGGACTGTTGAGGGAGTTGCTATTACTAAGTTAGCAACAGACCCTATAACTTACCAAGAAGTCCCGTTTAATGATATATTTTCTAATTCAATTGTTGGTAAATCAAGATACGGGCAACGGTTAGAGTCCATATTGAAAGTCACATATATCAAAGGAACATCAACAAAAGATAGTGTGGTCGCTTTGATAAAGCAAAAGTCTAGTGATGGTTTTGATAGTGTTAATTTGGGCGTGGATGGGAGTGTTGTGTTTACCCCTACTATAACTCAAGCAATCTTTACTAACGCAAGAGAGAATGCTTTTGTTACGAGTAGAACCCCATCTGACTTATTTGAAGAGGTTGACCTGATAGATAGGGCTTGGACAAATAACATTTCCTATGATGTTTTAATGACAGACGGGGTAACTAAACTAAACACTAATTTAACTGTCAACTATGACTATCGCAGACAAAACTCAAAGAAAGAAAGTAAGTTTGTTTGTTCGTTGAAAGTGGATTCTGATTCATTTAACAAAATGGCGGGTATTGTTTCCATTGGTGAAGTGTTCAGTATAGTTACCAGTTTATCGCCAAGCGTTAAAAACATACAATCAGCCAGCATAGGGTCTACTTTAGCAATTGGCGAAGAGAGTTTGGATGCTGTAAAGCGGTTGTTAGTCTCAGAAAACATTGATTTCGTTATTCCTTCTAATGACGACTCTACTTACTTCTCATTATCCACATTCAAAAATAATAGTTTACCCCTTGCTATTGATGGTTTATTACAGAATAAGAATATGAAATTATATGTTAATAACCAAAATGTGTCATTGAAGAAATTAGTAGATAGCAGTGATAAAACTAATATTGTGATAAACGCTTTATCAGTTAAAAAGATGGGAATTTTAGTTTCATCTAAAAAAGAATCCCTGTTTAAGAAATATAACGAAGTTATTGTTCAGGGATTGCAACATAAAGTTAAGAAAATAAACGGTAGTTCGATTAAGAAATACGGTAAAATGACTCTTCAGGAATACGATTCAACATTATCCACTAAAAGTGAGGTAATCAGGAAGGCTAATCAATTATTAGAATTACACAGCAAAGAACAATTAAGAATCTTTATGACCATGGATATCAGAACTTCTAAGGGACTTTCTGTGGGCAATTTGATTAAGATTAACCTACCTCAACAGGGGATTTTGAATGATGAATACAGGATAATGAAGATGGTCTATAATAGTAGTGAAACAACTTCTTTGGAATTGGGTAGTGCTGATAACAGTCTGGCCTCAATGATTGCACACTCTTTACTTGCAAAGGATAAGGTGACAGGTGATATTTTACCACAGACTAAGGTTGAGGGGAACGAACCGTTGGATGTGTTTGAGAATGTCAAAGTAAAAGAATTGAGATTGGTCATTAAAAAACATTCATACTCTTTCCCTAATACTGGTGTGTTAGTTAATATCATTGGTGGTTACTCATCAGGTTCCTTTGATACCATTATAGTGGATGGGGTAGACGCCACTACTAAATTCTCAGATGGAGATAGGGTTTACACTTCTAACAATCTCTTTGTTGGTGAAGTGGAAAGCGTTACTACCACATTAATCACACTCACCCAATTAATGGCGACAAGTCTAGTTGATGATGAGCAATTATGGAACGGTGGGGCTGTTGGGACGATTGGGTTTAATACTCCTATTGGCTACCATACACCAATAGGGTTTCAAGCAGCCACTACTCCCATACACACAGAGGAGATATTGGTAGATATAGATTTAACAAGAGAATCAGAGGCATTAATATGATAACAGATAAAGCAAAAGAAAGCATAATAGCACATTTGAAAACAACATATACCAAAATGGTGGTAGGTAGTGGGGGAGACACCACTAATCCTTCTTCTACAGTTTTAGATATCCCAATTGATTTAAGTGCTGTAAACTTAACAGCATATGAAAGTGGTAATAGTGTTGAATTTGAAGGATTCATAACAGGGGCTTCGTTGGTTGGTCATAATATCAAGGAAGTTGGTATTTACAATGCAGGTCTTACTGAAATGCTCACTAGAATACCTTTTGAAAACATTGGCCCTTTTACAAGCACCGATTCTTTAGAAATAAATGTCATAATGGTGGTGGAATAATATGGTAAATAACCCTGAATTACTAAGCGGAATGGGAGTAGTGGCACAACTTAGAGATAACTCTGACTATCCACATTCTGGCCTTTACAAAACATTCAACACTTACGCTCATGGCAGTTATGCAACCAGTGGGTTTAATATTACCCAATCTCAGGTTGGTGGATATACTAGATTTACTTTAACAGATGGGGATATATTTAGGAATGGTGGCTATGTTGCTATTTCTCCTACTATCAAATACTCTACATTAACCGCCGCTAACGCTCCCCATGCCACTTATACTTACTACCTTTTGTTGGTGGTAGACTCGGCAAATCTTTACCAACTTAGAGGGACTTCTGCTACTTTGGCAGTCACTAATGCTAAGGTGGCTGATTTAACAGATGGGGATATTCCTATTGCTGTTATTCAGATAACCGCTGCTACTCTAAACACCGATATAAGCAGAAACATACAATATGTGACTGTTAAGCAGAGAGCAAAATCGTTTAGTTATGGGGTAGAAACTTCAAGTGTATTTGAACACCTTTTAACTTTGGGCGAATTAAGTGGAGATACAACATTAGCAACTCTAAAACAAGACAAAGATTTGATATTCACAGTTAATGATGGGGGAATTACCACCGAACTTATGAGGTTAAATGGGTCTGATTCTTCAGTTGTTTTACCTTCTAGTAAAAGGATGGTATTTGGGGCATCTACGGAATACATCACAGGCAATACCAGCGCACTTTACGCATACAGTTCTGCTGCGATTGAGTTAAGTGCTAATGGCGGGTCTATAAAATTCAATCAAGGTGGTCTATATCCATTAGAATTTAATCATACTGGCACAGGAGATTGGGCTATTTATAATGCAAGCATCAATACTGACATCACTCTACAAGTTAATGACGGTGGGGTAAAGACTCAAGCGATAAAGATTAAGACAAACGCCACAGATATACTTGGGGTTGCTCTACCACCTTCAGTTTCTATTGGTGCTAATGAACCACAAGCACCTTTACACATAAACGCAGACAAGGCAGAAGTTATTGTTGACACTCTTAATACAGGAGCCACACAGTCTTCTATAATACAACTAAAAAGAAGCACACAAAACCTTCCTACTTGCTCTATCGGTGACATTAATTTCACCCAGTTTGCTTACACATCTTCCACCCAGTTTGCTTACGCTAACATACTAGGAGCAAGTCTAAGTTATGGAACCAGTAATAGCGAAAACCAAAGAGGCCAGTTGCAGTTATCGGCAATTGGGTTTACTGGGGCTAGTCTCACTCCTGCTATTATACAACTAAACGCCAGTAACGCCGCAACTATGGGCAGTATAATAATAAATAGTGCTAATGGCGCAGCCCCAACTTACATTAAATCAGCAGGTAATGATAAGGCGCTAACTGTTGTTGGGGGTAAGACAGGTGTGAACACATCTAGCCCTGATATACAATTAGAAGTCAATGCCGACGATGCCCCTCAACTTCGATTAACTTACAATGATAGTAACGGGTCGGCTACTGTGAAAACAGACCTCTACCATCAAGCAACAGGTGAATTGTTAATATCCCCGTCAGGTTTTGCAATGAGGGTTGATGGGACTATTGGGGGTAGAGCATTGACAGAAGTGTCGGCGACTAACCCAGCACTAAGTAGTGGAGAAAGCGGAAAAGTAGTTTTCATGACCAATGGTGGGGCAATAGCCTGCACTCTACCTAATTTAGATTTAGAAATAGGAATACAATTCGTCATAGTCCAAAAGGGCGCAGGTGCAGTTACTATTACTGCCGGAACTAACTCGACAACTGGAACGGCTCAGACCATTAATGGAGCAGCAACTAAAGCAACTACTGCACTTGATGATGCTATAACCGTCATTTATGCTGCTGTCAATACTTGGTATGCAATTGGGTGATACTCTTGTTTAACTTAGGTATTATTGGCTCAACTGATGATGATGCAGGTAGCGTGGCTGGTGGCGCACTTGGGCTAACTGCTACAATCTTAAAATGGGAATATGGTTGCTCAGAGATAGGGGACGCAGCACTTTTTAATGCCATAGGGGGAACAGCATTTGCAACACCAATAGGTTATGTGGCTCAACCACCTTCTACAATTACATCCATGGGAACTGCGGCACTTCCATCTCCTAATACAGATGTAGTATACCCAATTTATGATGGCCAACAACCATCATTCTTTGGTAGTCAGATGTATTTTAACTATTATGATATTATAACACAATTACAAATTTCGGGAGGAACTGCCCCATATACAGTCTCCTTCACTATGAATGTAGACTTGGCATTGTCAGGGAATTATCTTAATGGGGTTATTGCTTATGTTGGAGATATCTCTCTTCCTTTAGGGGCTACAGCAACATTCCCAGACGGAGTAGTAGCAGGTAGAACAATAAATCCTAGCGGAACACCGGCTGAACAATTCCTTTGGAGTAACACTATTACGGCGGCAGGGACTACTACTCACCCAATAACTGATTCATTTAGCGCACTAAATTTGTCTGGTGTTTCTGGCGGTTCAATACCACCAATTATGAGCGATTGGTCTTTCAACATACCTATGAAACTAGCATTTGATTGCTCAGTCAATGCGGCTTATGCTCCGTTTGCAGGGGCTAGTATGCTTGCTGGTCAAATTATACCAGTTCACATCACTACCATATCAGTAACCGACTCTGCTAGTGGTGCTGTTGATATCATTGCTACCCAATACGGGGGTTCCCCTGTTGAGTTTAGATTCTTGATAGGGTGATTCTTCGCACTTCCTCTATCTTTCCAAACAGTCTACTATGAGTTAGTAACTACTTACTTATAAATCGCAGTGTAAAAAATAAAAAAAAATAGGGTAGAAGAGGCGGAAGCCCCCTCTACCCTTTACTATGGTAAGTTATGTTTACTGCTCTTTGCGGGATAAAAACCCACAATCCCTACATTCCCAACATTTGAATCTATCTTGAGAACCAACATAGTGGCCCACGATTCTTCGTGGTATGGTGTATTGTTTGCAGTTTTTACACCTTTGTGTTAATGTCATTTTCCTTGACCGTCTCGCCAATCCTTATTGACAAGTAGGTTCTCCATGTATTCTTCAATATCTGATTCTCTGATATTAGAGCCGCCGAAAGCAGCAAAGAATAAAAGAGTAATTACAACCAAAAATACCAACCATCCTAAAACTTCTGTTGTGTCCATTTATATCACCTTTTTCAATTTAAGTCAGCCCTTCGGGAAGGGCCTTATGTTACGCAACCCATCTTTCCTTTTAACACTTTACCATTCAACGGGTATATGCTTCAAAGAGTAGGTATCAGAATCACTTGCGTCGTAAGTATATGCAGAAACTTCACCATGCTCTTGACCGTGTTTCCACAAATCATAGCACAGTTTAGTGTCTTTAAGACAATAATCCACTACTGTGTCGTATTCGCCTTGCTTCCATAGTAGAGGGGCATCTGCGCTATTAAGCGATTTACTGTCCCCAATTGTATTAGTCACAGCATTGTCTAAAGTGATTCTTTGACCACAACTCTTTAATAGAATCCTAGATGTGTCTATGTATCTTTCTTCTTTTAGATACTTTCTAACACAGTAAATGTCTAACGAATCCCTTAATACAGGTAGGTCAAATGCCACAATATTATGCCCTAGTAAAGAACCGCCTGCTTTGAAGTGGTCGTCTAAGTCAAACTTTAACTGTCTAAGCGGCAAAACTTCTTTGTCGCCTTTTGTGATTTCACCAGTAATATCAGTATCAACATAGATTTTAGCAACACTACCGTCCCATGTGGCTACGGTTGACACTAGAAACATATGGGTATTACCCCAACCCCCTATGTCTGTTGATAGATTCTTAGTCTCTATGTCAAGTGATAATACTTTAGCCATGCTTGCCGCCCCATAGTTTTACCAAGTCGTCTTTCTTTTCGTTTACTGGTTCGGGTGGTGTTCCGTAGTTCCGTTTAACCAATACTACAATTTTAGTATCTACTACGATGGAAGTAAACCCTTGCCATCCTTCTTCTCCTCTGGCATTCAATGCGTCAATCATGGCTTTTGGGCCGTCTGTTACATCAAACACTAAGAAGTCATTTTCATATAGTTCGCTCATTTTTATTCCTCATTTTTTTATTCTCAGATATGTTGTTCTACCTTTCTTGTGTTCCTCAAAGTGGATTCGTATTTCATCCTTTTTGTATAGGTTATATCCTTGACTCAGAGATAGGCCTGTCATTTCAGTCCATAGTTTCCAGTAGGGAGTCTTTTGCACCCAACCCTGTGCGTCTTTTTGAGCCATGTCGTAAGCCTTCTTAAAAGCATCTAGCCTTGACTGTTCTGCTATAGTAGTTGTGTGTGACTTTAATGAGGTATTTAACCATGCAACTAGAAGCCGGTATGACTCTTGTGTTAGCAAAGAAGCCTGTCTCATGTGCCTTTCGCCGACCACAAATTTCCTCTCAGATAATGCACATAATACTGATATAATCACAGTGTAGTTGTTAAGATTGACCATGAAAGATTCAATAATATTCAACATTGTCTCACTCATTTGTGAGTGAGTTTCACCTGATAATACTGCTTTCTTGTTTAGTAGTCTCTCCATTCGTAGGTCGCTTAGATTTAGAATCTGTAAAGCAGACGGGGTAAACGAAACCATGGAATACTTATCGCCACCAACTTCAGCAAACCTATCTCTAAGGTCTTGCTCAATGGTCAATAAAGCATCTGAGAATCTATCAATTTCTGGCTGACTGTCAATCCTCTGCCCAGTTAAATCAATCAGTTGTTTACGAATCATACGCTTTTGGTGTCTTGAAATCTTCTTAATAATAAAAAACATTCTCTGCAATACCCCACATATTACTACCGTTCTGTTTAACTTTTCTGGGAAAAAGGTAATCCCCCAAATAGAGCGTTCACAATTAGTAGTGCATTCTAACCCGTCGGATTCGTCTAACTCTTTACGAATCTTGTGGCTTTCCCCACCTAGGAAATTCATTAGTGTTTGGAAGTATTCTATAACATCTTGCTTATGCTGAGATTGCTCAAAGATTCCAATTTTACTAAACTCATCCGAGCAGAAAGTCCCGTGTCCTTCTAAGATTCCATATCTTTTCCTACCTAGGAAAGGCCTGCTATCTTGGAATTGGGTGTTAACCTCGTTCCATTGCACCATATGTGTTAAGAAATCAGGCTCAAGAATTAAATCTCCCGAATCTACATGGGTGGCTGTTTCAATATCTCCATCCATTTCACCATCATACAGAGACCCAAAGTTCTTGTTTTCAAATAACTTCCACTTGTTAATTAGTGATGAGTCTGTGAATACATTAGTAGATTTGAAAGAATACATTCTCTCTTTACTATCTAATGAGTCCTCATTCACACCATTGCGAGCGTTAATTGTTTCAAACACTTTTTCGGCCACAGGCTTAAAGAAGTTAGTTACTTCACTCTTACCTGTTCTTTGGTCTTGAATCCAACACACATGGAACCTAGTATCTAAAGATGAGCGGCCTCTAGGGATTAAGATGTAATCTTTAGCAATCTGTCCCAGCAAATGAAACCATGCACAAGTTACTGGAAATTCATTATGCCATGACCATGACCCACCAAACTTAGTCCATTCTTCTACAACCTTTGGTAGCCTAACTTCATCAGCGGCCCCAATATCAACCCTGTCTAGTTGCCTATCATACTCTTCATAATCCCACTCTTCATCATCACCTGTCTTCATTGTTTCACTTCCTTTTCTTCGTTTAATACGCTATTGATTCTCTTTGCCGTAACCATTCCCAGACCTTTTAGTTTGGCAATTTCGGCGGGTTTTACTTCTCCTATTTCCATTATAGAGCCAAAGTTTTTCAGCAGTTCTTTGGCTTTCTTTTCACTAACTCCTTTGATAGAAGTTAAAGCGTTGATTCTAATGTCGTGACTAACAACCCTCTTCATAACAGTTGGTCTTATTACTGGTCTATCATGTGGCTGCATCTTAGCAATGGTAACTATAATCTTAGCCGCCTCCTTGTGTGTAGATACTAAGATTGGTTTGGTGTCAGTATCTAACGCTATTCTCCCAAACGAGGAGAAAAATTTGTTGTGCATCCCTTTAATTGTGAAGTGTTGGTTGTATTTACGAGCCTTCATCATCCCTTCAGCCACTTCTCCGTAGATAACAACAAAGGTATTCTTAAAACACCTGTCCATATTATCTACTTGATTCCATATTCTTTTATTCATTGCTGACATTATAAAATCTTCAATGGACTTTGCTTCAATACAGACATCCCCAATAACATAATCTCCAACTTCCAACCACTTCTTTTCACAGTCTACAAACATAGTCCCACACAATCTCTCAACTGCATCGGATAAGTCCGAATTTTCCCTACTATCAATTTGTAACATATCATATCTCCTTGGTTGGGTATCTCCAACACTTACCAACGCAGTAGCCTTTAGCAATTAAAGTTCTACAACTTGGGGCGTTATACCCTTTCTTAACTATAAAATCTACATGATGGGCAGAGGTGGATTTGTTAAAATCCAACCACACCTCTCCTTCATTGTAGACATCTTCTATTATTTTCAATGCTGTTTGTTTTATATTATCCCTTAATTCTACAGGGACTTGTCTTTCACCATCAGCCATAATATCTCTAATCCATTGGATGAAATACACTCTCGCTTCATGGGGTGGGTTTTCTACATGACAAGCAGACCAAAGACATGGTATCATTGGGTATGCCATGTTGTCTCCTATATCTACATAAGTAATAGAATCACTAGGGGCAAGTCTTTCGTGGACTGGGAGTGCTTGGGGAAATCTAACCCGATTACCTATTCTTGATATTGGTAATCTATTAGGCTTCTTGGCTAGTTCTAAAATATAGTCTAACCCTCTGTCTACATCTCTAAGAGTTAGAGGGATGCAATAATAACAACCATTGCCATAATTGGCTTTCATATTAACGGTGTTAGCAATCCTTCTCAGTCTAGTTACTTGCACCACATTACTATCAAGAGTAGTGGGTGAACCGTCATTTCTTTGTGCCTTTAATACACCGTTGATTTGTTTATGATACTCTTGTATGTTAGAAAAGTGACTAGTCTCCAAACCATACAGGAATACATGGAATCCCCTTCCGCTAAAATTGATTTCATGTTGGTAATCGTTTTCTTTGATATAGTCTCTTAACGAGCATAAGTCTTTGTAACATCCACGCAGGTCAGCCTTTTCGTCATGTGCATCTAAATCAATAAACACTTTGTCTAACACTGCCGACTCCGGCACACCCAGTCCGTTGTTAAATTCTCTATAATCATAGGTATTAGTGTAGCAATTCATACGATTGTTGTTTAGCCTAATAAACCTAAGATAGTCTTCTTTGCTGTTTACTTGAGTGTGGGTCATGATGGCTTTTTTACTAAAGCCGCCCGCCCATACTATTCTTGGAAATTTCATCATTAGTCCTCCTGTATAGTTTAGTTCCGTCGTGTTCTCCAACTATTTCAAATCCGGCAGTTATTCTCAAAAAGTGGCCTATTTGCCTTGTGTTAGGGATATAGTTAGTTGTTCTATTCTTTTCAATTATTCTTTGTCTTATTTGAGTAGCAGACAAATCGCCTTCCCACTCAAGGTTGAGTATAAACCCTTTCCATCTTTTCATTTACTCTTCCTCTTTTGAGCCAGTGAGTAAGTCTATTACTTGTTCTATCTCTTCCAAAGCAGAAACCTGAGGGCGAGTGTATTCTTTCTTTAGAATGCGGGCAAACTGGGTTCCTAGTCTAATTTTCTGAGTGCTTTCTAAAGCCCAAAAAGAATCGTGAGGTAGTCCAAATCTATCTTCTATATGATTACAGAGTTGCTGCCTGCCCATTTCTTCAAAATCTTTATCTATTTTATATCCTAATATAGACCCAGTTGGGTGTTTTAGACCTTTATCTAGTCTAACATACACCCTACCCATTATTGCTATTATTTTCTTTCTTAACCATTGTGTCATTACTCTTCCTCTCCTAATGTTACTGTTGCAGTTTTAAGCGACTCTGTTGCATATTTTAATACCACACTAAATATAGTCTCAGTAGTTAGCGATTTAATTGCGTCCCCTACTGTTCCGTTTAGTATATACGAAGCCATACTTTGGGCTTCTTTATCCATTATCAATTGAAACTTATCGGGGAGGGGCATTTCAAAATAGATAGCCTTGGAAACCTCCACACAAGTTTGTCTCATGTTTTGAATTTCTACGAAAGTCCATTTTCTATTAAGCCTCTTTTTTATTTCTTTATCTAAATTAAAACCCATTAAAACCATTCTCCCAAGTATTCCCCGCTATCACCAGCAGCAGGACACCTGCCCGCAAAACTGCACCACTTGCACTTGTGTATATTAAACACGCCACCAAATTCATTATTCTCATAAGCCCAAAGTATTCTACCAATCCAATGCCATACAGCGGTGGTAGAGCGTGGCTTTGCTGTTTCGTGGTGGAAAGTATTGGAGCCTGTATAGTGCCAAGCCCAATGTGATACTGGCAATCTTTGTAGATTAAGTTCCTGTTTGTTCCCTCTTTCTGAGATGGGGTTGTAGATTAACTCTTCATCTGAAGCATTGTCGATTAGGAATTTATAATACGCCATTTCTAATCTCATATCACCTTGTTTACTATCCTTCCAACTACCAGTCTTTAATTCAACAGGGATGTATGCCCCTCCTTCTATAAAGAGACGGTCAATGATTCCTTGTAGATGCACAGTGTAATCCCTAGTTGTTGGGTATTTAGGGTTGATACCGGCAGGGACAACAATCTCTGTATCAATTTGAATCTCATTACCAGCAGGTAAATAATTCCCGAGAGCGCCTGCTTCCTTTGCAGCACTAAACCTGTCAGCCTCAAAGACTGCCAATGTTCTGTATTGGTCTTGGTAATCGTCAATAGGGTAAAGACTGTTACAGTAATCTAATAAGTCAGTCTTATTCATACCCTCCATCTTCTTAATGTCTGCTACATTAAAGAAATCCTCATAGTGATTGTGTATTGTAGTCCCCTTAACCATAGCATCTGTTTGGTCTTGTGGTAGTCTAAGTGGGTATGAGTAGAAGTATTGTTGTGGACACCACTTGAATTTTAGTAGCGACGACTTAGTAATCTTCAAGATTGGTTTGTCCTCATCGTCTGCCCATTCGGGGTTCCAGTCATAGGTGTATAATTGTGCGTTAGTTTTTCCTTCAGTGTTTCTCATTTTAATTCCTCTATTTTTTTTGACATACTATCTATATCTTTCATGACCATAACAGTTTTGTTCCTCATTACTCTTAATTCTTCTAGAAGTTCTTTCTTTATCTTCATCGGTATTCCTTCTTTCTTCTTTTTCCAAAACATCAAAACCACTCATCTAATCGTAATTGCCTTCCTTTACTGCTGATTTGGTTTAAGTCCCAATTCATAGCATCAAAAATAGGTTTTGCTTTAGCCACTACTTCGGCTTCGGCGATGGCATCATAATCTATGATGAACCTTTCATCTATCTCTTCTAAGTTTCTAACTGAAACATAGGTCGCTTTTCTAATACTACCGTTAGGAAGGGTAAACTCTGTGGGTAGCCCTTTAACCCCACTAATTCGGGTGAAGTAGAAAGAGTCTGCCAAAACTGGGTTGCGTGGGTTTATGTGGGTATTGTAATATACTAAACCTGCTACCCCATCCTTCCATGATTTGTAGCCTTTCACTAAGTCCTTACGCAAGCGTCCTCTTTTAATGAAGTATTCTATAGGCGTTTGTCCTTCCTTAACCATGTTATACTTGTCTTGGCAGAATTTAACGACTTCTTCTTCTAGTGCTTCGCTTACCCACATCTTCAATACCGTTGATTGCACTTCTTTGGCTAGTTCACTTTCCTTTCTTCTTTTCATCACGAAACCTGTGGCGAAAAATTCAGGTTCGGAAAGATACCCCAACCCTTCTTTCCATTGGATAAACCCAGCATTACGGTTCATTACAGTTCCCACTCCTAAACTACGGTAGTGTTTTTCAAACTCTAACACAACTGGGTGTTCTTCCAGCCCCATGTCGTTTGGGTAGATTTCTGTCTGTATAAACTCATTAATAATAGAGCATACTTCTTTGGCTTTATCGACTGACTCAATCTTAATATAGATAGAATCCGTGTGGCCATAGCATATCTCATAGCCCATCTCTTTTACCTTTAATGCTGCACTTCTTGTTGCGTGTCTCGCAGAAGCAGTAATGCTAGCGGCTAAGTCAATGTCTCCCCACCCATACCCTTGAAGTCCAAGAATGCCGTAGAAAGATGCCGACAATCTCTTGACCGCCATTTGATTTGCATTCCATTTATTATACTCTTGTTGAGTTTCTGCTCTCTTCATCTTAGCCTTGTAGGAATCTCTAAGTGATTTCAGTTCAAGAATACACCTTGGTAATAGACCAACCTCATCCTTTGAGAAGTTAATGTATTCTTCTTCCGTTATCTCTCCCCATATTGTCCGTGGAGTTTTAATGTTGATTCTAAACACATTCTCAGTTTCCTTGGTCTTGGTTTTCCAGTCAATATTATTACGGACAATCATTGCTGGGTAAAGCCCTGCAAAATCAAATGATGCGATGTTAAGCCATAGCCCCGCAGTCCCTTCAATAGAGGGATTAAATATCATTGCACCCTCATACTTTTTCTTATCGTCTTTGTCAATGTATGTTTTAGTTGGCACAACCCAATCAGCATGTCTTGAGAAGTAAACTTGACCCATATTAGATACAAAGAAACAAGCGTCAAACGGAGCAACTAGTAATTTTTGCAGTGCTAAAACACTCTCACTAATGTAGCGGCTCTCATCAATCCTTGCTGTTAATTCTACATCTTTCTTTAGATATGAAAGATAGCATTCTGTGTCTTCTAACCAAGCCCTTCGGTAAAAATCTTCAGGGTCGGGGAATCTTTCAGAGACTTGCTTTCCTTCATCAAACAACAAATTAGATACAAAGTCCAATGCCGTGGAAGGCAGGTCTCCCTGTTGTTCATCGGCCCATTGCCTTTCAAAGGCAAAATCTAAATTAAGAGTTGTAATCCCCTTGATTGGCTGGGCCACTGTAGCATAATTATCTACTGTTCCGAACACCATACCTACACGGTTTACCCCTTTTACTTCCCCATATGGAGATAAAGTGTTTGGATTAAGACCATTAGCCTCCATCCTTTTGATGATTTGTGGAATATCTGCTCCTAGTATATACCACCCAATTAACATATCCACACTTGAGTTACCCAAGTCTTCTGCAAAGGTTGCTAACATCTTTGCTTCGGAGTCGAACTGTTTTAATTTACAGTCTTCTCCTAGCGTCTGTAGTCCGGTTGTGATAGTATGTCCATGTGGAAACCAAGCCCACATTGTATATTCATTGGTGAAGGAATCCTTTATACAAATAGAGGTCATTCTGTTTGAATGTTCGCCGCTGTTGTCAGGAATCCACTCACAGTCAATATACCACTTTAGCAAATCCATTTCTGGAATCTCTTTCATTCTATCAATACAATAACGGTAATGGATTGGAATGTCTGCTTCATAGGTTTTCTTCCAAGTCTTCTTAGCCTCATACATATCTGTAGGTTTTTCAAGAATTACCTTTACCAGTTGGTGTCCCTCTAGCGTTCTATAGTCGCCGTCTTCATACTCAAAAGGTATTCGTAATGTATGAGTTGCGTCGCCCACTCTTTGCTTAACTGCATAAGTTACTGGCCTGCTTTCAGTAGCCCTGATGAAAAAGTAAGGGCGAAAGTTCTCTATAGTTCTTCGCTGGGGTTTCCTTTCGGAGTCTCTCCATTTCAGTTCTATATTGTTAGTGTTGTTTATGTAGCATATATTCATTGTATCACCTAGGCAATCTATTACCCTCACACATGAGATGTGGGGTTGTTGGGTAAACCGCTAATCAGTTGGGGCGGTAAGGCGCTCTGTAAATCAAAGCATTTGTTTCTGTGACGATTAGTATTGGGAATTCGTCTTTAATGAAGAGGTTGCATTTATCTCTTGTATTGAGGAATGCACCTAACGGCATCGTTATTTGTATGGTGGCAGGGTTATTATTATCGAATAAGTCTCTAGTTTCCATTCCAACATTATACCTTTCAGTATTGTTAGATGAAGACAGGAGTAGGGTAGTCTCCCCATCCCAGTCCATTGTGTATATCCCAGTGTTAACCAACTCACACTGTTTTAGATTCTCTTGTAGTGTATCTCCGTCGAGTATGAGGCATGTATCGAATGCAACTCTATCACTCACTGTAATACCAGATTGGTGGCCCAGTGGGTTATCTTCAAAGAGACTTGGCTCTTGGTATCTAACTCCTCTCAGATTTGAGTTAAAGGTAGTAAGCGAGTTTTGAAACGGGTGTTCTAATATGAGTGGTAAGGTTACTGAACCACTACCCCACATGTTAAACGAGTCCCCGAACTCCATCCTTACTTCATCACACTTCCACCTTCCTAAGTATTTTCTTAGAGAGGGGATGTTCAGCACGGTTGGCTTTACAGGCTTTTCCACATTTGTATTTACTACGGCTCTAACGAATGTAAAATTGTTAGCGTTGATAAAATATACAGGGGCTTCTTCTCCTACTTCGGGTGCGTAAATGGTAACATAATCACTAATATTACCCGCCTTCAAAGTGCCATTTGCACTATATTTTCCAGAGTTATACACCTGCTTAATAGCCGTCATTAATTCATTCCTGTTCATTGTAATTGTCATCCAAAGTCCTCCCAAATTCATCGGCGTTCATTGCTTTTGTTATCTCTTTATTTAGTGTAAAGGTGGCGTATGTTTTGTGCATACAATACAAACAGTCTATCATTAAGTGAAGACCCGAAGGATTTGTGTTATCACTGAAGTCTATACTTCTCCAACTCATTTCCCAAGTGTTTGGTTTGGCACAATTAACGCAGGTTATTTTCATAACTTACCCTCTTTTAGTTCTGTGATACCTTTCCAAACATTGTCGCCTTTGGTCTTAATGGTCAAGACATCCCAAGTAGACCCAACTAAGTTAGTGTTGGTCTTGCTTGAAGTTAAAGTTGCCCTGCTTACTATGTCGCCTTCTGCGTTTTTAGCCTTTCTAATTCTAATTGTTTGGGTAAACAGAGCCTCTGTTGATTTTTCCCAATCTTCTATTAGGTCAACTATAATAGGCTCATGGATATTACCTTCTGCGTATTTAGGCTTCAAGTGGGTAATAAAGAATTTGTGACAATCTAAACCACTATCTAGTATGTCGTCTTCCAACAGCCTATAATACTCACGCTTCCTTCTTCCCCATGCCAAAGTTGGGACTTTAGTTAAATCAGCATCTCGTATTTTACCCGACTTAGTGATTGCCAATCGTAGCATTTGACTGCAACATTCCAACCATTTATCTACACCGTCTAACACAAAGGACTTCACTTTCTCTCCATCCTCTATGCGTTCTCTAACAAACCTAACAAAGTCATGGGCGTTATCTGCGGTTGCTTCGTAGTTTCTATGTCCTTCATCGGAGAGAATCCACGGGTTAAATATCCATAGGTTCTCATCTGAATCCCATTGGGATTGCCAAGTAGACTTAGCACCATTGTCAAAGTCAAGCACATAAACTGTCCAACCTTCTTTTATCTCTTCTTCTGTTCTACAATCTAAAGCAATACCACTCTTACCAATCTTGGCTTCTCCACTTATGGAGCATATCAAATAGGTTTGGCGTTTCTCTTCATCCCTTTTTCTCTGAGTAAGAATACGCCGCTTGTTCATTTGGTAGCGGGTCTCTACTAGTTGTCCTTTATCTTCCGATTTTACCATGTCTTTCAAACTCATTCTTTCACAACCTTAACTTTGACTCCATACTCGGTTAACCGAGTCTGCCTGTCGTATAGCGTTTGCATTGGTGGCACTTCTGTTTCCTTTTCGTTCATCTCATTCACCTTTAATTTGTTTTGTTTGTCTATCCAATAACACTTCCAACCGTTCTAGTAGGGCTGAGTTATTCTTGGCTTGTTCTCTACCAAACTCCTGTGCTAAGAAATCAATAGTGTTCATCAAACTTTTTTCTAATCCTTTTATATCATCTTTTGTTATCATACCTAAACCTCATTAAGAGTAGTGGGCTTCGCACCCACTTGAGCATCATTATAGTCATACCTGACTAAGAGTGTTTAGTTACTCAAAACCAAACTTGGTCGTCCTCTCCTTCACTGCTTTCCCATGTTGATGGTTCAGTTGGCGCTCCGTTAGTTTGTGTGCAAAAGACTCCAAAGGCTTGCATTGAAACGGGCATTGGTTCGCCTGTTTCTTTGTTAGTTCCTTGGGAGGTGCGGCCAATGATAATTACATCACTACCTACACCAAAGTCAATATCATGGACATCGCCACACCAAACCGCTACACTATCCTGAGAGTCGTCTTCGTAAGAATACTCCATGTTTAGGTCTGTAATGTATAGAGTTCTACTACCAGTCTTTTCATTACGGGTCATGTTCATATTTGAAACAGAGCCATCTGTCACAACCAATCTTTCATTATATTCTTTAGTTTGGTTATTTAAGTGGGTGGTCTCTAACCCAACCAAGTCAGTCACATAAGGTGAAAGGTGGTTAATGATTAGGTTCTGCACATCAAACAAAGATGGTTCAACATACAACTCATGCCCTTCATCAAGGTCACTCAAAGCAACCCATGAAGATAGAGTTTTCTTTCCTAAAGCGAAAGCGGAGCCATCGTCATTCCATCGCATGTCTAACCATAGAGGGGTAAACATTGGTAAGTCCCAGTTCTTAGCAACCATCTTAGTTAAGATGAATCGCTTGCGCTCAGGGGCATTCAAGTCTCCACCTATAAAGTGGACAGTTCTACGGTAGTTGTGTAGTGGTAGTGGTTTACCTAGTGCATCATTAGGCTTGCCATTCCATAAGGTGGTGCGTGTTTCTAGTGGAATAATCCACTTAGAATCTTCTCCGGTAATACTGTCTTCTTCAACAGACATTGCTGTTAAGGGTAGGTCTGTATAGTCTCGGTGCTTTTCTCCATCTACTGCGTGGACATATGCAATTTGGTAGCCGTCAGAGGACTTCACTGTAACTGCAACTTCACCGTTGTTAAACGCTGAATCAGCGTCTCGCATGTAAGAAGCGTGTGCTTGATTCCTAGCCCATTCTCCCATATCACGAATACCTTCATCGCCAACAATTATACCAATACCCTTTCTAACTGGGTTGGTTGTGTCTCCTACGCTAATCTGGTCATTGCTGTTTGCGCCTTCATTCGTTCTCATCTGTTGCCTAAACCAATTACGGTAGCCCAGTAGGGCGAGTTTAGATTGGGATTCATCAGTTGAATCATACCCATTCTGCTCGCAAATGGCTTCAAATTGAGCCACCGCTTCTTCTACTGTGATACCTAACTTGGCAGCACTATTTTTCAGTTCATTCATTATTTTTTCGTTCATCATTTGTTTTAGCCTCCTGTTCATTTTTTTGTTCTTCTATACCATATTTAAGGGGTGATAAGAGAGTTCCTTCTCATTGCCCCATTTTAGAAACTAGCCATGAGATAAGCACTCTTGGCGTCATTCCTTTACCTCTCCATTCTGCCTCGCCGACACAATGAAGGAATTTGAATTTTGTATTAGTATCAATACTTGATGTGTTAATAGCATCATGTAATCCGACACATATGTCTTGCACAGTTTTACCTTTGTAGAGTTCTTCGCAAAGTTTAACTCTGGCGTCTTCCATTTTTCTATCAATCAGTAACTCGAGAATTTGGTTCCATGTAATTGTTGATTTTTCACCTTGCTTAGAAAGAGAATTACCCGAAGCAACCGCTGCTTGTAATTCATTGATTGACCTTCTCATATCCCCACCCATTAAAGAAACGAATGGTTCTATTTCCTCTGCGTATCTTTTCACAGAGATGTTCTCTTTCTCCATTATCTTCTCTAGGACATTAACAATTTGCTCTTGCTCTAAAGGTAAGAAGCGGTAACATGCAACTCTACTTTGTATTGCTTCAATGATACCTTCTTGGTGATTAGCGGTAATGATAAATCTAACATGGGTATATCTTTCCATTACTCGTCTGAGTGCAAACTGTGCATCTCTTGTCATTCCATCCATCTCATCAAGGAAGATAATCCTTATCTCACTATCCCCTATAACTCCCTGTTCAGCAATACTTCTAATGGTCGTCCTGACTGTCTCTAGTTTTCTATCATCACTAGCGTTAATCTCCGTGAAGTTCGAGTCGAAGTCGGCACCTAACATCTCTCTGCCTAGTGATATTGCTGCCGCAGTCTTACCTATACCGGCTCTGCCTGCACACAACACATTAGGCATTGATTTATTTTTTATCCACCCTTTGGCGTCTAAAACAAATTTGTCTTGTCCTACTATCTGGTCTATTCTTTGTGGTCTATATTTTTCTACCCATAACATTCTTTCACATCCATTCTGATAATCTCTTTGTTTTATCTAATTCAATCATTAGATTCCTCTTCTTTCTTTTCTCTCCAAGTTTTAACAACCTGCAATGTTTATGTTCTAATTTAGTTTTAGCCCATTCTTTGAAATCTTCATCACAAAGTAGGTCTAACATTAAACCTGTTTCTTTTCTTTTAAGTCCTAATCTTCTAGCCATGTGTGGGTATTCGGAATAGGTTGCCCTCTTAGGGGCTTGGAATTTAAGATAGTTTCCACCCTTGTGGGAATAAGCCAACATCTCATAGAAGTAGTCTTTATGCCACTTCCACTTAACAAGACCATCAACATAGGCAATCTTCTCATTCATAAAGTTCTCACACAGCCAAGTCATTAGTTGCGTCTCAGGGGGTCTATGTTTCTTTAGTGACATAGAGAGGTCGTCCCTATTCTTCTCTCGTAAGAAGCGTGAAACTAATTCGGTAACACTTTTTTCATCGCTGAAAGATTGCTCGGCTCTCGGGGCAATTTCTAATATTTGTTCATACCAATTGTTTTTTTGCCCTAAACTTTTAACTTTACACATGTTAACAATTTTCTTAGATACATCTTTTTTATTGATAGAGGTTAGAACCAACCTATCCCTGATTCTCATTAAATCCAATAGGGCATCAGTATCTTTACAAAGATGCACTTCTTCTATTATCATGCCTAAGTGAGGAGGTAGTGAAAGATAAGAGTCGTCTAACTCTTCACCATATACCACGATGTAGTCTTCTCCAATGGTTTCCTTGGCTTGGGTAGTTTTACCACTACCATACCCACCAATATACATTGTAGTTTTATCCTTATTCATTTGTGAAAATACACTCAGACTCTCATCCCCTTTTTTGTGTTTCCAATATTTCATCAAAACCCGTCTGTATTAAGTGTCGTTCATCATTCATAATGTCTAAAACCTTTACAAATTTATGCCACTTACCCTGAGAGTCAATCAAAACTTTACCATTATCCACAATGAATTGGTCGCATAATGTTGTTATGTTTCCAAGACCTTTAATTGTTAATACTGGCCTAGGGCTACTCTTAGACTCACGGAGGTTGATGTCGCATTTTACTTGGTATTGGAATAGGGTTCTTTGTATTGCAAGAAGGAAGTTTTCTTTTCCCCTTATTGCAACATGGAGTCTAACATAATACCCCAGTTTCATCTTTTTATCTCTACCTGTTTGTATCACAGGTTGCGCTGATGTTAGTATTCCTTTTATCATATCTTTTGTAAACATATTATCATTCCTCTGTATCTAACCAAGTTGCCTGTGGCCCGTTCTCTGTTTGGAATATTCTAGGAGGAGTTATAGATACTAACTCTAACTCCCATCTCTTCCTCTTTATATTGAATATCTTCTTATTGTAAATGAACGCTATAATTTTATTGTCTAAATCCCTTATAGGTGTCCCGTTAAAAGCCCCATGATTGGAGAGTTCTATCACCCTCTTACATAACTCTAACATTGTTTCTTTAGATATTTGGGGGAATCTCATGTCCCATTGCTCTCTAAAGTGTGGTGTTATTACTACACAGCAATCTACCTTATTGACCGATGAGTTGGTTCTCCAAGTTAAACCTGTTAGGGTTCGGTATAGTGGTTTATGCTTCTTTTCTTTGGGTTTGGTTTGTTCTGCCAACAGAGTTTCACATCTACTACAAATAAAACCACCATGTAATAACTCAAAAGAAGTTGATTTGCATTCACCACATCGCATCTAAATCACCAATCATCCAATTCATTCTAACCTCTCCAATTCTTTTTGTAATACTTTACGGGAAAGTCTTAAAATACTATCATCTTCTTCACCCTCTAAAGATTCTATTTGATAATCTTCATCAGTAAATAATTGTAACATGAGTTTATAATTAGAAAGCCCTAAATGTTTTTCAGTATCTCCATCAAAGTTCATAGCGTAGAAAGCAAAATCATGTGCGGTAAGTTTTCTATTTAATGTCCTTTCTATTTCCTCAAAGGATGGTTCAAGGTGTCCGGTTGAAACATTCCTATTATTAGCACCTAATAATCCAAAGGCTTCTTTCCAAATAGAGTCCTTAACTACATAAGAATCAAGTTCCTTTAATGTCTCAAACCAATTCATTCTAAATCACCAAGTTGCAGTCCTTGCTCTCATCTATTTTACCACCTTCTCTTTGCCATCTTTCGTAGGCTATTTCATCTCGAATAGGCATTTGATAGGAGCATTCACATTGGACTTCATACTCACCGGCCCACTCGGGTGCCGACTCTCCCCCATTACTTTCAGTGATAAATTCACTATGATATCCTTTACCTAAACATAAGCGGCATTGGGTGAGTAACTCAACAACAGCATACACATAATCTTCTGCTCTTTTAGGAAGTATGTGTTCATCGTATATCTTGGTGTCTAACTCTAAAAGTATTTTTTTTAATCTATCCCATTCTTTAATTCTCATGCTTCATCATACTCCCAGTAAATCCATTCGTCTGTCTCTATAATTATAATTGGTTTATTCATTCTTCTTCATCTCCTCTTTCTTTGCCTCGCTTGTCGGGAGTATTGCCCCTAAGACATTCGACACACTTTCTGAATCCATTACGAATAGGGAATATACACCCTCTACTTCTACAAATCATTTTTTATCTCTCCCTAACACTTTGTTCTTTGTTATCTTTAAGTCCCCCAGAACCCAACGCAAACCGTTAATGGCTCCTTCAAGACCTTTGTAGTTCCTCATATGAGGAACCCTATCCTTTTTATTGCCACTCTGCATTAGCATGTAGTGGTGGTTTTGCTCTTGCTCTGCTATAAACAATAACTCTTCTATCTCCACCCAAGTCCTAGAATAGGAAAACCTTTCGTTGTCTTTGGGTGTCATTGTATTACTTCCCTTAAATCATCGACTGTGTTACACTCACTAACTGGTTTGTCGTCTCTGACTCTAAGTAGCCTAGGGAATCTTAATCCTAAATTATTATCAGCATCTCTTGTAACTAAATCACAAGTTACCTCAAATACAATCCTAGGCATTAAATGGTAAGTTCCGTTCTCGTATCGTGAAACTATCTTTCTACAGTCGTTTGTTAATCTTAGAAGTTGAGCATCACTAAACCCAGTTCCTACAGAACCGACAGGTATGATTTCGTTCTCTTCTAATACCCCGATGTCAAAGGAAGCAAACACTCCACTTTTCTTTCCATCTCCTTCTCTTGCTGCCATCACAACGACATCAAATTCAAATCTTGGTGGCTTATGTTTAGCCCAAGAAACGGAGCGTTTGCCTGATTGATACAGGGCGTTCATATCTTTCACCATAATACCCTCATAGCCCATGCCTATTGCTAGGTTATAACATTGAATGGTATCTGTGGGGCTTACCCAAAACTCTGCTCTAAAGGGCAGCATTTCGAGATAGGCTAATCTATTTCTGAATGGCTCATCAATCAACACTTTACCTTCAAATAACATTACATCAAAAATGGCAATTTCCACAGGGCATTCTTTTACCGCCTCGGCTTTATCCTTTTTATGCACTCGCTTACCCATCAATTTATGAGGGGCAGGGGAGCCATCTTTTTCAACAGGGTATATTTCAGTATCAATAATTAAAGGATAATGTTGATGTGAAATCTCAGATGTTAACTTCTCAACTACATCGGGGAATTGGTCATTGACTATCTTTCCTTTTCTATTAAAGACAATAGAAGTGTTGTGTCCTAAATGTATTTGATACCTATTACCGTCATACTTCAAATCAACAAACCTGTCTTCAGTTTTAGGCCACTTAGATTCAGGGACAACCTTAGCCAACATGGGGGCAATCCATTTTCCAACTTCAAGGGTTGGTTGTGGGTCGTCTCCTCTTTCATACGCTGCTGCTATCTCGCTAAGATTCATAGATTGTAATAACTTCTTAACTTGTGATTCTTCCTTTTCATACACTCTTGCCACTACTTTACGCATAATAGCAGAACCGCTAGTCATTCCGTTTCTTGGTGTTCTCAACCAAAAACGCACAAACCATTTCTGCTCAAGAGAAGACATACCTAGAAAGTTTTCTTTGAATAGTTTGAATGAAGTTGAATCCTTCTTAGAACAATTAAGTTCCATCAGGGTTAGTAGTTGTTTTATTGTTAGATTGGAGTCTTCGCTTCTACCGCCAAAGTAGTTTACTGCTGTGCCTAAATCACCATGGACATCATACATTGATTCCAATTCATCAGGAAAACATTCGTAGGCAGATGATAACCAAACCATCGCCTTCTTAAATCCTAAGTTGTTCATTGGGTATTCCATACAAAATAACTTGATTAGGGTCACTGGGTCTGAAAAGGTCTTCCAGTCATTGGCTATTCGAGTCACACTCTTATTGGGGGTCAGAAACTCTATGGCTTCATTTAGCATTGCAAATTGTCTTAACATAATTATCACTTCGTCTTTACTGTATTTAAGGAGTTAGAGAGAGGTAGGATAGAACCTACGAATATTGGGATTCCCAATGACCTTCATCACTTGGCTGCTCTCTCAAACAGCAAGTGTGGGTGTTAAGTTGTTCATTCTTCTTCTGATACTGGTAGGTCTTCGGCGTTAACCTTTTCCAACCCAGCAAGTTCTTGTTTCTCTTGTTCTTCTTTGAAGACATTAATAAAGAAATATCTAACTAAATCATTTGACTTCCTTAGAGTTTCGATGTAATCTTCCTTTGTTTCATCTGTAGCATAAGTGCCAAAAAAGTCAGCCGCATTGGCAGTAATAGCACCATGCAAGATAGGGGCTATCTCAAACAAAGACAACGCTTCTTCTTTCAATGGGTATTTTAGTATTGGGTTTGTCTTCAAAAGGAATGCTGTGTTCAATAGATAATATAACAAGTGACCGTGATAGTTTTCTTCGTCTATCTGCTCTTGCTCATCATTAAAGTGTTTTAACACCTTATCATCTATAAAGACACCAATCCACTCTTTGTGTGCTTCAATCCATTTATTATATTCTTCCTTATCAAAATTCATTGGGTTCATCATTTTCACCTTCTATTATCCTATTTACTTCTTTCATCAATTCTTGCAGTCTAACTGCCTCGCCGTCCACTGCGAGTCGAATGCCCTTTTTAGTTGGTTCTCCTTCTTTGAACCATCTAATGTCTAGGACTCTTCTACCCCAATAGGTGCCTACTTGCACCCTTACTTCCTCTTTGGCATTACGGGGTATTCTGCCTACTACTATTCCATCTTTTAACATATTATCAAATCCTATTCGTGCATGGAAGTCGTCTTAAATTTAAGCAACTCTTGGTAATTTGTAAAGTAGCGAGGGGTGTCTAATTCGTCCAGCCTATTAACTACCCAACAAGCACCACCGATGCTGCTGATTTGCACGACTTCATACTCAGCGTTTTCTATTTGAATTACTTCCTTAGTATTTATCTGTGGGGTCAATCCATATTGGCGAGTTATTTCCTTAGAGATAATAGCCATATTATCTACTACATACTTTACAATATGCGAGCGTTGTATTGGTATCTTCCCATTGATTTCGATGTGAATCTTACCTGATAGTTTACACACTTTACATTTATTCCCTTCGCAAATCGGACACACTATAATCTGCCCAAGCGGGGCTGGTAGTGAAACCGTTACTGCCGTATTTGATTCTGTCATTAACTCACCGACTCCTATGTTTGCTATCAATCTTTTTCGTTAGTTACTAGAGAATCGGTGGTTAAGACCATTGCAGCCACAGACACGGCACTCCTTAATGAAGAGACAGTTACCAACACGGGGTCTATAATACCGGCCTCTGCTAGATTACAATTGGCTCCGGTTAGTCCGTTAAGACCTTTACCATCACCCTCCCAAATAAACTGCCACCCACCGTTCTCCGCTATTTGATTAGTTGGTTGCATTAAAGCGTCTACAAATATCTTGTAAAACTCTGGCCTGATAGAACTAACAGCATTATTCCACAGGTCGTTTTGTGTTAATTTGTAGAGGGAAAAACCTCCTCCTTCTACAACACCACCAGCAAGGGCGGCTCTTGTGGCATTGAGTGCATCATCTACTCTTTCAACTGTATCGTTCATTTCGATTTGAGTCGCAGCACCAATTCTAATTACGGCAACACCGCCTACTAGTCTTGCGATTCTATCTCTGTGTTTATCTTTCAACCAGTCATTGGCTGCATCATTTAGTTCCTTCTTGATACTATTTACTTGGGAATCTATTTCGGTTTGTTCTCCTTTACAACCCATGAATATAGTTTTCTTACGGGAAATTATAATCTTATCACAAGACCCAAGTTGCTCTTTAGTAACAGTCTTCATATCGTCTGCCTGCTTTGTCATAAAGAATTTACTTCCTGTTTGAATAGATAGGTCTTTCATCTTCTTATCCATCCAATCCCCATAATCATCCCCTTGAATTGCACAGGCTTGTATGTTACCATTAATACTATTCAACAAGAAGTTGGTTAGTGCGGTGGCATCCATGTCTCGCAAGACAAATAATATTGGTCTACTTGTTTGCACCGATATTTCTAGGGCTGGTAGTAGGTCTGCAAAATTAGTGACCTTCTCATCACTAATCATTACCAAGGCATTCTCTAATACCTGTCTACCGTCCTCACAATGTTCTGCAAGAATAGGACTGATAAACCCTCTAGGTAGTTCTAACCCCTCAGTCACAGTCATTTCTGTTACTCCTGACTTAGAAGGCTCGACGGTTATCACACCATCATTACCTACTTTGGAAATGGCCTCGACAATCAACTTACCTATGGCTTGGTCGTTATTAGAAGCAATGGTGGCGACATCTAGTAATGTTTCGTCAGTTACCTTTTCAGCAGTATCTAACAACATCTCCGTTGTGATTGCACACATAGCATCCAAAGACTTCTTGAGATTATTAGACTCTGTTGGGTTGTGTTCTAAAAACTCAACACCACCACCCACTAATTTCTGAGCGATAACACAAGCAGTAGTTGTCCCATCACCCATGTTCTCTTGGGCTTGGCCAGCAACTTCTCGTAGTAGTTTGGCCCCCATGTTCTTAAAGGGGTCACTGAGTTCTATGTCTTTAGCAATAGTGACGCCATCGTTCATAACTAACGGGGCTAGTCCTTCTCTATCTAACACAACAGACCGTGCTTTAGGGCCAAGTGTAACCTTAACCGTATCTGCTAACTCGTTTATTCCGTCCAACAATAGTTGTCTTGCTTTCTTTCCTCTTATAATTTGTTTAGCCATTAATATCACCAGTCCTCTGTTCCTAATATCGCAAGGATTGCGTTTTCGTGTGTTACTAAATACTCAATATCTTTGTGGGTAAACTTTTGCTCACCGCCAAAGACAACTAAAGTTCCTTTATCTAAGTTTTTAGCGGAGACTACAACAGCAATGTTCTCGGCTTTATTGGCTACAATAATCCCTGAGTGCGTCGTGTCTTTCCGTCTCTTCAATATTACATATTCCCCAAAATGGGTTGGTTCTTTCCACATATTCTATTCCTTCCTTTGTATCTATATTCATATGCTTCAGACATCTCATTAATAGTTGCCTGTCGCAGTATTCTTGTTTTTGCTACCTTCATTTCAACGCCCGTTGATAACAGAGTTCCCCAAATAAACGCCTCACTGTAATGTTCACAAGAGAAAACATTGTTGGGCGTAGGAAACAAATCAATGATGGCGGTTGAGAATTTCATCATTCTTCTTCGTCTCTCGGATAGATTACTATTTCATAAGTCTTACCCCCACCATAGGGAGTATGTCTTAATACCGCTTTACATTCCATACCTTGGTCTGTGTGGGATTTAGCAACCTCTGTCGCTACTATACCGTTGATGGTTGTGTAGTCGTATTCTACAACAAGGCGGTCTTCTGAAGTTACCACTCGATAACTTCTTTCTTCTCCTTCCATCACTATATTCTTTATGGCGCCCAGCGATTTCATTGTTGGAAACTCATCAAGTATGTAGTTTATATCTGACATATTAGAATGCTCTCGTAGTTGTGGTGGCTCTCTTCGCCCCATAACATCTAATGCTTCTGTTAGTGCCTGTCCTAAGATTAACTGTCCTCTCATAGAGAATAGAAAATCTAACTTATGTTGTTTCTCATCATGGGTGTGGTCGCTCATCGTCTATCCTCTCCGTCTTTGTATGCTTGGTATTGTGCGTCTTCATGGTCTGCTCTTGCTTCTTCGTGGTCTACCCACTCAAGTTTGTCTATTGCTATTTCCTTAACCATGTCTCCCACCATACCGGAATCGTCCTCGCTGATATACTGTTCCAACAAATCTAACAATTCATCTGTGTCTATATTGTCTCGTAACAAGTCAAAGGAACTTGAGTAACCACATTGCTTTGCTATATCTTTACCGTCTGAAGTCATACCTTTTCACTCTCCATTGTCTTCCAACTAGTTGGAGTTTCGTTATCCATATTATGTCCCCTCTTGAAAAAGATAGTGTGTTGTTCTCCCTTAGTCCACATCATCCGTTGGTTGGTTTGTCTCTCATCTCCACCAAGCACTATTGCTGATTGCATCATCGGCTTCCATGTTCTAATAGTGTTCCAATCAGTTCCGCTAAAGTAAGCCGTCATGTTTGGGTGTGTGTGAATCCAACACTTAATCGGTAATTGCATTCCTTCTTCTTCACCATCACCAAACCAAACAAACCCACCTGTTCCATGAGTAATGAATAGTTTCTCCTTTGCGTCTATTACTACCTGCACTTCTCTAAAAGAATCAAAGGCATACATGCTACACTCGTAGATTGTGTGTAGGAAATTATCATCCATAAACAACTCCTCTATTGTTTTGTTATTAGCAAATGCCTGTTTAATCTCTTCTTTCCATTCTGGGTTTATTACCCAATCTTCTCCCTTATCTGTCATTTTTCTTCACCTATAGTTTTGTATTGGCAACCACATTTTAGACAAAGTGTATAGCCGGAATCTTTCATTACATACGGTTGATTACATTTGCATGGTTTCTTTATCCTTTTCATTCATTCACTTCCTTATCTATTAATTCAAATCCTTCTCTACTTGCTAACCCATAGGTAACATCAACGCCACATTTATATTTGCCATTAATCATACCCGCAATACTCAATGCGGTTTCTAACCAATCATCTGGCATATCATAAGGTAGCCCCATATCATTAGACAACTGTATTGCTATTGTTGTATATTTTAATCTCTCGTCTTTCATTTCAATCCCTCCTGTATTTGCTCTTTCTTTAAGCGTTCCAATAGTTTTGTTTCCGCTTGAATGCTTATCCTCTTTAGTTCCACTTTCAGTTCCCTTGATATCGAACCTCTTTCTTTTACATCCCTGAAATACTTTAGGATGTTCAGACTATTACCTGAATAATATAGATAAAT
>TARA_R110000744_G_scaffold61821_8_pt1 | contig 61017 bp, 53 predicted proteins | sample TARA_R110000744 | Tara Oceans TARA_R110000744 (sample SAMEA4398083) | marine metagenome | biome: Polar Biome; feature: [DCM] deep chlorophyll maximum layer (ENVO:01000326); material: water (ENVO:00002006), including particulate matter (ENVO:01000060) such as... | depth 36 m | reverse complement strand
GCGCCGAAGGCGGCCTTGACGGCGCTGAACCCCGGTGGCCCACTGCTGGCAAGAGATTTATGGACAGGCCTGCGCGATGCGCGGTGTGCCGGAAAAGTCGGGCGCTGACCGATTGATGGGTGCCATGCACCAATTCTGACCCGGCAGGGAAAGCATAATAATGGTGTGTATCCCATCTATAGCAGCGCATTCGTGCTCACTGGGATATGTGTTTGAACTAAAGGTGCAATGGCTTATTTCGCATTCCTATTGGACTGGGTTGGCAACCTACGCGCAACTAGGGCAGGCTGACTTGGCTGTAGTCCGCACGACCTTTTCGTGAAACACATCCACTAGGCTTTTCGGGTGATAGTGCCCTGTAATTTGGCTGGGTGGTATTGGCTTTCTGAGACAAATACCAAAATCAACTACCGGCACCCAATCAGGCTGGTTTATCGAGAAATGAACCCATTCTTGGAGAATTTGATCTGAAAGTGCTTTCCGCATCGCGGGAGAGACATCACGAATAGGAATCTCCACTTCGATTATGGTGGGTATTCCGAAGCTTCTGAGCAGGGAATGGGCACTCCAGCCAAGAGCCGATAGAATCCACTCACTGCCATAGAGAGCATAGTGGCTGCAATCGCCAATCAATTCGCGGTCGTCGAGTGCCAAATGGAGCGCCCCGATATCCCTATTGAAGCTGTCTTCTTCTTTCACAAACTGTTCGAGGTTTTGCAGGAGGGATTCTTGATGCGGTGCTAGACACGCCAATCTCCGCGCTCTGGCTTCCAGCTCTGACGGATCGTTTAAGCGAATGCCTTGTTCCAGGAAAACGGAAGCATCTTCAACACGGCAACCATGGAATACGCGTAGGGACGTGTCGCAGAGTGCTTGTGCGAGCTCTTGAGCAGAGGTCTCAAATTCAACATCGCATACGTTTTCGTACACGTCCCGCCACTCCAACTCACCCCAACAAAGCTCTAGTCCACCTTGCCTCCGAAGCGAGCGGATTTCATCGCTATTTGTCTCAGCACTTAGCCAATCTGTCACGGGATCAAACCATGAAGACCGTTGTCCCCATGCTATCGGCGCCGAACCCCAGTTGAGCTCTGACTTCATTCGCCTGACCTCCAAAAGCGCCCGCAATTTATCGAACTTTGCAGCGTGTCAGCCTTAGGGTGGAACGGCGTCAACGGGGCCATCTCCCCGAGACGTCCGAAATTTCTACCGTCACATCCTGCCGATGGTTCGTGCAAGCCCCAAGTCATCAGGTGGCGGCGAAGACAATTGAACTTGGCGAATCTACGTCCGGTACTTGGCCGTTATGGTCTATACCCTTTTTGAAGCAGGCTTCGCTATCCTCCCGGAACAGGTCCGGGGAAAACGGTTGTTTGGGGTGGACCAGCTGGAGCGCCGCCCACGCCCCACTCACCCCCCGCATTGAAAACCCGCACCACCCGCATTATCAGTTTACCGGTTCGCTTGGTTCAACTGAAAGTCAACCGGTATGCCGATCTCATCCGCCCTTCCCGCCCATCCCTGCACGGCCATCGCGCCGCGTGGCGGGCGTGTGGCGGTGACGCGCGTTCGATACCTGGTGGTTGACGGTCGATGGCGCGGCTTGACGGCAAGCTTGTAGCGCGCGCGCCGAAGGCGCGATGATCGATCCGACACGAATATTCAAAAATCGAGAGACTGGTATGAACCATCTTGCCCTATGCCTGCAGGCCTTCAGCCAGGGCCAGCGGCCCGAGACTGCACACATCTCCGGCGCTTTTGACCAATTGATGGAAGGCGATGCGCCCGACGCCGCGATCGGCGGCTTTCTGATGGGGCTCGCCGCGCTGGGCGAGCGGCCCGAGGATATTGCCGCCGGGGCACGGGTCCTGCGCGGCCGCATGGCGACGATCAGAGCGCCCGAGGGCGCGATCGATACCTGCGGTACCGGCGGTGATGGCAAGGGCGCGTATAATATCTCCACCGCGGCCGCCATCGTGGCCGCCGGAGCCGGCGCCATCGTCGCCAAGCACGGCAATCGTGCCGCCTCCTCGCAATCGGGCTCCTCCGACGTGCTCGCCGAGCTGGGCGTGAAGCTGGATTGCCCGCGCGATGCCGTCGAGCGCTCGCTGACCGAGGCCGGCGTCGGCTTCCTGTTCGCACCGGCCCACCATAGCGCCGTGCGCCATGTCGCCAGCGCGCGCAAGAATCTCGGCGTGCGGACAATGTTCAACCTGCTCGGCCCGCTGGCCAATCCGGCCGGCGTGAAGCGGCAATTGCTCGGGGTTTATGACCAGCGCTGGCTACAGCCGATGGCCGAGGCGCTGCGCGATCTGGGCTGTGAGCATGCACTGGTGATCTGCGGCCAGGACGGGATGGACGAGATCACCACCACCACCGGGACCGATGTGGCGCAGCTGCGCCATGGCGAGATCACCACCTATACGGTCACGCCCGAGGATGCCGGCATCACCCGCGCCACCGAAGCCGACCTCAAGGGCGGCGATCCGGCCTATAATGCCGCCGCCATCTTGCGCCTGCTTGAGGGCGAGGCCGGGGCGTTTCGCGATATCGTCCTGCTCAATGCCGGTGCCGCGCTGATCCTGTCAGGCCAGGCCAAAACCCTGGCCGAGGGTGCCAAACTGGCCGCCGCCGCGATCGATGATGGCCGCGCCCGCACGGCGCTGGCGCGCATGGCCGCGATCTCGCGCGGGGAGGCCTGAGATGGCCGATGTCCCCGACACGCTGGCGCGGATCGGCGCCTACAAGCTGGACCATATCGCGGCTTGCAAGGCCGCCCTGCCCTATCCCGAGATCGCGGCCCAGGCCGAAGATGCCCCGCCGGTGCGCGGCTTTCACGCCGCGCTCGAGACAGCCGCCGACCGCGAAGGCCTCGGCCTGATCGCCGAGATCAAGAAGGCGAGCCCGTCCAAGGGGTTGATCCGCGCCGATTTCGATCCGCCGGCGCTGGCCCGCGCCTATCAGGACGGCGGCGCGACCTGCCTGTCCGTCCTGACCGACGGGCCAAGCTTTCAGGGCTCGGACCGCTATCTCATTGCCGCGCGCGCCGCCTGCGAGCTGCCGGTGCTGCGCAAGGATTTTCTCTATGATCCCTACCAGGTCGCCGAGGCGCGCATGCTCGGCGCCGATGCCATCCTGGTGATTCTCGCCGCCGTCGATGACGCGACCGCCCGCGCCCTGATCGAGGAAGCGGCGCGCTGGTCGCTCGATGTCTTGGTCGAGGTGCACGACGCGCCGGAAATGGAGCGCGCGCTGGGGCTGGACGCGCCGCTGATCGGGGTGAATAACCGCAATCTGCGCACGTTCGAAACCGCGCTGGAGACGTTCGAGACATTGGCACCAATGCTGGCGGGCGCCGCTTTCCCGGTCGCGGAGAGCGGGATATTCACCGCCGCCGATGCCGCCCGCCTGCAGGCGGCCGGCGCCCGGGCGCTGCTGGTCGGCGAAAGCCTGATGCGGCAGGACGATGTCACCGCCGCCACCGCCGCCTTGATGAACTGGCAAAACCCGGCTTGACCTGAATCGGGAACCTTTGTAGAACAAACACACACATTCCTGATTTGTTCTTCCGGTTGATGTGCCGGCATTTGTCAAAGGGGGCTGACTTGCTCACCCGTAAACAGCACGAGCTTCTGCTTCTGATCCATAACCGGATCAAGGATACCGGCGTCTCGCCCTCCTTCGACGAAATGAAGACGGCGCTGCAACTGGCCTCGAAATCCGGCGTTCACCGCCTGATCACGGCGCTGGAGGAGCGCGGCTTCATCCGCCGCCTGGCCCACCGGGCACGGGCGCTGGAAGTGATCAAACTGCCCGAATCTGCCGCCGCCAGCCTGGATCAGCCTCTGGCCGGCGATGCCGATCTTGGCGCCAATGTCGTGCGCGCCAATTTCAAGCGCAATGCCGAAGAGAATACGCCGGAAGCCTCGGTCGAGATCCCGCTGCTCGGCCGGATTGCCGCCGGTGTACCGATCGCCGCGATCCAGCACGAGACCGACCGCCTCGCCTTCCCCGCCGACATGGTGCGCGGCGGCGAGCATTTCGCCCTCGAGGTGAATGGCGATTCGATGATCGAGGCCGGCATTCTCGATGGCGATATTGTCTTGATCCGGCGCGGCCAGTCGGCCGATAGCGGCGAGATTGTCGTTGCCCTGGTCGATGACGAGGAAGCGACGCTGAAACGCCTGCGCAAGAAGGGCGGATCGATTGCCCTGGAAGCGGCCAACCCGGCCTATGAAACGCGAATTTTCGGCCCCGACCGGGTCAAGGTCCAGGGCAAGCTGGTCGGTCTGATCCGCCGCTATCACTAAGGCGTAGGGGGCCTGCGCTCACCGCCATCGAGTGCGCGCTGGCCTCATGCCGGGCTTCCTGCCGGGGTTTGCGCCCGGATTCATGCCCGGATTCGTGCCGGCGCGGGGACCATGCCTGGTCTCATACCTCACCCGATACCTCGCCCTCTACCCCGGCAATGGCATGATCTGATATCTCAATAATGACCCGCCGGCGCTGCTGTTCTGGCGGGTCATTCTTCGTTTGCGGTCCCGGCGTTTGCGGTCCCGGCGTTTGAAAGCCGGGTGTTTGCGGGCCTGGTATCTGCAGGCTTGGTGTTTGCAGGTTGGGTGACCGCGGGCCTGGCATTTGTCAGCCGGGTGTTCGTAGATCTGGTGTCATGGAGCCTGGCGCCTGTCGGCCGGGTGTTTGAGAGCGGCCGCTGCCAGGGCCGGTCGCCTTCGCGGGCCGAGACGCTCTGGAGACGCTCGATCGCACTGCCACGGAGCCAGATCAGCGTGCCGCCCCTCGCCTCCAGCCAGGCCTGGTCCAGTATCAAGGCCTCACACTCACGCCATAGCCAGGCCGGGAGGTTGGCGGTCAGGACGACAAGCTGGCTGCGCCGGCAGTCCTCGCGCCAGGCCTCCGGCTGCTCGAGCACGGCATAGCGCAGGCCGCGCCCGCTCCTCCCTGAATCGTTTTCATACAGGGCCCCGGCCATGGCGCTGCAGCCCAGATCGTCGCAGCCGAGGCCGGCCAGTGCGGGGCGTGCGCGCACGCCGCGCCGCTCAAGAAACACCGTCACGGCGAAGCGGTTGCGACGGCGCGAACTGACGGTCCAGGCCTCCGATGCGTCCAACGCCCGCGCCACGACCACGCCGCCCTCGGAGACGAAGATATCCGGCGCCGGGGCGAGGCTCCATCCCGCCAGTGCCGCCAGGGCCAGCCCTGCCCCGCCCATCCGCACCAGGCCGCGCCCGAGCAGGACTGCGACAAAGGCGGCGGCGTAGAGCGGCAGGACCCAGCCGGGCGCGGCGATGACGGGGCGCAGGGCGCCGGGTGCGGCGGCAACCCGGTCGGCAATGGCGAACATCACATCCAGGCCCAGGCTCATCACATGCAATGCCGGTTGATCGAGCCCGAAGGGCATCAGGAAGAGCGCTGCAACCCCGGCCGGCATGACGATGAAGGTGAAGACCGGCATGGCCAGGAGATTGCCGATCAGGCCGTAACCGGCGATGCGGTGAAAATGGAAAGCGGCAAAGCCCGATGTCGCAAAGCCGGCGATGACACTGGTCAGGCTCAATCCGCCCAGCGCCGACAGGCTGCCCCGGCCCAGGCCGAGCGGTGCCGGCGGGCGGCGTTGCTGGCGCCAGATATCGGCACAGGCGATCAGCGCCGCCACCGCCGCAAAGGACATGTGAAAGCCTGCCGCGCGCACGGCTTCGGGCTGCAGGGCGAGCACGAAGATCATCGCCAGCGCCAATGTGTGCAAGGAGAGCGCGCGGCGTCCGACCAGCACACCGGTCAGCACAGCCGCCGCCATCAGAAAGGCGCGCTGGGTCGGGATGGCGCCGCCCGACAGGATGAAATAGCCCGCCCCGGCCAGCAGCGCGCCGATCGCCGCCGGCCCGGCCGCATCAAAACGCCGCGCCCAGGGCGTGATGGCGGCGAGGCCAAAGCGCAGAATCAGGAATATCCCGCCGGCGAACAAGGCCATATGCATGCCCGATATTGCCAGGACATGACCGAGCCCGGCCGCACGCAGGGTTTCACTGACCTCGGGGGTGAGGCCGGACCGGTCACCGGTCAGCAAGGCGGCCGCCATGGCGCCATTGCGTCCGGGCAGACGGGCGCGCAGATGCCCGGCGATCTGCCAGCGCCAGCGCGCGACAGTGCGGGCCGGTGCGTCCTGGTCGAGCGCGGGCCCGGCTTCGAGCGGCGCAATCGCGAAACCGCTGCCGACAATGCCGGCGAAATAGGCGTTGAAACGAAAATCATAACTGCCCGGCACCGGCGCGCGCCGCGGCCGTTCCAGAATGGCGAGAATACTGACCGCGGCACCCGGTGCCAGCTCCGGGTCGGAGGCGAGGACCCGGACCCGGCGCGCCGGAGCAGAATGTTCGCGTGGCAGGCGGATGGAGAGACGGGCCCGGCCGCGGCTATTGCGCTCGACCGCTTCCAGCCAACCGGTCACCTGCATCGGCCGGCCATAGGTCAGCGCCACGCCGGGGCCCGCACCGAGCGCGTGGCTGCGATGCTGGGCCCGCGCCAGACCGGCTGCCAGAGCCAGCAAGGCCAGCGCGGCCAGGCTCAGGGCCGCACCGCGGGTGATGGAACGCGCCGCCAGCAGACCGGTAAGAGCCAATACCGCCAGGGCTGCAGCCCACAGGGCGGACGGCTCGAATGGCAGGTCGAAATAGACGGCACAACCGGCCGCAAAGCCGAGCGCGGCAATGATGGCCGGCCGCCCGGCCTGCACAAAGACCACCGCGGCTGCGGGCGGCCTCACGCCATATCCGGGCCCGGGCTGTCTCACCCGTCCAATCCTCCCTGTCTAACCCCTATCGCCACCGCCGGTAATCATGCTAACAAACGATATTCTTCTTGCAGCGCAGCATGATCTCGCAGGTGCAACACTTGAAAACCATGATCCGCACCCGGTTTGCTCCCTCCCCGACGGGCTTCCTTCACATAGGCGGCGCCCGTACGGCCCTGTTTAACTGGCTGTTTGCGCGCCATCATGGCGGGCAATTCCTGCTGCGGATCGAGGACACCGACCGCGCCCGTTCGACGCAGCCGGCGATCGATGCGATCCAGGACGGGCTGAGCTGGCTCGGCCTCGACTGGGACGGCGATGTGGTCTCCCAATATAGCCGAGCCGACAGGCATGTCGAGATTGCACACCAAATGGTTGCGTCCGGTCACGCCTTCCGCTGCTATTGCGACGCCGATGAAGTCGACGCCCTGCGCGCGGCAGCCTTCGATGAAGGCCGGGCCCTGCGCTCGCCCTGGCGTGATCGCGACCCGGCCGATGCGCCCGAAGGCGCGCCCTTTGTCGTACGCTTTCGCGCCGGTGATGCGGATATGCTGGTCGAGGACGCGGTCCAGGGCGAAGTGCGCTGGGCGGCCAAGGAATTCGACGATCTGGTCCTGCTGCGCAGCGATATGAGCCCGACCTATAATCTCGCCGTCGTCGTCGATGATCATGATATGGACATCACCCATATCATTCGCGGCGATGATCATCTGGTGAATGCCGGGCGTCAGGCACAAATCTATGATGCGATGGGCTGGAAGCGTCCGGTCTTCGCCCATATTCCGCTGATCCACGGGCCCGACGGCAAGAAATTGTCGAAGCGCCATGGCGCGCTCGGCGCCGAAGCCTACCGCGATATGGGCTATCTGCCCGAAGGCCTGCGCAATTATCTGCTGCGGCTGGGCTGGTCCCATGGCGACCAGGAATTCTTCACCGATGCCGAGGCCATTGCGGCCTTCGACATGGGCGGGCTCAATAAATCGCCCTCCCGGCTCGACCTGGACAAACTGTCGCATATCAATGCCCACCATATCGCGCGGGCCGATGATGCGCGCCTTTGTGAGCTCGTCACACCTTTCCTGGAAGGGCTGGACGGTCAGATCGAGGATGCGGCCCTGAAGGCAAAGCGCATAAGAAATGCGATGCCGGCGCTCAAAACCCGCGCCGCAACGCTGGCCGAACTGGCCCAGCAGGCCTATTTTCTGGTGAAAGCGCGCCCGTTTCAGCTCGAAGGCAAGCTTGCCAAACAATTGGACGAGACCGCTTGCGCGCGTCTTAACCGGCTTTTCACGCGTCTGGTGGAAACCGATGCATGGAATGATGCGTCGCTCGCCAGCCTGCTCAAGCAATTCGCCGAAACCGAGAATGTCGGTTTTGGCAAAATCGGTCAGCCGCTCCGTGCGGTTCTGACCGGTGGGGCACCCGCCCCGGATCTTGCACTCGTGATGGCCTTTCTCGGCCGCGATGAAGTGCTCGATCGGATCAAGGATCAATTGCCGCCGCGCATCTGATGCCGGCGGTCGCGAGATAGGGAAGACATGATGGAAAGCAAGGCCAAACCAAACGGTTCCGCGACGCTCACCTATAACGGCGTGAGCGTTGAGTTTCCTGTGCTCAGCGGCGAGATCGGGCCGGATGTGATCGACATTCGCTCGCTTTACCGCAAGACCGGCATGTTCACCTATGACCCGGGCTTCACCTCGACAGGCAGCTGCGAGAGCCAGATCACCTATATCGACGGCGACAAGGGCGTCCTGCTCTATCGCGGCTATCCGATCGAGCAATTGGCCAAGAGCTCGTCCTTTATCGAAGTCTGCTATTTGCTGATGCACGGCAATCTGCCGACGCCCGGCGAGCTGCAGGATTTCGACTGGACGATCCGTCGCCACTCCATGCTGCACGACCAGTTCGACCAGTTTTTCCGGGGCTTCCGCCGCGACGCCCACCCGATGGCGATCATGGTCGGCACCGTCGGTGCGCTGTCGGCCTTCTATAATGACAGCACGGACGTCACCGATCCCAAACTGCGCACGATTGCCAGCCATCGCATGATCGCCAAAATGCCGACGATTGCGGCCCGCGCGTTCAAATACGCGATCGGCCAGCCCTTCATCAGTCCACGCAATGACATGGATTATGCGGCCAATTTCCTGCGCATGTGTTTCGCCGTCCCGGCGGAAGATTATGAAGCCAATGCTGTCATGGCCCGCGCGATGGACCGGATCTTCATCCTCCATGCCGACCATGAACAGAACGCCTCGACCTCGACCGTGCGTCTCGCCGGCTCGTCGGGTGCCAATCCCTTCGCCTGTATCGCTGCGGGCATTGCCTCGCTGTGGGGCCCGGCGCATGGCGGTGCCAATGAGGCCGCGCTCAACATGCTGACCGAAATCGGCAGCGTTGACCGCATCCCAGAATACATCGCCAAGGCCAAGGACAAGAATGATCCTTTCCGCCTGATGGGCTTCGGACACCGCGTCTACAAGAATTACGATCCCCGTGCGACGGTGATGCGCGACACCTGCCATGAAGTGCTCGAGATCACTGGCCACGGCAATGACCCCCTGCTGCAGGTCGCCCTCGAGCTCGAGCGAATCGCCCTGGAAGACCCGTATTTCGTCGAGAAGAAGCTCTATCCGAATATCGATTTCTATTCGGGCATCACGCTGCGCGCGATGGGCTTCCCGACCGAGATGTTCACCGTGCTGTTCGCCGTCGCGCGCACCGTCGGCTGGATCGCGCAATGGTCGGAAATGATCGAGGATCCATCCCAGAAGATCGGCCGTCCGCGCCAGCTCTTCACCGGTGCCACCTCGCGCGATTATGTCGATCTGAGCAAGCGCGGCTGATCCAGCGTCGGCACGTCATGAGAAAGGCCGCCCCACCGGGCGGCCTTTTTTTTCATTGTGCCGATGGCAAGGCGTCAGGCCGTGGGCAGGTATTGCAGCACGACTTCGGCTGCGCGGTCGCTGGCCTTGCCCTCGCCGCGCATCTCGTCAGTCGCCTGGCGCAGCGCCTGGCTGATCTGCAGCCGCCGCTCGGGGGCCTCCAGCAAGCTCTCCACCGACCTCTCCAGACGCGGCGCGGTACAGCGGGTCTGGACATGTTCGAGCACGAGATTGGAATCCGAGGCCATATTCACCAGCGTGGTGTAGGGCGATTTCATCACATTGAGCATGCGGATCAGGGCCCAGGTAATCCAGCCGAGCCGATAGGCGGCGACAGTCGGCACGCCGGTCGTCGCCAATTCGGTGATCACGGTGCCCGAGGTGGCCAGGGCGAGATCGACCGCCGCGAAGGCGTCGGCCTTTTCCGCTTCGCTGACAATGATGATGTCGTCGGGCATGCGGGTATCGATCTGCAGGCGCGCCTGCACGATCTCCGCGACCGGTTCGGCAACAACAATGACAATCTTCAACCCCGGCCGGCGCCGCAGGACCCGCGCGACCGCCGCAACAAGGACATCATACATGCGCCGGATCTCGGAGGGCCGGCTCCCGAACAGGACCAGCATGGCCTGGCTATCCGGAGCCAGGTCATGACGTGCCCTGAACGCCGCCCCGTCGCCGACCGTCATGCGCTCGAGTGTCGGATTGCCGACAAAGGTCACCGGCAGGCCGAAATCGGTATAGAAAGGCGCGTCAAAACTGACAATGGACAGCAAGTGATCGACCGTCGCAGCCAGGGTCTTGGCACGGCCGGGCCGGGTCGCGAAGACTTGCGGGCCGACATATTTGATCAGCTTGATCGATGGGTCGGCGGCGCGCACACCCTGGGCGACGCGCAGCATGAAGCCCCAGCTGTCGATCAACACCACCACGTCAGGCTTGCGGGCAAGTATATCGGCCACGGTCAGCGCGACGCGCTCCTTGACGCGGCGCCAGGCCAGCAGGCCATCAATCCAGCCAATAATGGCGAGGCCATCAATATCCACCGCCGTCGGCACACCTTCGGCGGCCATCGCTGCACCGCCGACGCCGGCGAAGGCGAGATCATCGCCGCGCCGCTTGCGCAGGGAGCGGATCAGATCGGCGCCGAGCAATTCCCCGGAGCGTTCGGCAGCCACCAGATAGACCAGGGGCGCCGATTTCATGTCGCCGCGTCCTCGACAACCAGAAACATGCCCGCAGCGTCCAGCGCGGCGATGACAGCCTCACGATTGACAATCAGGGCCCCGCCCGCCTCCAGCGCGATCCCGGCCAGGCCGGCGCGGTCACACCGCTGCACGGTCTCCAGTCCGATCGTGGGCAGATCGATCCGCCGTTCCTGGATCGGCTTGGGGGTCTTGGCCAGCACGCCGAGCCTTTCACCGGCTGCGCCGCGCAAATGCATCGGCAGATCGGTGATCCGGTCGAGCATGCCATTCGTGCCTTCCTGCGCCTCGACCGCAAGCACGACACCCTGGGCAACGACAGCGGCCTGGCCGATATCAATCTCGCCCATATGGCGGGCCGTCATCAGCGCCTTGGCGATGTCGGCACGATCGCGCCCGGAAGGGGCATGCCCGGTCAGCAAGCCGGCGCCCGGGGCCAGGGATTTAAGCACGTCATTGGCGCCGATGACGGTCAGGCCGGCCTGCTCGAATTCATCGATCACGACGCGCAGGATCGCGTCATCGCCTTTGCGACCGGCCGCCAGCGCCTTGGGCACAAGCACGAGCCCACGCGCATCCATCTGCAGATCCTTGATGTCGGGACGGGTGACATAGCCGGCAAAGCACAGGGCATCGCAACCGGCCGTCTTGAGAGCCTTGAGGATGCCGCCAATCTGGCCGATGGATTTCTCGACGCTCTCGAAACCGTCAAACGGATCCGTGCCAAATCCTTTGACCCGGACGATGAAGGGATTCATGCCCGCCATCGCCTGCGCAATCTCGACCGGCAGATCGCCGCCGCCCGCAATCAGGCCCAGCCGGGTCCATTTTGGCTGATCAGGCATGGGGCATACAAAGCGCACGTTTCGAGGAGGCGCGGATAAAGGCGATGATTTCCATCACGTGGTCATTATGGGCGTAGAGATCGCTGGCATCGGAGAGGCGTTCCTGGAACGTGCCCTCCTCCGCGAACAGCAAACGGTAAGCGGCGCGCAAATCGCGCAGCGCCTCGCGCGGCATGCCGCGACGCTTCAAACCCACCACATTCAATCCGACCAGATAAGCGTCATTGCCATTGACCGATCCATAGGGAATCACGTCGGCGGCGACCTTGGTCATGGCGCCGATAAAGGCGTGGCGCCCGACCCGTGTTTTCTGGACCATGCCGGACAAGCCACCGAAAATGACGTGATCACCAATCTGCGACGAACCCGCAATCTGGGCCCCATTGGCCAGCACGACACGGTCACCAACAATGCAATCATGGGCGATATGAGATCCGGCCATGAAGTAGCAATCACTTCCCACCACGGTGCGCGCCTTGTCGAAGGCCGTGCCGGGATGCATCGTCACGCCCTCGCGCATGATGTTGCGCTGGCCGAGGATGAGCCAGGTTTCCTCGCCCTGGAATTTGAAATCCTGCGGCGGGTGCCCCAGATGGACGCCGGGATAGAGCACGCAGTCATCCCCGATTTCGGTATAACCATCAACGGTCGCATGCGAGATCAGCCGGACCCGGTCGTGCAAGATGACATTCGGGCCAATTATGCAAAACGGGCCGATCTCGACACCTTCGCCAATCCTGGCATCGGCGGCGACAATGGCGGTCGGGTGAATACGGGTCGCGTCCATCAGTGTGTAATCGCCTTCGCAGAGAATTCGGCCTGAACAGCCTTGTGGCCATCGGCGAAACCTTCGCCACGGAATTTGAACACGCCATGCCGGGCTGCGGTGACGACGACATGCAGGCGCAACAGCATGCCCGGGCGCACGGGAAAGCGGAATTTGACCTTGTCCGCCCCCATGAAGAAGACGGTCGCGCTCTCGGGCGAAGCCTTCAGCGTCTTGTACATCAGCACGGCTCCGGTCTGTCCCAGCGCCTCGATCATCAAAACGCCCGGCATCACCGGATTGCCGGGGAAATGGCCCGGAAAGTAGGGTTCATTCGCCGTCACGGCCTTGATGCCCGTGATCGACTCGCCTTCGACATAATCTTCCGCGGCATCGATCAGCAGGAAGGGATAGCGGTGTGGCAGCAGTTGGAGGATTTCGTTATTTTCAATGCGTTCAGTCACCCGATGCCTCCCCGGACCTGGATTTGGCGCGCGCCCGCACCATGCGGCGAATTTCGGCGATCTCGCGCATATGCGAGCGGATTGGTTGCGCCGGCGCCCCGGCATAGGTCTCACCGGCAGGCACATCGGCCATCACCGCAGAATTGGCGCCGATGCGGGCCCCGGCGCCGATCACGACATGGTCGGCAATACCGACACGGCCGCCAAACATGACGCCATCGCCAATCCGGCTACTCCCCGAAACCCCGGCGAAGGCCGGCATCAGGCAGGCATCCCCGATACGGACATTATGGGCAATATGGCACAGATTATCGATCTTGCAGCCATTGCCGATACTGGTCTCGCCAAACACGCCGCGATCAATGGTTGAATTGGCCCCGATGGTCACATTATCCCCGATCCGTACGGCGCCCAGATGCGGCACATCGATCACGCTGCCGCCCGATACTGCGACACCGAAACCCGCCTCGCCAATCACGGCTCCCGCAAGAATATTGCAGGATTCACCGATATCGGCGCAGCTCAGGCTGACATTGGCGCCTATCGAGGTGAAGCGCCCGACCCGGCAACCCGGACCGATTGCGGCATTGGGACCGATCCGCACCTCCTCGCCAATCGAGGCGCCGGCCCCGATCACAACGCCGGGCGCGATGCGCGCCGTGTGATGGCATCTGGCCTGGGGATGACGCGCTGCAGCGCCGTCAAATTCGCGCAGTTCAAACAAATGCCAGCCGATCCGCGAAAATGCCTGACGCGGCGCAGCGTGGGTGAGGGTCAGGGCGCCCATCCCGGCTGCCCGTTCGGCCAGATCCGGCTTCACAATAAGGATGACGCCGCGCAATACGCCCGCAGCGAGGCCCGTCAGGGCCTTGTCCGATTCCGCATAACTCAGCTTGCCGGCCTGCGCCGCTTCAAGCGGAGCAACATCGTTGATCATGTGTGCGCCGGCCGCAGAATCAGAAATCGCCGCACCCGAAAGTGCGGCGATCTCTGTGAGCGTGATCGGGCCAAGCCCCTGATAGAACCGCAGGTCTGCCACGGGCTTGTCCTGACTATTCTATTGCTGAGCCGCGGCCGGTGCACCTTCAGGAAGGCGGACACGATTGACCGGCACGGTCGGCAGGCGCTGGTTCAGCAGGGCGATGACCGCATCGCTGATATCAACATCCGGGCTGGAAAAGACCAGATTGGCACGATCCACCAGGATATCGATGCCACGCGAGGCAACGACTTCCTCAAGGATGGGATTGAGGGCCTCATAGACCGGCTGCATCGCCTGACGTTCCGTCTGGGCAAGCTCCTGCTCGCGGCGGCGACGCTCAAGTTCGAATTGCTGCGCCTGCTGGTTCAGCGCTTCAATGCGTTGCATCAGATCGGGCCGTTGCTGGATGGCCTGCTGGGTCATGGAAGCGGTTTCAGTCGTCAGCGCCTCTGTCTGCTGCTGGATCGGCTGGCCGATCGCTGTCAGCTCGGCGCGGACTTCTGCGCCGATTGCTTCAAGGCGTGTACGGATGTGCTGACCAACGACACTCTCGCGCAGGACGCGCTGTTCATTGATCACGGCGATGTTCTGCTGGGCCATTGCCGGAGCGGCGAGACCAGCGAGGAAGATCGGCAGAAGGACGAAAAGTTTAAACGATTTCATTATTTAGAACCCTGTACGAGTACTGAAACGGAAGAATTCGGCTTTGTCATAATCTTCACGCATGAAGGCTTGGGCAAAGTCGAAGCGAACCGGACCAAATGGTGAATCCCAGAAGATGCTGACCCCGGCTGATGCACGAAGCGCCAGATCATCCACGGTAAAGAGCTGGCCCGTGGCTTCATCAATCTGATCGCTTTCATCCAGCAGACCCAGAGTACCAAACTCGGTGAACACGCTGCCGCGCACACCGTATTGCTCGGGCAGGCCGAGCGGGAAATTGACTTCCAACGAACCGATTGCATAAAGCCTGCCACCGAGTGCGTCCTGGCGGATCAGGTCGCCTGTGGTCGGATCGCGACTGACGACGCGCGGCCCGACACCGGCGACTTCAAAGCCGCGGAATGAACTGCCGCCTTTGAAGAATCGGTCATTGATCCGGACTGAGTCACCACTCCACGGCAGGATGAAGCCGCTATTCATATTGAAGCTGGCAACGACGTCGCCGAAGAGACCCTTGAAGTAGGAGCCGGTGAATTCTGTCTGGACGTAGCGAACATCGCCCCCAAATCCGGCGAAATCTTGGCTGAACTGAAAACGGAAGCCGTTATGGGGTTCAATCGGGTCGTCGAGACGTGACCAGTTGAGGGTATAACCCAGAACCGAGGTCACCCGGCTACCCGCCTGGTCGCGCAGCGCCTGCGATGCCGTCGAGTAAACCTGAACATCATCGGTCCGCAGGGTATAGCGCAGCTGAAGATTGGCCTGCGCCGTGACCGGGAAGCCCAGACGCAGGCTGCCGCCGGTCGACGCGGTCTGGAATGAGGCTTCGGACAGGAAGTCGGAATTGACCCGGAAAAGGTCGAAACCGGCCGCCAGATTACGGTCCAGGAAGCGTGGCTCGGTGAAGCGGACATCGATCGTTTCCCGCGTCCCGCTGACGGACACCCGGAAGCGCAGGAATTGACCACGGCCGCGCAGATTGCGTTCCGAAATCGACAGGTCGACGAGGAAGGAATCGGTGGAGGAGAAACCGGCACCGAAGGCGAGCTCGCCGGTCGGTTGCTCGGTGACCTGGACGCGCACACGGGCACGGTCCGGTGCCGAACCCGGCGTTTCCTCCAGCTCGACTTCCTCGAAAAAGCCGAGGCGCCGGATATTATTGCGCGACCGGTCAACCAGGACCTGGTTGAAGGCGTCGCCCTCGACGATATCGAGCTCGCGCCGGACGATCCGGTCGAGCGTGCGGGTATTGCCGGCAATATCAATGCGCTCGATATAGACGCGTGGCCCCTCATCGATGACGAACTCAACCACGACGGTCTTGGTGTCGCGATCGCGCTCGGTCACGGGGCGGACATTGACGAAGGCATAGCCCGACGCGCCGGCGGCGAAGGTCAGGGCATCAATGCTCTGCTCGATCAGCTCGCCACGGAACACATCCCCTTCCCTGACGGGCAGGAGTGCGGCGAGATATTCCTCGTTCAGGTCTTCGATTTCGGTGCTGACGGTGACGGCGCCGAAATTGTACAGCTCGCCCTCATCAATCGTGATGGTGATGTAGAAGGATTCCTGGTCCGGCGTCAGTTCGGCGACGGCAGAGAGAACCCGGAAGTTCGCATAGCCGCGATTCTGGTAGAACTGGCGCAGCAATTCGCGATCATATTCAAGCCGGTCGGGATCGTAATTATCGTTCGAGCCGTAGAAACGCCACCAACGCGATTCGCGCGTCACCAGTTCACGGCGCAGACGGTTGTCGGAGAAAGTCTCATTGCCGATGAAATTTATCCGCCGCACGCCGGTGACCGGGCCTTCGGAGATTTCAAACACCAGATCGACACGATTCTGGGGCTGTTCGACAATCTTCGGCGTCACGGTCGCGGCGAAGCGGCCGGAACGGCGATAGACCTCGATGATACGCTGAACATCGGACTGGACGCGGGCGCGGGTGAAGATGGCGCGCGGCTGCGCCTGGATTTCATCGGTAATCTTGTCGTCATCAATCGCCTGGTTACCCTCGAGCACAACACGGTTGATGATCGGGTTTTCCATCACGCGGACGAGGACGATTTCGCCGCGATTCTCGATCTGGGCGTCGGAAAACAGGCCGGTCGCGAGCAGCGTATGGATCGACAGATTGGTCAGGCGCTCATCAGCAACCTGTCCCGGCTGGATCAACAGATAGGACAACACCGTGTCGACTTCGACGCGCTGATTGCCCTCGACCAGGATCTGACGGATGACCGGCAGCGCGGCTGGCGCCTCCACCGCGGCTTCCGCCGTCGCGGGATCGGTTTGTTGCGCCGATACGACCGCCGGCAGGCCAAGGGTCATCAGGGTCGCAAAGAGCACGCGCAGAACACTTACCATTGAAAATCGCCGCTTGCTGGGCCCGGTCAGAAAATCTGGCCGAGAAGATAATTCAGGTCATTCCAGGTCGCTACAAGCATCATCCCGAGGACAAGTGCAAGACCCACACGAAAACCGATCGCCTGCGCCTTCATACTCAAAGGACGCCGGGCCACCGCCTCATAGGCGTAATACACCAGATGCCCGCCGTCGAGGATCGGTATCGGCAAAAGATTCACTAAACCCAGTCCGATCGAGAGAAAACCGGCCAGATTCACAAGGTTTATCAGCAGGAGAAAGACGCTCTGCGCCGCGTCCTGACCGAGCTCGACACTGGTCATCGCTGTCTGACCGGCCGTGGTCGCAATGCCCAGCGGGCCATTGAGCATGGTCGGCGGGGCGCGCCCGGTCACGACATAGCTGACATAACGCCCGGTCATGGAAACCACGGTCCAGGTCTGGCTCATGCCATAGCCGACCGCCGTGACCGGGTTGAAGCTGCGTCGGAGCGGCACGCCGTTCGACTGGATGCCCAGGCGCGCGATCTGGCGCTCACCACCATAGGAATCGGGAACAATCGTCAACGCCGCGGCGGCCTGCAAAACCAGGGATTCGCCATCGCGCTCGACCTGGAATGTCAGCCGCTCGCCGGGCCGCCAGCTGACTTCGCTCGTAATGTCGCGAAACCGGTCGACCCGCTGGGCATTGATCGCCGTGATCCGGTCGCCAATCTGGAAGCCGGCCTCTTCAGCACTCGAATTTTCGGTAAACCCGCCGACGACCGGCTCAAGATAATTGACGCCGAGCGACAGGGCGAGACTGGCGAAAATCGTGACGGCCAGCACGAAATTGGCAAGCGGTCCGGCCGCCGTTATGAAAGCCCTTTGCCAAATCGGTTTGAAATGATAGCACTTTTCCGCATCCGGCCCCATATGCGCGCGGATTTCCGCAAGCTTGGCCTCGTCCGGTTCACTGGCCGCGCCGGCATCGCCGAGAAACTTGACATAACCGCCCAGGGGAAAGGCCGCGACGCGCCAGACCGTGCCCTGCTTGTCCCGCCAGGAGAGCAGGGTCGGTCCAAACCCCATCGAAAATGCTTCGGCATGAACGCCGCAGACCCGGCCGGCCCAATAATGCCCGAGCTCATGAATCACCACGACGATGGAAATGAGGAAAACGAAGGAGAATATAGTCAGAAATCCGCTGCCGATCAGGCTCATATCAGGGTGTCCGCGCTCTTAGTGTTGCACGCTTGTCTATCAAGTCGCGTGCCAGTTGGCGCGCACGCGCATCGATGGCGTACACATCATCGAATGAGCTGACCGCTTGGGGCATGTCCGTATCAGCCTGGCTACGATCAAGAACCTCCGCAACGCTGGCCGCGATGTCAAGGAAGCCGATCTGCCGGCTCAGGAAGGCGGCGACAGCGATCTCATTGGCGGCATTGAATACCGCAGGCGCAGGACCACCGGCAGCGATCACCTCGCGGGCCATCCGCAAGGCCGGGAAACGCACATCATCGGGCGATTCAAAATCAAGCCGCGCAAGCTCGCCCAGCCGCAGGCGTTCGACCGGCGCACGCATGCGCTGCGGCCAGGCCAGGGCGCTGGCGATCGGCGTGCGCATGTCCGGCGAACTCAATTGCGCCAGCACACTGCCATCCGCATATTCCACCATGCCATGGACGATGGATTGCGGATGTACCACGACCTCAACCCGGTCGGGCGGCAGATCGAACAGCCAGCAGGCCTCGATGATCTCGAGCCCCTTATTCATCATCGTCGCGCTGTCGATCGTGATCTTGGCGCCCATCTCCCAGGTCGGGTGCGCCAGCGCGTCCTCGCGCCGCGCACCACGCATCCGCTCTAGCGACCAGGTACGAAAGGGCCCGCCCGATGCGGTCAGTGTGATGGCGCGGATTGCTGCACGCCGTTCGAAATCGAACACCTGGAAAACGGCATTATGCTCGGAATCCACCGGGAGAAGGCGCGTGCCGCAAACGGCGGCCTCGCGCATGAAAAGCGCGCCGGCACAGACCAGGCATTCCTTGTTCGCGAAGGCGAGCGCCCGCCCCTGCCGTAGCGCTTCCAGGGTCGGTTTCAACCCAGCCGCACCGACAATCGCGGCCATGATCCAGTCTGCCTCACGGCTGGCGGCCTCGACAATCGCTTCGGCGCCGATCCCGATCTCGATCTCCGGATGGGCGCTCAGGGCCGCGCGCAAATCGCCCGCGGCGGCCGGATCGCCAATGGCAACAAAACGGGCCCTGTGCTGGATTGCCAGCTTGGCAAGCCCGGCCGCATTGCGGTTTGCACTCAGCGCCACGACTTCGAAACGGCCCGGCTCGGCGCGCTCGATCAGGTCCAGCGTTGCCAGCCCCACAGAGCCAGTCGCCCCGAGAACGGAAATGCGCCGTGCCGCCATCATGACACCGTCCAGCCCAGCGAGAGGAAGCGTTCCGTAATCACGGCCGCGATGACCGCAAGCATCAGCGCATCAACCCGATCGAGCACCCCGCCATGGCCCGGTATCAATGTGCCGGAATCCTTGACATGGAAACTGCGCTTGAAGATCGACATCGACAGGTCGCCGGCCACCGAAGCGGTCGCCACGATAATAGCAAAGATCGCAGTCGCGACGGGGTCGAGTCCGAAGAATATCCCGGTGGCCAGTCCGGCGGCGAGCCCTGCCGCGAGACCGGCGAAAAAGCCTGACCAGGTCTTGTTCGGGCTGGCCTGGGGCAGAAGCTTGGGACCACCAATCCAGGTGCCGACCAGATAGGCGAAACTGTCGGCAGCCCAGACAATCGCAAATAACAGCACGACTGATTGCAGGCCATGCGCCGGCTCGGACCGCATCGCGGCGAGCAAGGCGGCGGCCAGAGAAACATAGAGCACCCCGATCACCTCGATCGACCAGCCGCGTCGCCAGCGCTCAATGCCGCTGGCCAGGGTACCGACAGCGCCCCAGAACACCGCATCGCCGATCCCGGTCTGACCGGCCAGCAGCACGGTGCCCGAGGCCGTCGCACAGGCGATGGCATAGGCGACGGGCGGCGCCTCTGAATCCGACATATGGATCCATTCCCAGGCCATCGCTGCGGCGAAGGCGGCGACCCAGGCGGTGAAAGGCAAACCGCCATAGCTCAAGAGGCCTAGAGCGAGCGGGCCAAGCACCAGAGCGGAGAGCAGTCGCCTGCGAAAGGCAGGATCACGCCGCGCCGGCATCCAGCCCCCCATAGCGCCGTTCGCGCTGCTGGAAACTCTCGATCGCCGCGGACAGGTGTCCGGGCTCGAAATCAGGCCATAGCACATCAAGGAACAGCAGTTCGGCATAGGCCGCCTGCCAAAGGAGGAAGTTGGAGATGCGCTGCTCGCCACTCGTCCGGATCACCAGATCAACATCAGGCAAATCGGCGGTATCGAGCCTGGCGCTGAAGGCGTCGCTATCGATCCCTTCGGGGTCGATCTCGCCGGCCTGCGCCGCGCGTGCCAGCGCCTGGCTGGCGCGAACGATTTCATCGCGTCCGCCATAATTGAAGGCAATGGTGAGATGAAAATCGCGATTATCCCGCGTGCCGTTTTCGGCACGCTCGATAATGGCTCTAAACTCGCTGCTCAGATTGTCGCGTCGGCCGATAATGCGGACCCGCACACCGCGCCCGCGCAAGGTTTCCAGATCTGCCTCGACATAGCGGCGCATCAGTTCGAACAGAGCCCCGACCTCATCGGCGGGACGGTTCCAGTTTTCCGTGGAGAAGCTGAACAGGGTAAGATGGCGCACGCCCATTTCGCCGGCGGCCTCAACCACACGCCGCACGGCTTCCACGCCGCGCGCATGGCCATATGCCCGCGGGCGGCCCCGTGCCTTTGCCCAACGGCCATTGCCATCCATGATGATGGCGACATGCCTGGGCACCGGACTGAGAGCAGAGACGTCCTCGCTCATGGTCTCGCTCCGCAGTGCAGGCCGATCAAACCTGCATGATCTCTTCTTGCTTGGCCTTCAGGGTCTCATCGATGCGCTTGATCGCCTCATCCGTCAACTTCTGGACGTCCTCGGCAAAGGACTTCTGCTCGTCCTCGGAAAGGACGCCATCCTTTTCAAGCTTCTTGAGCCCGTCCATGCCGTCACGGCGGACATTGCGAACCGCAACACGCGCATTTTCGGCATAGCCGCCCGCCAGCTTGGCGATCTCGGCCCGTCTCTCCTCATTGAGGGGCGGAATCGGGATGCGCAGCATCTGACCTTCCATGATCGGGTTGAGCCCGAGCGCCGAATTGCGGATCGCCTTGTCGACGGCCGGTGCCAGGGCCCGGTCCCAGACCGAGACGGTGATCATGCGCGATTCCGGCACGGAGACAGTGGCCAGCTGGGTCAGCGGGGTTGGCGACCCATAGGCCTCGACCCGGATCGGCTCGAGCAGGCCGGCGCTGGCGCGCCCGGTCCGCAAGCCGGCAAATTCCTTGCGCAGGGATTCAACCGCACCGCTCATGCGGCGTTTCAGGTCGTCCTCGTCATAATCGGTCGCGTCGCTCATGGCTCTGCCTTCTTTGAAGTTATTCGCTGGTCGCGGTTTCGGACCGGACCTTGCCGATCACGGTGCAAACGCCCTGCCCGTGCAGGACATTCACCAGGCCGCCGGGCTGATGGATGTCAAACACCACGATCGGGATCGCATTCTCGCGCATCAGCGAGACCGCCGAGGCGTCCATTACCCTCAGATCGCGCGCGAGGACATCGAGATAATCGAGCTGATCATAGCGTTCAGCGTCGGGGTGGGTCTTGGGGTCAGCGCTGTAGACGCCATCGACCTGGGTGCCCTTGAACAGGGCGTCACAGCCCATTTCAGCCGCGCGCAAGGCGGCGGCGGTATCGGTCGTAAAATAGGGATTGCCGGTGCCGGCGGCGAAAATCACCACCCGGCCCTTCTCCATATGCCGCATGGCGCGGCGGCGGATATAGGGCTCGCATACAGTCGTCATCGGAATCGCGGACTGAACCCGGGTTTGCACACCGATGCGCTCGAGTGAACTCTGCATCGCCAGTGCATTCATCACCGTCGCGAGCATGCCCATATAGTCGGCGGCAGTGCGGTCCATCCCCTTGGCAGCACCGGACAGGCCGCGGAAGATATTGCCACCACCGATAACCAGACAGACCTGGACCCCGGCAGCCACCGCATCGGCAACCTGACCCGAGATATGACTGGCGGTTTCGAGATCAATTCCGTTGGTGCGGGAGCCCATCAGGGCCTCTCCGGACACTTTCAGGAGCACGCGGCGAAAACGCGGCGGGGTGGCGGGGCGCTGAGGCGAGGATGAAGATGAATCGGTCACGAGCGCAGCATATACAAAGCGCCGGCGCTTGAAAGCGCCGGCGCTTCGTTATTCTCAGGCTTTACCAGTCGCGGCAGCGACTTCTGCAGCAAAGTCTTCTTCCGGTCCCTTGTCGACGCCCTCACCGAGAGCCATGCGGACAAAGCCGGTGATTTCGATCGGACTGCCGATTTCGGCAGCCGCATCCGCAACCACTTTCTCGATCGTGCGATCGGGATCCATCACGAAGACCTGCTTCATCAGCACGACTTCTTCGAGGAATTTGCGGATCCGGCCTTCGACCATTTTCTCGACAATGCTTTCAGGCTTGCCGGACTGACGCGCCTGGGCCGCGAAGACTTCGCGTTCCTTGTCGACAATCGCGGCATCAACGCCATCGACATCAACCGAAAGCGCCACGGCCGGCGCACCGGCCGCAATATGCATGGCGATCTTGCGGCCGAGTTCGTTGAGCTTTGCAGCATCGCCGGTCGATTTCAGACCCACGATCACGCCGAGCGCACCGGCACCGTCAACAACAGCGTTGTGGACATAGCTGGCAACAACGCCCGGATTGGCCGTGACCACCGCGGCGCGGCGCAGCGACATGTTTTCGCCAATCGTCGCGATCAGATTGGTCAGATGGTCTTCAACCGAACTGCCCGATGCCATCTTGGCAGCCTTGATCGCGGCGACATCGTCACCGGCGGTCAGGGCGAGCTTGGCAATTTCGCCAGCGGTATTCTGGAAGGCGACGTTGCGCGCGACGAAATCCGTCTCGGAATTGAGTTCGATAACCGAACCCGAAGCGCCGTCTGACGCGACAGCAACAAGACCTTCCGCAGCAATACGGTCAGCTTTCTTGGCGGCCTTGGACAGACCATTCTTGCGCAACCAATCGATGGAGGCATCGAGATCGCCACCATTCTCGGTCAGCGCCTTCTTGCAATCCATCATGCCTACGCCGGTCTTCTCGCGCAGTTCCTTCACGAGAGCAGCAGTAATCGCAGCCATCGGTATCTCCTGAGTCTTGTGGTGTGATCGAGGCTTTAGGCTTCGGTCTTGTCAGATGCGGACGAGGTGTCAGTGGCGGCCTCCGGGGCAACCGCTGGCGCAGCTTCCGGGGCAGCCGCTTCGGTGACGGTCTCTTCAGCGAGAACCTCAACCGGAGCTTCGGCTTCGCCGATATCAACACCCATCGCCATCTGACTGTCGGTCATGCCGTCGAGGACAGCATCGGCAATCAGATCGCAATACAGCGAAATCGCGCGGCTCGCATCGTCATTGCCCGGGATAGGCATGTCGATCAGGTCGGGGTCGCAATTGCTGTCGAGGATGGCGATCACGGGAATACCAAGCTTCTTGGCTTCCAGGATGGCAATGCCTTCCTTGTTGGTATCAATCACGAACATCAGGTCCGGCACGCCGCCCATGTCCTTGATACCGCCGAGCGCGCGCTCGAGCTTGTCGCGCTCGCGCGTCAGCATCAGCTGTTCTTTCTTGGTCAGACCGCCGAGGCCGCCTTCGCTGTCGAACATGTTTTCCAGCTCACGCAGGCGAGCGATGGAGAAAGAGATCGTGCGCCAATTGGTCAGCGTACCGCCAAGCCAGCGGTGATTGACGTAATACTGGGCGCAACGCTTGGCCGCCAGGGCCAGCGGCTCGGACGCCTGACGCTTGGTGCCGACGAACAGCACGCGGCCGCCCTTGGCTGCCGTATCGCGCACTTTCACCAGGGCCTGGTGCAGCAGCGGAACGGTTTGCGACAGATCGAGAATGTGGATGTTGGAGCGTTCGCCAAAGATGAAATCTTTCATCTTCGGGTTCCAGCGGTGGGTCTGGTGACCAAAGTGACAGCCAGCTTCGAGAAGCTGACGCATGGAGAAATCAGGGAGTGCCATCGTTAAATCCTTTTTCCGGTTGGCCTCCACGGAGCGGAGCCGTTCGACGTCGAACGGCACCGGAGCGAAAGATTTTGACGTCTTCCGAGCCCCGTGTGCGGGATGGCGCGGCTTATACGTTTGAAGCGGGCCAATAGCAAGCGGTGCAACAGCGCCCCGGCACAGCGAGGCGCACCGGTCAGACGGTTTCGACCGAAGCGACGCCGGGAACCGCTTTCAAAGCCGCCTGCACGGCCGCATCGGCGCAGTGACGGCCGGCCAGTTTCAGCTCCACCTCGCCGCCATCGCGCAGCGGAACCAGTAGCTGGACCACCGCCCGGCGCTTGGCATCGGGACGGTTGTCGGCGCGCTCCATCCGGGCCTGGATACCGGCCAGAGCCTGGGCGTCATCAAGGCGGATCCTCAGACCGTCGGCGGAGAATTGCATGTCGAGCGCATCAATCCGGTCGGAGAAGAAACCGATCTGGTCCTCGCGGGCATCGACGCGGCAATTGACCAGGATGGCCGTGCCCGCATCGAGCAGATCACGCGAGGCCTGCAAGAGATCAGCCGCGACAAAGACCTCGAACTCGCCGGTCGGGTCTGACAGGGTGACCCAGGCGAAACGTTCGCCATTCTTGTTGGAGACACGTTCCTGGCGCCGGCGCACCACACCGGCGAGTCGCAGCGCCGTCGCGCCATCGGCGACGCGGGCCGGCGCGTCGGCGAAAAAGACCACGCCGCGCTGGGTCAATTGTTCACTCAGATCATCGAGTGGATGGCCGGACAGGTAAAACCCGATCGCCGCCAGTTCGCCGTCGAGCCGCTGGGTCGCGATCCAGGGTTCGCGCCCGGGGATGACGGGGCGCTCCAGGGCGCTATCGGCATCACCCCCACCGAACAGGCTGGCCTGGGCACTCTCGCGCTGCTCGGCCGCGTGCTGCGCCATTGAGACCAGGATCTCGGCGGCGCCGAAGACGCGCGCCCGGTCGGGATCAAGACTGTCGAAAGCGCCGGCCCGGGCCAGGTTCTCGAATGTGCGCTTGTTGACGTCGCGCGGATCAATCCGTTCGGCGAAATCATACAAATCCTTGAACGGGCCATTGGCCAGCCGCTCCTCGACGATATGCTCCATCGCCGCAAAACCGACATTGCGGATCGCGCCGAGAGCGAAGCGGATCGTACCCTCCTCGACGGTAAAATCGGCGTGCGAGGCATTCACGTCTGGCGGCCGCACCTCGATCTTCATGCGGCGGATTTCCTGGAAGAAGGCCGAGAGCTTGTCGGTATTGGCGCGGTCGAGCGACATCAGGCCGGCCATGAATTCGACCGGGTAATTGGCCTTCAGAAAGGCGGTGCGGTAGGCGATCAGCGCATAGGCGGCGGCGTGCGATTTGTTGAAGCCATAGCCGGCAAATTCAGCCACCAGCTCGAAGATATAGCCCGCCTTGGCCCGGTTGACGCCGCGCGCTTCGGCGCCTTCGAGGAAACGGGCCTTCTGCTTGTCCATCTCCTCCTTTTTCTTCTTGCCCATGGCGCGGCGCAGCAGATCCGCCTCGCCGAGCGAATAGCCCGACAGGATCTGGGCGATCTGCATCACCTGTTCCTGGTAGATGATGACGCCATAGGTCTCCTTGAGCACGCCCTCGAGATCGGGGTGGAGACAATCAACTTCGGCGCGGCCGAATTTGCGATCGACATAGACGTCGATATTCTTCATCGGGCCGGGACGATAGAGCGAGATCAGAGCGATCAGATCCTCGATCAGATCGGGCTTCATCTTCTTCAGCGTGTCGCGCATGCCGGTGGATTCCAGCTGGAACACGCCGATTGCGTGGCCCGAGGCCAGAAGTTCGAATGTCGGGCCGTCATCAAACTCGATCCGTTCGAGATCGGGCACATCCCTGCCGGCGGTCTCGACATATTGCAGCGCGCGGGCGATCACCGTCAGGGTTTTCAGGCCGAGGAAGTCGAACTTCACCAGACCGGCCGGCTCGACCCATTTCATGTTGAACTGGGTGGCGGGAATATCCGAGCGCGGGTCGCGATAAAGCGGCACCAGCTCATTGAGCGGCCGGTCACCGATCACGACACCGGCGGCGTGGGTCGAGGCGTTGCGGAAGAATCCCTCCAGTTTCAGAGCCACTTCCAGCAGCGCCGCCACGGACGGGTCATTGCGCTGCATTTCCTTCAGCCGTGGCTCGAGATCGAGCGCCTGGCCCAGCGTGACCGGATTGGCCGGATTGGCCGGCACCATCTTGGCCAGCCGGTCGACCATACCGAGCGGCATTTGCAGCACCCGCCCGACATCGCGCACCACGGCGCGCGCCTGCAGCGTACCGAATGTGATGATCTGGGCGACGCGGTCGGCGCCATAGCGCTCCTGCACATAGCGGATCACCTCGCCGCGGCGTTCCTGGCAGAAATCGATATCGAAATCGGGCATCGATACCCGTTCCGGATTGAGGAAGCGCTCGAACAGGAGGCCGAAGCGCAAAGGGTCCAGATCTGTAATCGTCAATGAATAGGCGACCAGCGAACCGGCACCCGACCCCCGGCCCGGTCCGACGGGAATATCGGCGTGCTTCGCCCATTGGATGAAGTCTGAAACGATCAGGAAATAACCCGGAAAGCCCATTTCCTTGATGACATTGAGTTCGAAATCGAGCCGCGCGCGGTAATCCTCTTCCGGCGCCGCCGCAGCACCGGCAGCGAGCCGCGCGGTCAGCCCCTCATGCGCCCGGGCGGTGAGTTCCTCGCCCTCATCGCGGCCGGCCTCGGTCGGGAAGCTGGGCAGGATGGGGGCATGGGTGCGAACGCGAAAGGCACAGCGGCGCGCGATCTCGATCGTATTGGCCAGCGCCTCTGGCAGATCCGCGAAGCGCGCATTCATCTCGTCGGGACTAGTGAGGTAGTGGAGCGGCGTCACCCGGCGCCGGTCAGTAACAGAGACATAGGAGCTTTGCGAGATGCACAGCAGGGCATCATGCGCCTTGTGCATCGAGGCGTCGGGGAAATAGGCCTCATTGGTGGCGACCAGCGGCAGGCCGCGTGCATAGGCCTGCTCGACCAGCCAGTTCTCGGCCTCCAGCTCATCGGCAAGGCCATGACGCTGGAGTTCGAGATAGAGCCGGTCGCCATAGGCCGTCTGCAACTGGCCAAGCAAGGCGGCCGCATCGGGCTTGCGGCCCGAAACGATCAAACGGTTGAGCGCGCTGTCCGGCCCGCCGGTCAGCGCGATCAGCCCTTCGGCACGGGACAACACCTGCTCCAGGGGCACATGCGGTTCCTCGCTGCCGTCGACATCAAGGAAAGCGGCGCTGGAAAGCGCCATCAGATTTTGATAGCCGGCCTCGTTCTGGACCAGGAGCGCGATCGTGCCATCGGGTGCGGCGCGTTCACCGGGATGGGGAATACCCAGACGGATCGAGAGCGTGCAGCCAATGATTGGCTGGATGCCGGCTCCGGCTACATATTCGGAAAATTCCAGCGCGCCGTAGAGATTATTGGTGTCAGTGAGCGCGACGGCCGGCATGTCCTGGGCCAGGCAAGCCTCGACCAGTTTGGGAATCCGGATTGCGCCTTCCAGCAGGGAATAGGGCGAGCGGACGCGCAAATGCACAAAGGGCTGTTTCGCGCTCATGGCCGCCTCTCCCGTCAAACCGTCCCAGATAACGGCCCGCTGCCTGCGGCCCGAATCCGGAAGTCTAACGCGATCAGACCGCGCCGAGAACCGATCCCCACATGGTGATCATCCAGGCGAAGCCGAGAATGGCGGTTGCTGCTGAGATATCCTGAACCATACGACGCATATTGAACCCCTCCGGTTTGCGTGTTCCTGTTTTGTTCTTTTCATGGAAAACGCACAGCGTCAAGCGCAAGCCGTAAAATTCGTCCCGGTTCAGATTGGATCAGGGGCCGGTATAGGCGGTCAGCTGGCCGTCAGCGAAGGTGACGACCCGATCCATCCGCTCGGCAATCTCGTGATTATGGGTCGCGACCAGGGCCGCAGCGCCCTGCTCTCTCACCGTGTCGCGGAAGGCTTCGAACACGGTCGAGGACGTCGCCGGGTCGAGATTGCCGGTCGGTTCATCGGCCAGCAGGACGCGCGGCGAATTGGCCAGCGCCCGCGCAATGGCGACGCGCTGCTGCTCGCCGCCGGATAATTGCGCCGGTTGATGGCTGGCGCGCTCGGACAGGCCGAGCATGGCCAGCAGCTGGTCGGCGCGTTCGACGGCACGGCGCTGGGACACACCGGCAATCAGTTGCGGCAGGACGATGTTTTCGCGGGCATCGAATTCAGGCAGCAAATGGTGAAACTGATAGACGAAACCGACATCGCGGCGGCGCACTGCGGTGCGCAGGCGGTCGGGCATGTCGCGGGTCGGAATGCCGCCGATCAGGACTTCACCGCTATCGGGACGCTCGAGCAGACCTGCCGCGTGCAACAGCGAGGACTTGCCTGACCCCGATGGCCCGACCAGACCGACGATCTCGCCGGGCATCAGCACCAGATTGACCCCGCGCAAGACGTGCAGCTCATCGGCCTCGGTGACATAGGTGCGCTCGATATCGCGCAATTCCAGAACCGGTTCACTCATAGCGCAGCGCCTCGACAGGATCGAGCCGGGCCGCGCGCCAGGCCGGTGGCAGGGTGACCAGCAGGGAAACCGCCAGACCAAAGAGGGAGACAAAGGCGACCTCGCCCCAATCGAGATCGGCGGGGATGCGGTAGAGATAATACACGCTGGGATCCCAGACCTGGGCGCCCGTAACCCAGGTGATGAAGTCCTGGATCGGGCCGACATTGATGACGAAGAGAATGCCCAGGATAATCCCGGCCAGCGTGCCGAGCATGCCGATGCTGGCGCCGACGATCAGGAATATCCGCAGCACCGAGGCCTGGGTTGCGCCCATGGTCCGCAGGATGGCGATGTCGCGGCTCTTATTCTTCACCAGCATGACGAGGCCGGAAATGATGTTCAGGGCAGCAATCGCGATGACAATGGTCATGACCATACGCATCGCCGAACGCTCGAATTGCAGGGCATTGTAAAAGGCCGGGTCGAGCTGGGTGTAGTCATACACCATCGCATTGGGCCCGGAGAGCGCCATGATGGGCTCGACAAAGCTCGCCGCAAGGTCGGGGTCGTCGAGGCGGACATGGATCATGTCGACACCATTCTCGCGCCCGAAGAAGAGCTGCCCCTGCTGGAGGGGCATGAAGGCGATGGCATCATCAATCGTGGAAACCCCGGCGGCCAGAAGCGCGCCGACATAATAGGCCTTGCGCCGTGGCGTCACGCCGAAGGAGGTCGCGGCACCACGTGCTGTCAGAAAGGTGACGTAATCGCCGACATTGACGTTGAGACGGCGCGCCACGCCAGTGCCCAGCACAATGACATCGCCGCCATTGCGGCCCTGGCCAAACTCCTCGATGGAACCATGGGTCAGGCCGGTATGGCTGCCCGGCTCATCACCGCTACGGATCACATCCAGTTCGGCGAGATCCTCCGGGCTGATGGCAAGCACCTGCAGGACAGTTTCATATTCATCGGACAGCGCCATAGCCTGGCCCTGCACGACCGGGTCAGCGCTCTTGATGCCGGCAAGCGCCTCGATTTCGGCGACCAGCCGGTCGATCTCACCAGGTTCGATCGCACGTGAATCGACATAGACGTGTGGCTGGAAGCCCAGCAGCTGGCTGAACAGCTCATTGCGGAAGCCATTCATGATCGACATCACCGCGATCAGACCGGTGACGGCCAGGGCGATGCCGGCGAAGGAGATCATCGCGATCAGGGCGACGCCACCATTCTTGCGCTTGGTGCGCAGATACCGCGCCGCGATCTGGAACTCATACGGGCTGAACGGCATCGCGCCGCCCGGATCGATCGGCGGAGCCTCAGCCATTGGCGAAGTCTTTCGCCGCCAGACGTGCCACCGCATCCTCGATCGCCAGTTCATGGGTTTCGCCGCTGCGACGGATCTTGACCTCGACCTTGCCCTCTTTCAGACCGCGCGGACCGATCACCAGCTGGTAAGGCAGGCCGATCAGATCGGCAGTGGCGAATTTCGCGCCGGCGCGATTGTCGGTATCGTCATAGAGCGGGTCGAGCCCGGCCGCCACAAGGCTGGCATAGGCACCGTCGCAGGCGCTGTCGCAGGCCTCGTCGCCGGCCCGCATATTGATAATGCCGACATCAAACGGTGCCACGCTGTCGGGCCAGATACAGCCCTTCTCGTCGTGATGCGCTTCGATAATCGCGCCGAACAGGCGCGAAACGCCGACACCGTAGGAGCCCATGTGGACGGGACGGTCCTGACCATCAGGATGGGTCAGATTGGCTTTCATCGGCTCGGAATACTTGGTGCCGAAATTGAAGATATGGCCAACCTCGATGCCGCGGGCCGATAATTGCCGGTCCTTGGGCACAGCCGCAAAGGCCGCCGGGTCATGCATTTCCTCGGTCGCGGCATAGAGCGCGGTACGCTGATCGACCAATGGCTGCAAGTCGCCATCGAAATCAACGCCAGCGCCGGGCGCCCCCATCTCGACCAGATCGGCATGGCAGAAAACCTCGCTTTCGCCGGTTTCGGCCAGAACGATGAATTCATGCGAGAGATCGCCGCCAATCGGACCGGTATCGGCACGCATCGGCACGGCTTTCAGGCCAAGGCGTGTGAAGGTGTTGAGATAGGCAATGAACATGCGGTTATAGGATTTGCGGGCCGCGGCCTCATCCGTATCGAAGGAATAGGTATCCTTCATCAGGAATTCGCGCCCGCGCATGACGCCGAAACGCGGCCGGATCTCGTCGCGGAATTTCCACTGGATATGATAGAGCAGTTTGGGCACGTCCTTGTAGGAGCGGCAATAACTGCGGAAAATATCCGTGATCATTTCCTCATTGGTCGGCCCGTAGAGCATGTCGCGCTTCTTGCGGTCGGTGATGCGCAGCATCTCCTGGCCGTAATCATCATAGCGACCGCTTTCGCGCCACAGATCGGCCGATTGCAGGGTCGGCATCAGCATTTCCACGGCACCGGCGCGGTTCTGTTCCTCGCGCACGATCTGCTCGATCTTCTGCAGGACTTTCCAGCCCAGCGGCAGCCAGGTGTAAATCCCCGCGCTCTGCTGGCGGATCATGCCGGCGCGCAGCATCAGCTGATGCGAGATAATCTCGGCATCCGCAGGGGTTTCTTTCAGGACGGGCAGGAAAAATCGGGACAAGCGCATCGATATCAGTCCAGGCTGGAGGTTGATCACAATTAGACCGGGTCCGGCGCGCAATACAAGCGATGTGTCTTCGCAGGTGCACCTTCGGATGAAGGTTGGTCCGGCAACTTGCGCTTGTCTTGTTTGCAATCATCGCCGCGCGCGGTAGCTTCAGGCGCTCTGTCGCTTGCCCGAGAAGGTCGCCTATGAAAACGCCCACATGGCTGCAGCACATATTCCCCACCCTTCTCCTCGCCTGCGCCCTGGTCGCCTGCAATGCGCCCGCTGATCCCGAGAGCATCGAGCCCGGTGCGGTCCTGCCCGCCGCCGATGCCGGCCGGCAGGCGATCGAAATGCACATCGTCCCCAAAGTCACCATCCTAGGAGATGAGGCCAGCAGCGTCCTCGACCAACTCGCCGCCTATGAGGTCCCGGCTGTATCGATTGCGGTGGTCAGGCATGGTGAGATCGCATGGGCGCAGGCCTATGGCACCGACGTCGATCCAGCAAGCCAGTTCCAGGCTGCTTCCCTCGCCAAAGCCGTGGCGGCAGCGGGCATTCTGGCGTTGGCACGCGAACGCGGGTTTGACATTGACGCCGATCTGACCGGCGCACTCGGCGCGTTCGACCTCGCGGCGGTCAATCCGCAGGGGCGGCCCGTCTCGCTTCGCATGCTGCTCTCCCACACCGCCGGCGCGACCGTCCGGGGATTCCCCGGCTATCCGCGTGGCACACCGCTGCCCGACACGTTGGGCGTCGTAACAGGATCGGAGCGGGCCAACACGCCCCCCGTCCGCATCGCTTTCGATCCCGAGACACCGTGGCGCTATTCCGGCGGCGGCTACCAGATCGCCCAGCTCTGGGCCGAACAGGCCTCGGGAGAGGACTTTGCGGCGCTGATGCAGCGCCTGGTACTCGATCCGGTCGGTATGAACTCAAGCAGTTTCGCGCTGAACTGGCCGGACGTTGCCGCCGAGGGCGGCATCGCCCGCGCGCATGGCTGGAATGGCGAGCCGATTGAGGGCGGCTGGTTCCTCTATCCTGAACAGGCCGCCGCCAATCTCTGGTCGACACCCAGCGACTATGCCCGTTTCCTGGTCGCGCTCATGGCCGCCGCCGATGGGGCGCAGGATGCCGGAATCGACCCCGAAATCGCGCGGCTGATGACGACGGCGGTCAGCGATGGCTATGGATTGGGTCTCGCGACCAGTATCCATCTCGGCGAACGCCGCTGGGCGCATAGCGGGAGTTCCGAAGGGTATCGAAGCAACCAGTTCGCCCTGCCCGATCGCGGCGACGCTATTGTTGTCATGACCAATGGCAAAAATGCCCACCATTTGATCCCGGACATCAACCGGACAGCCGAAATCGCCTATAGCTGGCCGCATGATCCACCGCGAACCGAAACGCGCTTTGCCATGCCCGCCGAGCGGCTAGCTCGCATTGCCGGCAGATACGCCGCCCGCGGCGACGACCGGCCCGCCATCCAGCTGGACGTCGAAGGGCCCGATCTGCGCGGCATTTTTGGCGGCCTGGTGCATTTTCGACTCGTCCCCATCGGCGCGGACCATTTCATCGATCCGGTCGACGGAGAGGAGTTTGTGTTTGCGCTCGAGGATGGCGTGATGACCACCCACGGCGGTCCAAACGTCCTGACGCGTCTACCCGACGAGGGGGCGGCGGAATAGCTCAGCCTCGATTGCTGCAATTCAGGGCTGGTGCGCACAGCGCGCCAGTCCGAATGCGCTCTGCGAAACCCTACCAGCGCCCGCCATGGGGGGTGAGCTGCTCCAGAACGCCACTGAGCATCAGGAAGAAATAAACGATCCAGAGACCTGAAGTGATCGCCGTTGTCCACCACAGCTTTTTCGCCAGATTCGGGCGGCTTGGTGCGCCCGGGTCGCTGCCGGCCACGACATCACCATCCTCCTCTTGGCTGGTGACGCCAATCGGCAGCATGGTGAAGAGCAGGATCCACCAGATCAGGGTGAAGACCACGACGCCATTGACGATGCCCACACCGCCATCTCGGATGAAGAAACGTGACAGCCAGAGCAGGCCTGCCAGAGCCACCGCGCCGCGGGCGAGCCATTTCATCATCGCGCCGGCTCCTGCATCAGCTCGATCAACAAGCCGCAGCTATCCTTGGGGTGGATGAAGATCACCGGCACGCCATGCGCCCCGATATAGGGCTCGCCGGTGCCGAGCACTGTCGCGCCCTTGGCCCGCATGTCGTCGCGCGCGGCGATGATGTCGGGAACTTCGAAGCAGAGATGGTGCTGGCCGCCCTTGGGATTGCGCTCGAGGAATTTGTGCACCGGGCTATCCGCACCCAGCGGTTCGAGCAATTCAATCTCGGAATTGGCCAGTTTCACGAAGGCGACGCGCACGCCCAGATGCGGGAAATCGCGGGTCTCGGTCGCCTCGGTGGCGCCGTAGAGATCGGCATAGGTCTTCTTGGCGGCCTCGATATCCGGCACCGCGACCCCGACATGATTGAGACGTCCGACCTGCATCATCTGCTCCTTAAACCGCCAGCACCATCACATCGACCATCGGCTTCTTGCCCCAAATGCCCGAGGCCGTGCGGCGAACCGCGCGGCGGATCTCTTCCTCGATCTGGTCCTCGTCCTTCTTGACGCGCGGATGCAGCTTTTCGAAACATGTTTCGGCGGAGACTTCCAGGGCATCGAGGAAATCATCAATCGAGAAATCGGCGCTCTCGGCCAGGCCGGCCTGTTTGATATCCGGTCCGGAAATCAGGCGCCCCTTGGCGTCAACCGCGAGCGCGACAACAATATAACCGCTGGACGCCAGGCGGCGCCGTTCGCGCATCGAGGTCGCGTCGGACGGGGTGAGGAATTTGCCGTCGAGATGCAGACGCCGGGCCGGTGCTTCATCAATGATGGAGGCGGTGCCGTCGGAGCGGATCTCGACCATGTCGCCATTGCGAACGGAGACGGAGTGCGGCACCTGCAGCTGGCGCGCATAGGCGGCGTGCTCGAGCAGGTGACGGCGTTCGCCGTGGACCGGAATGGCGACGCTGGGCTTGGCCCAGGCATACATTTGCGCCAGCTCGCCGCGGCATGGATGGCCGGAGACATGGATCGGCCGGTCGCGCTCGGTAATGATCTCGACGCCTTTTTCGGCCAGCTGGTTCTGCAGCTCGAAAATCCCGACTTCATTGCCCGGAATGACCCGGCTGGAGAAGATCACGGTATCGCCCTTGGTCAGGGTGACATTGCGGTGATTGCCCGCCGCGATGCGCGACAGCGCTGCGCGCTCCTCGCCCTGGCTGCCGGTGCACAGATAGAGAATCCGGTTTTTCTGATAGGTGACCGCCTCTTCCTCGCTGACGAAGTCCTGCACATGGCTCAGCATGCCGACAGCCTTCGCGGCGGCGGTCATACGGTGCATGGAGCGGCCGACCAGACAGACACGGCGACCATTGGCCTCCGCCGCTTCGATCGCCGATTGCAGACGCGCGACATTGGAGGCGAACGCGGCAATCGCCACCCTGCCCTTGTGCTCGCCGACAACCTTGATGAGCTCGTCACGGACATCGGCTTCAGAGCCGGATTCGCCTTCCGAGAAGACATTGGTGCTGTCGCAAATCATTGCGAGCACGCCCTCTTCGCCCAGCGCGGTGATCGCCTTGATATCCGTCGCTTCGCCGATCAGCGGATCGGGATCGATCTTCCAGTCACCCGTGTGAAGCACCAGGCCGGCCGGGGTGCGGATCGCCAGGCCATTGGGCTCGGGAATGGAATGGGTCAGCGTGATCATCTGGCAATCGAACGGGCCGACATTGAAACGGCTGTCGAGACCGACCTCATGCAGCGTCACCGCATCGAGCAGACCATGCTCGCGCAGGCGGTCGCGCACCAGCCAGGCGGTAAAGGGCGTTGCCCAGATCGGACAGCGCAACTTGCGCCAGAGATGCGCCACAGCGCCCATATGGTCTTCATGAGCGTGCGTCAGCACCATGCCAACGAGATCACCGCGGCGTTCCGCGATGAATTCCGGATCAGGCATGATCAGATCGACGCCCGGTGTCGAAAGATCACCAAAGGTCACGCCGCAATCAACGATGATCCATTTGCGATTCTCCTCCGGCCCATAGCCGAAGAGGTTCAGATTCATCCCGATTTCGTTGGAGCCGCCCAGTGGCAGGAAATACATGCTATCGGTCAATTGGCACCGCCATTGAGTTTCCAGACCTCCAGCAGGCCTCGGATGGTGAGATCGGGATCGTAATGCTCGATCGTCCGGGATGCGCCTTCAAAGAGCGAAACCACGCCGCCCGTTGCGATCACCGTCATGGGTTGGCCATACTCACCCCTGAGCCGTTCGACAAGCCCGTCAATGAGATCGATATAGCCCCAGAACACGCCGGACTGCATGGCGCTGACCGTATCCTTGCCCATCACACGCGCCGGTTTGGCGATTGCCACGCGTGGCAATTTCGCCGCGGCGCCGTGCAGGGCCTGCATGGACAGGTTGATGCCTGGCGCGATGATGCCGCCCTCAAACGCCCCGTCGGCGCCGATGACATCGAAAGTGGTTGCCGTGCCGCTATCGATCACCACCAGGGCGCCGGGATAGCGCGCCCGGGCACCGAGCGCGTTCACCAGCCGGTCGGCGCCGGCATCCTGCGGCCGGTCGAGGCGAACCTCGATATCGAGCCGAACCCCCGGCTCGCCGACGATCACCGGCTCGCATTCGCAATAGCGGCGCGCCAGATTGCGCAGATTGAACAGCGCCTGTGGCACCACGGTCGATATGACGCAGGCATGGATGTCGGAAAATTTGAAGCCCTGCAGGGACATCAGCTGCGACAGCCAGACGGCATGTTCGTCGGCCGTGCGCGTGCTGTCCGTGCCCGCGCGCCACTGGGCGCGCCAGTCCTCGCCATCATGAATGGCGAACAGGATATTGGTATTGCCGCAATCGATCGCGAGCAGCATGTCGGGCTCTCCTATCCCGCCGCCGGGAAAAACACTTCACCTGCCGAGATATACCTGTGACCGCCGGAGGCCAAGTCAAGGCGCAGTGCGCCGTCGGGCCCGAGATCGCCGAACACGCCGTCCAGCGTTTCGTGCTCGAGACGGACGACACAGCGTTGGCCCAGCCCGTGGGCGCGCAGCAGCCATTGATCACGAACACCGCCAAACCCGCTTCGCATCCATTGCTGGAAGGCCCGTTCAAACGCCTCGGCGAGCATGGGCAGGGCCGCCTCGCGTTCCAGGCTTGCGCCAGCCTCGGCGAGGCTGATCGCGGGCCGCTCGACGTCTACGGGTGCGGCGCTCAGATTAATCCCGATACCGATGGCGAGCCAGAGACCGCCGGTCGCCGCACTGCCCGATTCCAGCAAAATGCCTGCCACCTTGCGCCCGTCGACCAGGACATCATTGGGCCATTTGAGCCGTGTCCGGCCAGCGTCGCCGAGCGCCGCGTCGCAGACGGCCGCAACGGCAAGCGCTGCCACAAAGGAGAGTTGCGCAGCCTGCGCCGGCGGCCGGTCTATCGCGTAGAGACCGCTGGCAAAAAGATTTCCGTGGAGACTTTTCCACGGGCGGCCGCGACGCCCCCGGCCCGATGTCTGTTGCCGGGCAGCAATCCAGAGCGGCCCACCCTCACCCGCCAGGGCGCGCTCGCGCGCTTCGGCATTGGTCGAGCCGGTCTGCTCGAGCCACTCAATACGGGGCGTGCGCGCGGCCAAAGTCTAGAGGACGTCGAGGCCGACGCTGAACGCCTGGTAGATCAGCCAGCCGAGCGCAGGCAGCAGCAGCAAGGTCGACCAGCCAGCCACCCGTGTCACCCAGTAGATGCTCAGCGCAGGCTGTACAAAATTCACTTCCGGGGCATCGAACCACATCACCTTGACGATGCGCAGATAATAGGCCGCGCTGACGACACTGAACAGAACCGCCAGGACCGCTAGAATCAGCAGGTCGGACTGGACCGCCGAGAAGACGACGAAGAATTTGCCGAAAAAGCCGACGAAGAAGGGCAGACCGCCAATCGAGAACATCAGCGCCGTCAAGGACCAGCCAAGTCCCGGATTCGTCTGCGCCAGTCCGGCCAGATCGGAGATCTGCTCGACCATGCCCTCGCGGGTCCGCATCGACAGCATCGCGCCGAACGTGCCGACGACGGAGATCATGTAGAGGGACATGAAGATCAAGAGCGCCCAGATACCGGTCTGGCTGGCCGCAGCGATCGCCACCAGGGCATAGCCGATATTGCCGATCGAGGAATAGGCCATCAGGCGTTTGAAGTTTTGCTGCGTCAGGGCACCGAAAGCGCCAACACCCATCGACAGGACGGCGATGATCCAGATGACATCGCGCCACTGATCGATCATGCCACCGAAAGGCTCAAGCAGGACGCGCGCCAGCAGCACGATGGCGGCCATTTTCGGGGCCGAGGCAAACAGGGCCGTGACCGGCGTGGGCGCGCCTTCATAAACGTCCGGCGTCCACATGTGGAAGGGCGCGGCGGAAACCTTGAAGGCCAGACCACAAATCACGAAGACCAGGCCGAAGATCAGGCCGATGGAGGGCTCACCGGCAACGGCGATCGCGATCTCGTTGAAACCGGTCGATCCGCTGAAGCCATAGACCAGCGAAGCGCCATACAGGAGCAGGCCGGAGGACAGCGCGCCGAGGACGAAATATTTGAGGCCGGCTTCAGAAGCGCGCAGGCTGTCGCGATTGAAGGCCGCCAGCACGTACAGCGCCAGCGATTGCAGCTCGACGGCCATATACATCGAGATCAGGTCATTGGCCGAAACCATCATCACCATACCGGTGACGGCGAGCGCGACCAGGACCGGGAATTCGATCTTGGAGAGTTTTTCCGATTCCAGATACGGCAATGCCAGAAGCAGGGCGACGGCCGCGGCCAGGGTAATCGCGACCTTGGAATATTTCGCCAGCGAGTCGAGTACGAACGCGCCGCCAAAGGCCTGGCCATCATCGCCGGTCAGGAAGAGCGCGGCAAAACCGGCTGCGACCAGAAGCCCTATCGTCAGCAGATGGACCAGGCGCGGTGTGCCCTCGCCCTTGAGGAAAACACCGAGCATCAGCAGCGCCATGGCGCCGCCAGCCAGCATCAGTTCCGGTGTCAGGAGCGACAGGTCGTGGGAGAGCATATCCGCGGTCATGTCAGGCCTCTTACTGAGCCGGTGCGGCAAGTGCCGCATCATAATTGGAGATGAGCGCCTCGACCGAGGCGGCCGTAATGTCGGTCACCAGGGTGGAGAAGACGCCGAGCAGAAGCGTCATGACGATCAGCGGCACAAAGATGATCCACTCGCGCCCGTTGAGATCCGTCAGCGTATTGAGCTTCGGATTGGTGATCTCGCCGAACACGACATCGCGATAGACGGTCAGCATATAGACCGCCGACAGGATAACGCCGACCGCCGCCCCGGCACCGACCCACCAGGCGACTTGATAGCCACCGACCATCGTCATGATTTCGCCGATGAATCCGGACGTGCCCGGCAGGCCGACATTGGCCATGGCGAACAGACCAAAAATCGCCGCGAACACCGGCATTTTGTGCACGACGCCGCCATAGAAGGCGATTTCGCGGGTGTGCATGCGGTCATAGATCACACCCACGCACAGGAAGAGCGCCGAGGAAATGAAGCCGTGGGAAATCATCTGGAAGATGGCGCCCTGCACGCCGAGCATATTCATCGAGAACAGGCCCAGCGTCACGAAACCCATATGCGCAACGGAGGAATAGGCGATCAGCTTCTTGATATCGGTCTGCCGGAAAGCGACCAGGGAGGTATAGATGATCGCGATCAGCGAGAGTACGAAGACCATGGGCGCGAAATAGGCGCTGGCATCCGGGAACATCGGCAGCGAGAAGCGCAGGAAGCCGTAACCGCCCATTTTCAAGAGCACACCGGCCAGGATGACCGAACCGGCGGTCGGCGCCTGGACGTGGGCATCGGGCAGCCAGGTATGGACCGGCCACATCGGCATTTTCACCGCGAAGGAGGCGAAGAAAGCGAGCCAGAGCCAGGTCTGGGCCTGCGGGGTGAAGGCTGTGTCGAGCAGGACGGTGATGTCGGTCGTTCCGGCCTGCAGGAACATATAGATCATCGCCACCAGCATGAGCACGGAGCCCAGCAGGGTGTAGAGGAAGAATTTGAACGCGGCATAGACGCGGTTCTGACCGCCCCACACCCCGATAATCAGGAACATCGGGATCAGGCCGCCTTCGAAAAACACATAGAAGACAACGAGATCGAGCGCTGTGAAGACGCCCAGGATCAGGGTTTCCAGCAAGAGGAAAGCGATCATGTAATCGGCGACGCGTTTTTCGATCGCACCCGATGCCAGGATACAGATTGGCATCAGGAAGGCGGTCAGGACGACGAAGAGCACCGAAATGCCGTCGACGCCCATGCGGTAGCCCATGCCGATTTGTTCAAGCCAGACAACCTCATGCACGAATTGGAAGCCGGAAACAGCCGGGTCGAATTCGAGCAGCATCAGGACGGCGAACAACAGGGTGACGAGGGTCGCGCCGAGAGCGACCACGCGCGAATTCTTGTCGATCAGGCCCTGGTCTTCAGGACGCGAGGCGAACCGGAAAACGGCAATGATTACAGCGCCAATAGCCGGGGTAAAGGTCAGGATCGACAGGAAGGCATCGAGCTCGGAAAACATGCTATTGGCCTCCTGCGCCGGCGAGAATCCAGAGGGTCAGCCCCAGAACACCGATCAGCATCACGAATGCGTAGTGATAGACATATCCCGACTGGGCCTTCGCGATCCGCTTGGCGGCGGCGAATGTCATGCCGGCCACCCCGTTCGGGCCGAAGCCGTCAATGATGCGCACATCGAAGAACTTCCAGAAGACATCGCCCAAGCCCTTGGCACCTCTCACGAATATGAAATGGTAAATCTCGTCGACATACCATTTATTGTAGAGAAGCGAGTGGATCGGACCGCCGCGCGCGGCAATCCGGGCGCCCATGCCGACATTGATCAGATAGGCATAGATCGCGGCGAGGAAGCCGACCAGGGTGACGACAAATGGCGCCAGGATGACCCAAACGGGCGGATGTTCGCCGGTCGCGTGAGCCTCGCCCTCGTCTGCCGCAGCATGGCCATTGTCTGGCTGTTCGTGTGCCGCAGGCTCGCCATGAGCGACCACTTCGCCATGAGTCTCGGCATCGCCGCCGGCCACAGCCGGTCCGTGAACCGCGCCAGGCAGGCTTTCATTCCAGAAATGCGCCGAATTGCCGCCGATGAAATCATTCTTCATCAGACCGCCGGCGAAGATCGCACCGATGGCGAGCACGACGAGCGCGCCCATCATCGACCATGGCGGATCATGGGCATGATCGAAGGTGTGCTTGTCACCCCGGAAAGTCCCGTTGAAGGTCATGAAGATCAGGCGCCAAGAGTAGAAGCTGGTCAGGAGCGCCGCAATGACACCGACCCAGAAGGCGAGATTGCCGAAGGCAATGCCCTGCTGGCCGGCCATATAGGCCCCTTCAATGATCGCATCCTTGGAGAAGAAGCCGGCGAAGCCGAGATCCGGCAGGATGCCGACACCGAGCGCCGCGAAGGGCAGGCCGACGCCGGTCAGGGCGATCGTGCCGATCAGCATCATGATCCAGGTGGCCGGCATCATCTTGTAGAGCCCGCCCATTTTTCGCATGTCCTGCTCGTCATGCAGACCGTGGATGACCGAACCGGAACCAAGGAAGAGCAAGGCCTTGAAGAAGGCGTGCGTGAACAGGTGGAACATGGCCGCGCCATACAGGCCGAGACCGGCAGCGAAGAACATGTAGCCCAGCTGGGAACAGGTCGAGTAGGCGATGACGCGCTTGATGTCGTTCTGGGCCAGGCCGACAGTCGCCGCGAAGAAGGCGGTCAGCGCCCCGATCACGGTAATGAAGGCGGAGGCGTTTGGTGCCAGTTCGAAAATCGGGAAACAGCGGCAGACCAGGAAAACCCCGGCGGTGACCATGGTGGCGGCGTGGATCAGGGCGGAGACCGGTGTCGGCCCTTCCATCGCGTCGGGCAGCCAGACATGCAGGAAGAATTGCGCCGATTTGCCCATCGCGCCGACAAACAGCAAAAAGCCGATCAGCTCGATCGCCGGAATCTCCATGCCGGCAAAGGCGAGCGTCGTCGCCGTATGATCGCCGACCTGGGCGAAGACATCGTCAAACGCGACCGAACCGAACACCAGGAAGAGCGCCATGATGCCGATGGCAAAGCCGAAATCGCCGACCCGGTTGGTCACGAAGGCCTTGATCGCGGCGTCATTGGCGGACTTCTTCTTGTACCAGAAGCCGATCAGCAGATAGGAGGCCAGGCCAACGCCTTCCCAGCCGAAGAAGAGCTGGAGGAAATTGTCGGCCGTCACCAGCGCCAGCATGGCGAAGGTGAAGAGCGAGAGATAGGCAAAGAAGCGCGCCCGGTGCGGGTCATTCGCCATATAGCCCCAGGAATAGATGTGGACCAGCGAGGCAACGCTGGTGACCACGACCAGCATCACCGATGACAGCGTATCGAGCTTGATCGCCCAGCTGACATCGAATGTGCCGACCGACATCCAGGTCGCCAGGTGAATCGTCTGGCTATTGCCGCCATAGGCGACGTCGAAGAAATTCAGGATCGACAACAGGGCCGACACCACGACAAAGCCGGTGGTGACGATCTGGGCGACGCGGTGACCGATGAAATTGCCGAACAGGCCTGCGAAGGCGGCGGCAAACAGCGGACCGAAGACGATGAGAACTGCCATAATCCCCTTAGCCCTTCATCAGATTGGCGCCCTCAACCGAGATATCACCCCGGTTGCGGAAGTAGACGACGAGAATGGCGAGACCGACGGCGGCCTCGGCCGCGGCAACGGTCAGCACGAACAGGGCGAAGACCTGTCCGGCGAGATCGCCGAGGAAGCTGGAAAATGCCACCAGGTTCACATTCACCGAGAGCAGGATCAGCTCGACCGACATCAACAGGATGATGACGTTCTTGCGGTTCACGAAAATCCCGAACACGCCAATCGTGAACAGGATCGCCGCAACGGCGAGATAATGTCCCAGACCGATATCGATCATTCGCCAATCCCCTGTCCTGGTTTGATGTCGAGCATCTCGATGGCTTCTTCACGGCGGCGGCCGACCTGGGCCGTCACGCTCTGGCGCTTGACGCCGGACTTGTGACGCAGGGTCAGCACGATGGCACCGATCATGGCGACCAGAAGCACCAGACCGGAAGTCTGGAAGAAGTATATGTAATCATTATAGAGAATGAGACCGAGCGCCTCGAGATTGGACATCCCTTCCGGCGTCGCCGCGGCGCGCAGCGCCTCGGCTTGCGGCGAGGTCTGCCAGGTCATCGCGATCATCACCAGCTCGCCGGCAAGGATCAGCGCGACGATGGCGCCGAGCGGCAGATAGCTCAAAAAGCCCTGTTTCAGCTCGGTGAAATTGACGTCCAGCATCATCACCACGAACAGGAAGAGGACCGCAACCGCGCCGACATAGACAACGATCAGCAGCATGGCGAGGAATTCCGCGCCAAGCAGGACAAAAAGGCCCGCCGCCGAGAAGAAGGCGAGGATCAGGAACAAAACCGACCTGACCGGATTGCGCGCGATCACGACCATAAAGGCCGACGCTATCAGCACTCCGGAAAAGGCCCAGAAGGCCAGTGTTGCGAGCATGATGCCCTCTTCCGTTCTCTTGCTTCTCAGATAACGGCCGTATCAGCGATACGGCGCGTCGAGTTCCAGATTTCTGGCAATTTCCCGTTCCCAGCGATCGCCGTTCTCGAGCAATTTTGCCTTGTCGTAATAGAGTTCTTCGCGCGTCTCGACGGCAAATTCGAAATTCGGCCCTTCGACGATGGCGTCGACCGGGCAGGCTTCCTGGCAATAGCCGCAATAGATGCACTTGGTCATGTCGATGTCATAGCGCGTGGTGCGGCGTGAGCCGTCCTCGCGGGGTTCGGCTTCGATGGTGATGGCCTGGGCCGGGCAGATCGCTTCGCACAGCTTGCAGGCAATACAACGCTCTTCGCCATTGGCGTAACGGCGCAGCGCGTGCTGACCGCGAAAACGCGGGCTCAGCGGCCCCTTCTCGAACGGGTAGTTCAGCGTTGCCTTCTTGGCGAAGAAATAGCGCATGCCAAGCCCGAAGGCGGACCAGAAGTCCATCAACAAGGCACCGCGAATGGTTTGTTCGATACGTCCCATGACGATTATCCCTGTGCCCCGAAGACGATGTAGGCGCCCACCAGTGCGACCGCGGCCAGCGAGGTCGGCAGGAAGATCTTCCAGCCCAGACGCATCAGCTGGTCATAGCGGTAGCGCGGCGTCAGCGCCTTCACCATGGCGAACATGAAGAAGAAGAAGCCGACCTTGATCGCGAACCAGAAGAAATACCACAGATGCGAAACCAGATACGGCCAGGCCGTGGTGTCCAGCTCGATCGGCGAATTCCAGCCGCCGAAGAACAGGATCGTCGTCATCGCACACATCAGAACGATGTTGAGATATTCGCCGATCATGAACAATAGATAGGGCGTCGAGGAATATTCGGTCTGATAGCCGGCGACGAGTTCCGATTCCGCTTCGGCCAGATCGAAAGGCGGGCGGTTGGTCTCGGCCAGGGCCGAAATGAAGAAGATCACCGTCATCGGGATCATCACCAGGAACATCGGCCAGCCATGATTGATCAGGGCACCGCCCGCGAGCACATTCCAGTTCCAGAATCCGCCCGACTGGGCCTCGACGATGACGGTGAGATTCATCGAACCGGCGAACAACAGCACGGTGACAATGACAAAGCCAATCGAGACTTCATAGGAGACCATCTGGGCCGCTGAACGCAGCGCCGCCAGGAAGGGGAATTTCGAGTTGGAGGCCCAGCCGCCGATAATGATGCCGTAAACGCCCAAGGACGACATCGCGAACAGGTAGAGCAGGCCGACATTGAGATCAGAGATCACCCAGCCCGGTGCCACCGGCACCACGGCCCAGGTCGCAAAGGCCAGAACCAGCGTCAGGAGTGGCGCCAGAATATAGAGCGGACGATCCACGCCGGCCGGAATGACGATTTCCTTGAACACGAATTTGAAGAAATCGGCGAAGGATTGCAGCAGGCCGAAAGCGCCGACCACATTGGGGCCCTTGCGCATCTGCACCGCCGCCCAGACCTTGCGGTCCATCAGCAGCAGGAAGGCCAGCGCGATCAGCAGGACGATGGTGAAGCCGAGGATCTGCAGCACGGCCATGCCCAGCCCGCCCCAGACGCCGAATTGGGTGATGAAATCGCTCATCGCTTACTCCGCCGCAGCTTGGGCTGGCCCGGCGGCGATGGCGGAGCATTCCGCCAGCGTCTTCGAGGCCCGCACGATCGGGTTGGTAAAGTAGAAATTCGTCACCGCGATGCCGAAATCATTCGACGAGACCTCGCCGGCGGCGCCGATGGCCGCAACCTCGAATTCGGCGGCATCATCGCTGCCAGGGGCGTGATCAATCCCGGCGAAAACGGCATGGCTGCCGAATAGTTTGCGGCGCAATTGCGCCAGATTGTCGTAAGGCAAGGTCTTGGAGAGATGCTCGGACAGGGCGCGGAAAATCGCCCAATTCTCTTTCGCATCGCCTTTCGGGAAGACGGCGCGCGAGGCGAGCTGAACCCGGCCCTCGGTATTGACGAAGATACCGTCCTGTTCCGTCCAGGCGGCGCCGGGCAGGATCAGGTCGGCACGGTGGGCGCCGGCATCGCCATGGCTGCCGATATAGATCACGAAGGCATCGCCGAAGCTGGCCATGTCGATCTCGTCGGCACCCATCAGCACGATGGTGTCCATCTTGGCCGACTGCATGCCGGCAACGTCATAACCGCCTGTCCCCGGCACGAAGCCGAGATCGAGACCGCCGACGCGGCTGGCCGCCGTGTGCAGCACGTTGAAGCCATTCCATGTCTCGCTGACCGCACCGACCGCTGCGGCCAGTTCGCCGGCAGCGCGCAGGACCTGTGTCCCATCGGCGCCAGCCAGGGCGGCCGAGCCGAGAATGATCATCGGACGCTTGGCGTCCTTCAGCGTCTTGATGAAGCCGGAACGCTTCTTGGCGAGGCCGGCAAGATCGGCCGCTGAGGTGCCGACATGCTCGTAAGGATAGGTGAGATCGACGGGCGCGCCGATCAGGCCCACCTGCGTGTCATTATGCAGCCAGGTCTTGCGGATGCGCGCATTGATCATCGTCGCCTCGATGCGCGGATTGGCACCGACGATCAGGATCGCATCGGCCTCTTCGATCCCGGCAATGGTCGAGTTGAAGAGATAGGACTGGCGCTGACCGGCATTGAGCTTCGATCCGTCCTGGCGGCAATCATAGGAGACAACGCCCAGGGCATCGAACAAATCCTTGGCGGCCTTCATTTCCTCGACGGAACAGAGATCGCCGGCAATGGCGCCGATCCTGGAGGCGTCACCGGACAGCTTGCCGGCAGCAATCTTCAGTGCTTCAGGCCAGTCAATGGCGCGCAGCTTGCCGGCTTCGCGGACATAGGCTTTGTCGAGACGCTGGCGGCCGAGGCCTTCCCAGGCGTAGCGCGTCTTGTCGGAAATCCATTCCTCATTCACGCCCTCATGAACGCGTGGGAGAATCCGCAAAACGGCGGGCCCGCGCGCATCGACGCGGATATTCGAGCCGACCGCATCCATCACATCGATGGTCTCGGTCTTTTCCAGCTCCCAGGGCCGCGCATTGAAGGCGTAGGGTTTGGAGGTCAGGGCGCCGACCGGGCAGAGATCGATCACATTGCCGGAGAGTTCCGAGGTGATGGACTTTTCCAGATAGGTGGTGATCTCGGCATCTTCGCCGCGGCCGATCATCCCGATCTCCGGCACGCCGGCGATCTCGGTGACGAAACGGACGCAGCGCGTGCACTGGATGCAGCGCGTCATCTCGGTCGCGACGATCGGACCCATATATTTGTCTTCGACGGCGCGCTTGTTTTCAGGGAAGCGCGAACCGGTACGGCCATAGGCAATCGACTGGTCCTGCAGGTCGCATTCGCCGCCCTGGTCGCAGATCGGGCAATCGAGCGGGTGGTTGATGAGCAGGAACTCCATCACCCCTTCGCGCGCCTTCTTGACCATCGGCGACAGCGTATTCATCGCTGGCGGCTCACCATTCGGTCCGCCGCGCATATCCTTGACCTGCATGGCGCAGGAAGCGGCCGGTTTGGGGGCCCCGACCAGCTCGACCAGACACATGCGGCAATTGCCGGCGACCGACAGGCGCTCATGATAGCAGAAACGCGGAATCTCGCGTCCGGCGGTCTCGGCGGCCTGCAACAGCGTGTAGGAAGTCGGAACCTCGATTTCCTGGCCGTCGATAATGATCTTGCGGAGATCTTCGCTCATTGGATGATGCCCTATTCCGCTGCCACTTGAGACACGAAGACCGGCTTGCCGGCGCGATAATTATTGATGCGGGACTCGATCTCGCCACGGAAATGCCGGATCAGGCCCTGGACCGGCCAGGCGGCGGCATCGCCAAGGGCGCAGATCGTGTGACCTTCGACCTGGCCGGCGACGTCGAGCAGCATGTCGATCTCGGAGATCTCAGATTCGCCGCGCGACATGCGCTCGAGCACGCGCCACATCCAGCCGGTGCCTTCGCGGCATGGCGTGCACTGGCCGCAGCTTTCATGACGGTAGAAATACGAAATCCGCGCGATGGCTTTGACGACATCGGTGGAATTATCCATCACGATGACGGCGGCGGTGCCGAGGCCGGACTTGTGGGCCTGCAGGGCATCGAAATCCATCAGCACGTCATCGCAGATATGTTTCGGCAGCAGCGAAACCGAGGAACCGCCCGGAATGATAGCCTTGAGATTGTCCCAGCCGCCGCGAACGCCGCCGGCATGGGTCTCGATCAGGGTCCGCATCGGGATCGACATCGCTTCTTCGACATTGCACGGCTTGTTCACATGGCCGGAGATCGAGAAGATCTTGGTGCCGACATTGCGCTCACGCCCGAAGGAGGAGAACCACTCGGCGCCGCGGCGCAGGATCGTGCCGGCAACGGCGATGGATTCGACATTATTGACCGTGGTCGGGCAGCCATAGAGGCCGGCATTGGCCGGGAATGGCGGCTTCATGCGCGGCTGGCCTTTTTTGCCTTCCAGGCTTTCCAGGAGTGCCGTCTCTTCGCCGCAGATATAGGCGCCGGCGCCGTGATGGATATAGACGTGGAAGGGCCAGCCATGGACATTCTTGTCGCCGATCAGCTTGGCCTCATAGGCCTCCTTGACGGCTTTCTCGAGCGCCAGGCGTTCGGTGACATATTCGCCGCGCAGATAGATGTAGCACTCGTGCGCCTGCATCGCGAAGGAGGCGATCAGGCAGCCTTCGATCAGCAGATGCGGATCATGGCGCATGATCTCGCGGTCCTTGCAGGTGCCCGGCTCGGACTCATCGGCATTGACGACGAGATAATGCGGGCGCGCGCCCACTTCCTTCGGCATGAAGGACCATTTCAGACCGGTCGGGAAACCGGCGCCGCCGCGGCCGCGCAGGCCCGAGGCCTTCATATTGTCGATGATCCAGTCGCGTCCCTGCTGCAGGATTTCAGTCGTCCCGTTCCAGCAGCCGCGCTGTTTCGCACCGTCCAGGCCCGGGCTGTGATGCCCGAACAGGTTGGTGAAAATCCGGTCTTTATCGGTGAGAAGCTGAACCATCATGCGCCCTCCGCCAAGGCTTTGGCCTGCGCCACCCAGCCATCACGTTCGATCCGGCCCTTGAATTTCAGACGGCTGTCAACCCAGGCGATCTCGGCCGGACCCCAGTCAGCAATCTGGGCGAAGTGGAAAAAGCCCAGTTCATTGAGCGTCTTTTCAAGCTTGGGACCGACACCGGTCAAAAGCTTGAGATCATCGGCCTTGCCCTTGGCTTTCTTCATTGTTTTCGGCGCCTTCTCGGCGGCCGGTGCAGCCGGCTCGGCCTTCAGCTTCGGTGCCGGTTTCGGCTTGGTCTTGCTGACAGGCTTGACCACCGCGGCCGGCGCCGGCTCGGGTGCCGGTGCCGGTTTGGCAGCCGGCGCGGCGGCCGCGGCCTTGGCGGTGTTGGGCAGGGTGATCTTCTTGGCGCGTGAACCGTCATACAGGCTCGGATCGCTCAGCACTTGGGTGCCATGCGGCTCCGAGGAAGTGCGATCAGATTGCGGGCCGTATTTGATCGGCTTGCCGGCCGCGAGATCGTCGAGGATCTGCTCGAACTTGGCGGCGTCGAGATCTTCGACATAGTGATCGCCATCCGTGTTGGCGAGCTGGAACATCGGCGCATTGGCGCAGGCGCCCATGCATTCCACTTCAACCCAGGTGAACTTGCCATCGCCGGAAATTTCGCCGGCCTCGCCAATGCGCGACTTGCAGACATCAATCAGATCGCCCGAACCGCGCAGCATGCAGGGCGTGGTGCCGCAGACCTGGATCAGATGCTCGCCGACCGGGGCCAGGTTGAACATGGTGTAGAAGGTGACGACCTCATAGACGCGGATATAGGGCATTTCCAGCCGTTCCGCGACGGTGCGCAGGGCCGGTTCGGACACCCAGCCCTCCTGCTTCTGCACAATCCACAACAGGGGAATGACAGCCGAAGCCTTGCGTGCTTCAGGATATTTCCCAAGCCAGAACGCAATTTCCGTCTCACTCTTCGCGTTGAAGGTGAAGCTGTCTGGCTGATGTTTGGCGAGACGGCGTACGCTCATCGGTCGATCTCCCCGAAGACCACATCGAGCGATCCGATGATCGCCGAGACATCGGCCAGCATATGGCCCCTATTCATGAAATCCATCGCCGCGAGATGGGCAAAGCCTGGCGCGCGAATCTTGACGCGATAAGGCTTGTTGGATCCGTCGGAGACCAGATAGACGCCAAACTCGCCCTTCGGCGCCTCGACGGCGACATAACATTCGCCCGCTTCCACCTTCACGCCCTCGGTATAGAGCTTGAAGTGCTGGATCAGCGCTTCCATCGAGCGCTTCATCTCGGCCCGGCGCGGCGGCGAGAACTTGCTGTCGGTCGCCAGGACTTCGCCCTGGTTTTCCGGTTTCTCCAGCCAGTCGCAGCACTGGATCATGATTTTCACGCTCTCGCGCATTTCTTCCATGCGGCACAGATAGCGATCATAGCAATCGCCATTCTTGCCGACCGGGATCTTGAAATCGAGCTCGTCATAGACCGAATAGGGCTGCGAGCGGCGCAGATCCCAGGCCAGGCCCGAACCGCGCACCATCACACCGGAAAAACCCCAGGCGAGCACATCTTCCTTGGTGACAACGCCGATATCGACATTGCGCTGTTTGAAAATGCGGTTCTCGGTCAAAAGCGTATCGATATCATCGAGCTTGGCCGGGAATTGGTCGCACCAGGCGCGGATATCAGCGACAAGCTCCGGCGGCAGGTCCTGGTGGACGCCACCGGGCCGGAAATAATGCGCATGCATGCGGCTGCCCGATGCGCGCTCATAGAAGATCATGAGCTTCTCACGCTCTTCAAAACCCCAGAGCGGCGGGGTGAGCGCACCAACATCCATCGCCTGCGTCGTGACATTGAGCAAATGGTTGAGAACGCGGCCGATCTCGCAATACAGCACGCGGACATATTCGCCGCGCCTGGGAACAGAAATCCCGGCCAGCTTTTCCGCCGCCATGCAGAAGGCATGTTCCTGATTCATCGGCGCGACATAGTCGAGCCGGTCGAAATAGCCGATGCCCTGGAGATAGGTCTTGTGTTCCAAGAGTTTCTCGGTGCCGCGATGCAAAAGGCCGATATGCGGATCGACCCGCTCGACAACCTCGCCATCGAGCTCGAGCACCAGGCGCAGCACACCGTGCGCGGCCGGGTGCTGGGGGCCGAAATTGATCGTGAAATTGCGTGGGGCGATATTGTTCGCGTCGTCAGCCATGGGCTAGCCCTCCGCCTTCTCGTCGCCGGGAAGGATGTATTTGGCACCCTCCCACGGGCTCATGAAATCGAAATCACGATAGGCCTGGACCAGTTCGACGGGCTCGTAGACGACGCGCTTCTGCTCGTCATCCCAGCGCACTTCGACATAGCCGGACAGCGGGAAATCCTTGCGCAGCGGATGCCCCTCGAAACCGTAATCGGTGAGGATGCGGCGCAGATCCGGATGGTTGGAGAAGGAGATGCCATACATGTCGAAGGCTTCACGCTCGAACCAGTCAGCGACCGGAAACAGCTCGTGAATACTGGCGACCGGGGTATCCTCGTCCGTGGTCAGCTTGACGCGGATACGCTGGTTCTGATGCATGGAGAGCAGGTGGTAGACCACCTCGAAACGCTCGTGCCGGGCCGGAAAATCGACGCCACACAGATCGATCAGCGTCGTGAAACGGCAGGCCGGATCATCACGCAGAAAGCGCAGGACCTCGGTGATGCGGTCCCGATGGATATGGACCGTCAGATCGCCGAACTTGATGTCCCAGCTGGTGACCGCCGATTCCTGGGCCGCTGCGATATGTTCGCCTAGCGTCGTGAGGGCTTCGCTCATCTCGTCCTCTCCTAGCGCTCGATCGAGCCTTCGCGGCGGATCTTCTTCTGCAATTGCAGAATTCCGTACACGAGGGCTTCAGCGGTGGGCGGGCAACCGGGCACATAGATATCGACCGGCACGATGCGGTCACAGCCGCGCACGACGGCGTAGGAATAATGGTAATACCCGCCGCCATTGGCGCAGGACCCCATCGAGATGACATAGCGCGGCTCGGGCATCTGGTCGTAGACCTTGCGCAAGGCGGGCGCCATCTTGTTGGTCAAGGTGCCGGCGACGATCATCACGTCGGACTGGCGCGGGCTGGCGCGCGGGGCGAAGCCGAAACGCTCCACGTCATAGCGCGGCATCGAAGCCTGCATCATCTCGACGGCGCAGCACGCCAGACCGAAAGTCATCCACATCAGCGAGCCGGTACGGGCCCAGGTGACGAGATCATCGGCAGCGGCGACAACAAAGCCCTTGTCGGCGAGGGCATCGGAAACGCCGTCAAAGAAAGGGTCATGCGCCTTCGGGTCATATCCGGGAACAGCCGCGCGGCCGGCCATGCCGGCAGGTGGGGTGAGATCAGAGGTCATGGCATCATTCCCAATCCAGCGCGCCTTTTTTCAGCTCATAGATGAAGCCGATGGTGAGCACGGTGAGAAAGACCATCATCGACCAGAATTCGAACGGGCCCAGGCTTTCGCGCAGCGTTACCGCCCACGGGAAGAGGAAGGCCACTTCGAGGTCGAAAATGATGAACAGGATGGCGACGAGATAGAAGCGGATGTCGAATTTCATCCGCGCATCGTCAAAGGCTTCAAAGCCGCATTCATAGGTGGAGACTTTTTCCGGATCCGGATGCGACGGTGCGATCACGAAGGCCGCGGCCATGAATCCCACACCCAGCGCTGCCGCGATGCCGAAGAAAATCAAGATAGGCAGGTAGTCGAGAAGCAACGCGTCCATTGCCGGGCCTCGCCAGATTGCGTCCGATACCGGGCCGGTATCCGCCGGGGTGCTCGTTGTGAAACGCCACAGGACGAATCAAAACACCGCAACAGCCCCCTGCCCGATTTGGCGCGGAAGCTAGATCGCACCGGCCTCTGGGGCAAGGGCAAAAGGCGGCGTTATTTCAGTGATTGCGGCGGGATGGGGCCGTTAGTCGGGGCAGTTGCGAACAGATCGCAAAGATGGGTGTGGAAAGCCGGTTCGGGCGCCTCGCGCGATCACCGATTTCACAGGCGCCTTGCTCTCACGCCGAGGCGCAGCTGGCCACAGCCGCGATCCAGGCCGCAACGCGATCAGGTGCTTCCATCGGCGCGAGGTGGCTGACGCCGCCCATCTGTTCGATTCTGACCTTGCGGCGCCGGAGGCCCGCCTGATTGACGACGGTCGATCCCCGCTCAGCCCTGAGCACATGCGCCCGGCGCCCGACAATCCGGGCCGCGCGCAGGAAATCATGCCCCTGGGCCTCATAATTGGCAGCCTCCCATTCCGGGTCACAAGCCAGGTGGACGCCGTTTTCGTCAGCGGTCAGACCATCGGCGAGATAATCCTCCAGCACGCCGGGCGCCCAGCTGGAAAAGGTCTTGTGGCGGCGATAGCGCTCGATCACTGCCGCCTGATCAGGCCAGGAATTGGCACGGCGGCGCGCCTGCTTGGCGAGGCCAAACCGGCCCTTGAGCAGATTATGCCCCGGCCAGCGCGCGACCAGATTGAAGCTCAGAGGCAGGATCACGGGCTCGACCAGTGCCAGGACCGGGATGACGGGCATTTGCGAGGCCGCCAGCAGCGTGCTGACCGCGCCCATTGAATGCCCCGACAACAGGGCCGGCGCGTTCAGCAATTGGGCGTAGAGCGCCAGTAGATCGGCGGCATGGATATCCCAGCTATCATGCCTGTCCGGATCAAAGGGCAAGCGTGAGAGACCATGCCCGCGCAGATCCGGCGCGATAATCTCGAACCGGTCAGCCAGCGGCGTCAGCAATTGATCATAGGCGTGCGCACAAAATCCGTTAGCGTGCGCGAAGACCAGAACGGGTGCGCCGGAATTGACCCAGATGCGCGCCGACATCACGCCATCGCGCAGCTCAAAATCACGGGTTTCAGGCAGGGTCATGCACGGCTTTCCATCGAGCGGGGCCAAAGCGGGCCACCGCGTTCAAGCACTGCCGGCCGGCACGATCAATGCCGCGCAATGCATGGCCATCATACGGCAACGCTCAACTCTGCGGCGCGCTCGCCGCGCCGGCCCCTCAGGGCGCCGGCGCACAGCCCAGCGCCGCCCGCATCGCCTCGCCGGCTGCCACATCCCGCATCACTGCGACATCGGCGATGGCGCAGCGGTCGGCGGCCGTGATGTCCTCATTGGCAAGGACTTCGGCCGGGAGCCGGTCCCAGTCATCCTGCCCGGTGAGGATCTCCGGTGCACCGCTTTCCGGCGTATCAAAGCGCATCAGCCGCCCGCCCGATTGCCAGACCGGCCAGTCCAGCCGTGCGCTGCCACCTGCATTGGGGTCGCCTGCATGGGCAAAGCCACCCCAATAAGCGCCCATCGCGTCGGCGACAGCCTGGCGCCCATCGGCATTGGCTTCGGTGAAGAGGACTTTGCCAATATCGCCATAGAGAATGGTGAAATCATTGAACACGAAGGGTAATTCCATGGTGTGAGCGGCGCCGAGCAGGGCCGCCGTATCGGTGAAGAGCAGGGTTCCGCCCTCATCCCAGTCAAAGCGGTAGGCCCAGACCCGGTCATGACCAGAGGCCACCAGCCGGTTGGCCGCATCATCGACCCCGTCCAGCCGCCACAGCCGCGCGCCGATATCGCCATTGGCGACATAGCGGGCCGGTTCACGCCGATTGCGAATGACCCCGAATGTCGTTTTGGTGAATTCCGGATCGAAGGCGAGATAGAGCCGGCTCTCATCGCGATTACTGCCGGTGATCAGCGGCACGAATTGACGCGCCGGATCGGCGAAGGCAGCGCGCATCCCCCCTCCATCAGGGACACACCGTCCTCGATCACGCGCGGCATGTCGGCCTCGCCATAGGCGGCGAAGATCGTATCGACCGCCGCGGCGCGCAAGGCCGTGGCAGGCGCATTGGCGCCGGCAAAGCGCGCAGCGGCCTCCAGCCCCGCGACTTCATTGAGCACACTGACCGGCAGGGCCTGCGTCCCCTCGGCGCGGGCCAGCGAAACGCTGCGCATGCTGCCGCTCTGGGAAATGGCCCGATGGAACAGGCCGTCAGCCAGTGGCGAGGCCATCAGCGCCAGCACATTCTGGCCGCCGGCGCTTTCGCCGAAAATCGTCACCCGCCGCGCATCACCGCCAAACACCGCGATATTGTCGTGCACCCAGCCCAGGGCCGCGATCTGGTCAAGCAGGGCGAAATTCGCGGCCGCGTCCTGCGGCATTTGCGCGTCGGCGCGCAGGGCCGGATGGGCAAACCAGCCCAGCGGTCCGAGGCGATACTGGATCACCGCCACAATCACGTCCTGGTCGAGCGCCAATTGCGAAGCATCATACTGGGCCGCATAGCCCCAGGTATTGGCCCCGCCATGGATGAAGACCATGACGGGAAGGTCGCGCCCCCGGGCATCGGGCGGCGCATAGAGATCAAGATAGAGGCAATCCTCGCCGCCAATCAGCTGACCGGGCTCAAGATGCGTGTCATAGCCATTGGAAATCTGGGCACACCGATCCGGCGATTCCAGCGCCGCGTACACACCGTCATGAGCCGACACCGGACGTGGCGCGCGCCAGCGCAAATCCCCGACCGGTGGGGCTGCAAAACCAAGGCCGCGCCAGGCATCAGCGCCGCGAGCCGTGCGCAGACCAATGATTTCCCCCTGATCGAGAAGCCGGTGCGTGCTGGCCTCCGGCTCGGGCCGCGCCGCCATTTGCGCTGGCTGTCCGCAAGCCGCCAGTCCCAGGCCTAAAATCGCTGAAAAAAGAATGCGCATATGCCCCCCCAAGCCACAACTTCGCCGGAAAGGTGCGGTGAATGGCCGCCGAGGGCAAGCGGCGATCGCGCGATCGAGGCCTTGACCTTGAGCCTCACCTCCCCAAACAAGGGGGGCGGACGGACAGCGCTGCGACGGGCAACAGGATACGGGCACAGGCATGATGACTGATTTGGGACGCTGTCTGCGTTGGCTTGGGGGCGCGTGCCTGCTGCTCGTCACGGGCGCCTTGCATGCCCAGACCACCGACTATGCCGACGGGCTCATGACCCTGCCGCCTCCGGTCACCGAGCCGGATCGCTGGACCCGCTGTAATCCCGCACCGGCGCCGTGCAATCATCCGCGCATCGCCCTGGTCCTGTCCGGTGGCGGCGCACTCGGGATCGCCCATATCGGCGCGATCCGCACGCTCGAGCGCGCCGGCGTTCAGCCCGATCTGATCGTCGGCACCTCAATGGGGGCGGTCGTCGGCGGGCTCTATGCCACCGGCTATTCCGCAGATCAGCTTGAGCAAGCTGTGCTGGGGATGGACTGGCAACAGATTTTCAGTGCCGATTCGCCACGCCGCTCGCTCTCCTACCGACGACGCCGCGAGGAGGAGAGCTTCCCGGCCGAATTGATGTTCAGTGTCGATCGCCACGGCTTGCGCCTGCCCCGCGCCTTCATCAATGATCAGAATCTCAATCTCGCCTTGCGCAATATGGTGCTCAATCCCGGGCGCGGTTCCTTCGATGACATGCCCATACCCTTCCGCGCCGTCGCCACCGATATCGTGACAGGCGAGCCGGTCAGCCTCAGCGATGGCGATCTCGCCATGGCCATGCGCGCCTCGATGTCCGTGCCCGGCATGCTGCCGCCCGGGGAAATCGACGGTCGCCTGCTGGTTGATGGTGGGTTGAGCAAGAATATTCCGATCGATGTCGCCCAGGCGATGGGCGCCGACATCATCATCGTCGTCGCCATGCAGGGCCGGCTCATGACGGCCGGGGAATTGCGTACCGGCGTCGATCTGATGGCCCAGTCGATGACACTCCTGGTCCGCTCGAACGAGACAGCACAACTGGCCCTGCTGGGACCAGACGACATCCTGATCCAAGTCGACCAGGGCGCATTGACCACGGGCGACTTCTCCCGTGGCACCGAGCTGATCGCTGCCGGCACGCTCGCCGCGGATGCCCATTTCGAGCGCCTGCAGGCCATGACGACCCATCATACTCGCCTGGTATCGCGGCCCCTGCCCCAGATCGATGAAGTCATCATCGAAAACACATCCAGGCTGAGCGATTCCGTCCTGATGCGGCATGTGCATCAAACCCCGGGCGAAACCCTGAATGTCCCCGGCCTGTCCGACGATCTTGCCGGGATTTACGGATTGGGGGCTTTCGAGTGGGTGACGTATGAATTGCGCGAAACCGGCGGGAATACCGCGCTGGTGATTGATGCCGTCGCGCGGCCCGATGATGTCGCCCACCTGCGGGCCGGCATGACGCTGGAGAATGATTTCGACGGCAATGGCGAATACCTGATTTCACTGGAATACCGGTCTCCGCCAATCGATCGCTTTGGCTCGGAAGTCAGGGTCGATGCGGTGTTTGGTGACCGCTTCGGCCTGACGGCGGAAGTGTTCAAACTGTTCGACACCGCGCAGCATGTCTTCGTCGCGCCGCGCGCCAATTTCGTCATGCGCAATGTGCCGCGCTATCGCGAGGACGGTTTCCGCACCGGCTCCTACCGCGCCAATTTTGCCGAGATTCAGCTCGATGCCGGCTGGCAATTCGACAGTCCGGCCGAAATCCGCTTCGGCTATCAGCGCGGCTCCGGCGAGGCCCGCCTGCATGAGGGGTTCGCCACACCGGAAATCATTGACGTCGATATTGGTCAGTTCAACCTCTCCGCCGGGCTGGACACGCTCGACAGCGCCTTTTTCCCGACGCAGGGCGTGCGGCTGTCATCGCGCTGGTCCGTGGCTCGCCGGTCGATCGGCGCCAGCGCCGATTTCCAGACCCTGGAAGCCCACGCCATGCAGGCCTGGTCACACGGCTCGGACACGCTGATCGCCCAGCTCGATGCGGCCTCCAGCCTGTCGGGCACGATGCCGATCGAATCCCTGTTCCGGATCGGCGGGCTATTTTCCCTCTCCGGCTACAAGGAAGAAGAACTGGCCGGTGAAAGCTATGCGCTGGGCCGGCTGGTCTATCGGCGGCGGCTGAACCGTGACAATTCCCAGGCCTTCGGCGTCCCGCTCTATGCCGGCGCCTCGCTTGAGGCCGGCAATGTCTGGGCCGATCCGGATCTGGCCAGCACATCCGACATCACACTTGCCGGCAGCGTTTTCCTCGCCGCCGATACGGTGATGGGCCCGGTCTATCTGGCCTATGGCCGCTCCGATGCGGACCGCCAGTCACTCTATATCTTCGTCGGGCGCCCGTTCTGAGGCGCGCCTGGTAGCGCGCCGCAGACACGAAAATTCCGGAGCACGCCTGCGCCCCGGAAGCTTCATCTGGCATCAATACCCGCCATCAGGCGAGCCGGGCCGAAACCCTTGATCCTGGTGTCTGGCCTTAGTCTTCCAGCTCGAAAGTGACAAGAAGATTGACCTTGAACTTGGTGAGCTTGCCGTCTTCCACGATGACCTGCTGTTCCTTGACCCAGGCGCCGCGGATATTGCGCAGTGTCTTGCTGGCGCGCTCAATGCCCTTGCGGACGGCTTCGTCGAAGCTTTTCGAGGAGGTCGAGGAGATTTCGGTGATGCGTGCAACGGACATGGTGGATTACCTTGTGTTGGGGGCTGTATGCCGAGAAGGGACGAGTTCCAGGCCGGCCTTGACGCCGGACTGAAGCGCGACAGATAACACCATATACTCGCTTGAGGCCACCAAATGTTGCGCCACGCGCGAGTTTTCCACCCTGGATCGGATGCCGGTCAGCCCAGTGGCCGCCCCGAAGGACGGCCAGATCCGCGACGCTGCCCGGCCCGTTGCAAGCCGCTAGCTGGAGCGCGTCGCGCCGGGACGGCTGCCTGGACGCCGGGGCTTGAAAATCTTGCCCTCCCCGCCTTTCGAGGCCCGGCTTTTGCCCCCCGCGGCTTTCGGGCCCGCACTCGGGGACCGGTCGCCGCCCTTGAATTTCGGCTTGCCGCCTTCACGCGCCGGCTTGCCATGGGCAGCGGGACGGCCATCACCGCGCTTGTCGCCATCGCGGGACGGGGCGCCAGGCTTGCCGCGCTGAGCCGGACGTCCCTCGGCGCGCGAAGCGCCATCGCGCCCGGCATAGGCCGCGGGCGCAGGACGCGCCTCGCGCCGCTTGAAATCATCGCCTTCGCGCGCCGCACCGGCGCCTTTGCCGCGCGCTGCCGGACGGGCATTCTTGCGGGAACCGCCCTCGCCGTCACGGGCACTGGTCTGGGCCTGAAAGGCCCGTTTGACCGGTTTGGCGCGTGGTTTGCTCGGCACCGCCGCATCGGCCTCATCACCCTCGAGCTCGACAACATGACCGGCGCCGCGCTTGGGAATGTCGGTTCCGATCAAATGTTCGATCTCACGCAGATAATGCTTCTCGCTATTGTCGACGAGCGAGATGGCAATACCGGTCTTGCCCGCCCGCGCGGTGCGGCCAATCCGGTGGACATAGGCCTCCGGCACATTGGGCATCTCGTAATTGACGACATGGGAGACATCATCGACATCAATGCCGCGTGCCGCGACATCGGTGGCGACAAGGATCTTGATCTTGCCGCGCCGAAAGCCGTCCAGTGCCCGCGTCCGGTCGCCCTGAGTCTTGTCACCATGGATCGCCTTGGCGTTGAGGCCGTATTTGATCAGATGCTCATGCACCCGGTCAGCGCCGCGCTTGGTGCGGGTGAACACAATGCCGCGCGTCATGTCCTGGGTCGAGAGGATGTCGAGCAGGAGTGAACGCTTCGACTCGCGATTGCACAGGATGACCCGCTGATCGATCGCTTCAATCGGCTGCGACTGCGCGGCGACCGAGATGTGTTTCGGATCCTTGAGCAGATCCTTGATCAGGGCGCGGATCTGTTTCGGCATGGTCGCCGAGGTCAATACGGTCTGGCGATTGAAATTGAGCTTGGCCGAGATATCGCGCACTGCCGGCAGAAAGCCGAGATCGAGCATCTGGTCGGCCTCGTCGAGCACCAGGGTCCGGGTCTGGTTGAGCTTGATCGCCCCGGATTCCATATGGTCGACCAGCCGGCCCGGCGTCGCCACGACAATATCGACACCGCGCGACAGGGCGCGGATTTGCGGAAACGGCTTGGCACCGCCCACCACCAGCGCCACGGAATAGCGTACATGGCGGCCATAGGTGCGGATCGCCTGTTCAATCTGCGCCGCCAGCTCGCGCGTCGGCGTCAGGATCAGGGCACGGCAGCATTTCGGCTCGACCGGTCCGCTGGCCGCCGCCAGCCCGTTGAGGATGGGCAGGAGGAAGGCCGCCGTCTTGCCGGTCCCGGTCTGAGCGATACCGACGAGATCGCGGCCGGCCAGCATTTCAGGGATGAATTCGGCCTGGATCGGGGTCGGGCTCTCATAGCCCTCCGAGGTCAGGGCGCGAAGGATGGGCTCGGCCAGGCCGAGTTCGGTGAATTTGGTCAAGGGGGGCACGCTTTCATAATAGGCGTCCGCCGCGTGAGCCATAGCCCATCGCGTGCGACGCCGGTTTTGCATCGAGGAAGCTTGCGTAGAACAGCCACCATGTCGGTGTGCCGCGGGCGGCACGTCTGGTTTGGCTGGGATCGATACGCAGTTAATCTCGCCAACGCACACCGTCGATGAGATCGACATCATCTACGCACGGTGTGTTGCCCGCCCTCTCCCACGGATAGCCCGTGACAGCAAGTCATTTCGCAAGACCGGCACGGTGCCCGCCCGGCCAGCCCGGGCAGCCCCTGGCGCGCACGACATGCGGGCGATCGCAATCCATCAGGCATTGCATTGCCACGAGTTCCCATTAACCTTTTCCAGAGCCGCCAAGCTTGACGATTTCGGGGGAATGATCATGCCGTCCAACACGCTCCAACGCGCCTGTGCGCTCGGCCTTGCACTTCTGGTGGGGGGCTGCGCAACCACGGTCCCGGTCTCGGTTGTCGCACCGGCCCGCTATCCCGACGCCTCGTTGCTGCGCGTCGTTTACGTCGATGACCTGCGGGGCCGCGGCGGCAATGCCGTGCGCGACGCGCTGGAGACCGCGCTGGGCCGTCATATGCTGGACGGACAGAATTTCTTCACCGTGGTGCGCGATCAAAGGCGCGCCGATGGCTTGTATGGCGGCCGCATGATCAATGACCGCCGTCAGGAAGAATATTACCAGACCACGCAGTCGGTCTGCGTCCGCTCCGGCGATGATCGCTGCGCCTCACGGGTCAACCGCCAGGTCACCTGCACGCGCTATTATGTCGACCTGGCAGCCCAGGTGGATCTGATCGATGCCCGCACCGGCCGCATCGTCTATTCGCGTGATCATCGCAATCGCGCCCAGGACAGCTGGTGTCCCGGTCAGGTTGCCTCGCGCACCTATGGCCAGCTGGAATTCCAGGCCGCCCAGGGTATCGCCAGCGCTGTCCTGCTGGATGTTGCTCCGCACAACCGGCAGTTCACCGCATCATTCTTCACCAATCCGGACACTGTCAGCGAAGCCAGCCGCCCCGCCTTCGAATACGCCACCGATCTGGCCCAGAATGACTCTGTCTATGAAGCCTGCCAGGAATGGGGCGCGCTTGAAGCCCTGGAGCCCAATAGCGCCGGCCTGCTTCTGAATCTGGGCATTTGTTCGGAACTGGTGAGCGATACCAGCGCGGCGGAAAATTATTATTACCGGGTGATCGAGCTCGACCCTTCGCTGAACAACCGGGCCCAGCAGGGCATCCGCCGGGCGCGGCTCGCAGCCGCCGGTGTCGACCAGCTCGCCGATATCGCCGATGCCGAACGCGAGGCGTGGGACTGACCGCGCCCGGCAGGCCCGCGGCTGAGAGGATAAAGCGGCCATCAACCCGCCGGCCACGCCACAACGCGAAACGGCCGCCCGGGAGGGCGGCCGTCTTCGTATCCAGGACCATTTTCGCGCTCGAAAACCTCGAGACAGGA
>TARA_R110000744_G_scaffold1843_5_pt1 | contig 61390 bp, 44 predicted proteins | sample TARA_R110000744 | Tara Oceans TARA_R110000744 (sample SAMEA4398083) | marine metagenome | biome: Polar Biome; feature: [DCM] deep chlorophyll maximum layer (ENVO:01000326); material: water (ENVO:00002006), including particulate matter (ENVO:01000060) such as... | depth 36 m | reverse complement strand
CCGGCTCGCCCGCCTGCTCGATCCGGGCATGCCATTCCTGGCGATCGGCAATCTCGCCGGCTATATGGTCGACACCCAGGACGAGGCCAAATCCATTCCCGGCTCGACCCTGATCGCCGGTATTGGCTATGTCTCGGGCGTGCGCTGCGTCGTCACGGTCGATGATAGCGGCATCCGCGCCGGGGCGATCATGGCGGGCAGCGGCTACAAGCTGCGCCGCGCCGAAGAGATTGCCCTGCAACAGAAACTGCCCTTCATCCATCTGGTTGAGAGCGCCGGCGGCGATTTGCTGAATTATGATGTCGGCAGTTTCGCCTTCGGCGGCGCCCTGTTCGCCAATCTCGCACGTCTGTCCAAGGCCGGCATTCCGACCATCGCCATCCTGCACGGCTCCTCGACCGCCGGCGGCGCCTATATGCCGGGCCTCTCTGACTATGTCGTCGCCGTCAAGGAACGCGGCAAGGCCTTCCTCGCCGGGCCGCCCCTGCTCAAGGCGGCGACTGGCGAGATCGCGACGGATGAGGAATTGGGCGGGGCCGAAATGCATAGCCAGACCACAGGCCTGGTGGAATATCTGGCCACCAGCGACGACGAAGCCGTCGCCATGGTGCGCGAGCTGGTCGGCCGCTTCGACTGGAACGCCAATTGCGCTGAAAGACGGCAGGTCACATTCGACGAGCCCAGGCTCGATATTGGCGAACTGGCCGGTATCGTGCCCGTCGATTATCACAAGCCCTATGATGTCCGCGAGGTTGTCGCGCGGGTTGTGGACCGGTCTGATTTCTCCGATTTCAAACCGGCTTTCGGTGCCTCAACGGTCTGCCTGCAAGCCTCCATCTATGGCTATCCATGCGGGATAATCGGCAATAATGGCCCGATCGATCCGCAGGGGGCCAACAAGGCCGCGCAATTCATCCAGCTCTGTGACCAGGCCGGTACGCCGTTGATCTTCCTGCAGAATACCACGGGTTATCTGGTCGGGCGCGAATACGAGCAGGCCGGCATGATCAAGCACGGGTCCAAGATGATCCAGGCGGTGACCAATGCCTCGGTGCCGCGCATCACGCTGATGATCGGGGCGAGTTATGGTGCCGGCAATTACGGCATGTGCGGGCGCGGTTTCGATCCGGATTTCCTCTTCTCCTGGCCCAATGCCTCGATGGGTGTGATGGGCGGTGAACAGGCGGCGACGGTGATGGGCATTGTCGCCGAGGAGGCTGCCCAGACACGCGGTTTCGACCTCGACCCGGCGATGATGGCCGAGCAATCGAAACAGCTGGCAGACCATTTCAACCGCCAGTCGGACGCCTTCTACACCTCGGGCCATATGCTCGATGACGGGATGATCGACCCGCGCGACACCCGCAAGGCGCTCGGCTTCATGCTGAGCACGGTCTGGGAAGCGGCGCATCGCACCTTGCGGCCCAATAGTTTTGGCGTGGCGAGACTGTGAAACAGATGAGCACAATCAAGAGATTACCCGAAACCAGCACGATGGATCAGGAATTGGATGGCGGCTGGCTGACGCTCTGGTTCAACACGCCGGACAACCGCAATGCCCTCTCCTCTGAACTTTCCACGGAGCTGATGGCCGTGCTCGAAGCGGTACGGCCGCGGCGCGATATTCGCGGCGTGACCCTGCGTGGGCGCAATGGAATCTTCTGTTCCGGCGGCGATCTCAAAAGCTTCCGGGCCGACCTGCAGCGCGAGGGTGATCGCGAGGCGGTGATCGAGGCCAGCTGTCAGGCCGGGGCCTTGTTCGATGCCGTCAACACCCTGCCGCAAACCGTCATCGTGATCGTCGAAGGTGCTGCCATGGCAGGCGGTTTCGGGCTGGTCTGCTGTGCGGACCTGGTGATCGTGACGGCCGATGCACGCTTCGCCCTGACGGAAACCACGCTGGGAATTCCGCCGGCACAGATCGCCCGTTTCGTGGTGCAACGCCTGGGGCTTTCGACGGCGCGACGCTTGATGCTGACGGCAGCGCGTTTCAAGGGGGCGGAAGCCCAAACAATCGGTTTGGCAGACTTTCTGGCACCGGAGGCCGCGGATATCGCGCCACTGGAAGCCGCGATCCGCGAGCAGGTATTGCGCTGTGCACCGCAGGCCAATGCCGTCACCAAGGCGCTGGTTCTCGCCACTCAGAACACACCGCCTGAGGCGATGGTCCAGCTGGCGGCCGAGGGGTTTGCCGATTGCATGCTGGGCGATGAGGCGCGCGAGGGAATCGCGGCTTTTATCGAAAAACGCAAGCCTGTCTGGGCCGGGGAGTAGATGATGACCGCCACTCCTTTCCGCTCCATCCTGATCGCCAATCGTGGTGAGATCGCCTGCCGTATCATTGCCACAGCCCGGCGGCTGGGCTACCGCACGATTGCTGTACACTCGCCGGTAGACAGCCATTCCCCACATGTCCGCCTCGCCGATGATGCCGTCCTGCTCGGACCGGATGCGCCGGCGCAATCCTATCTGTCGATCGATCGCCTGATTGCGGCCGCCGGTTCAAGCGGTGCAGAGGCCGTCCATCCCGGTTATGGCTTCCTCTCCGAGAATGCCGATTTCGCCCGGGCCTGCCTCGATGCCGGCCTGGTCTTCATCGGACCCTCGCCGGAAGCGATCGCGGTGATGGGCGACAAGGCGGTCGCGAAACGGCGCATGGTCGCGGCCGGCGTGCCCTGCCTGCCCGGCTATCAGGATAGCGACCAGTCGGACGAGGCTTTTTTGAACGCATCGCGGTCCATCGGTTATCCGATCATGATCAAGGCCGCCGCTGGCGGCGGCGGACGCGGGATGCGGCGGGTCGAAAGCGAGGCCGAGCTGATCGCGGCCCTGCCGCTGGCGCGCTCGGAATCGCAGCAGGCCTTCGGGGCCTCGGACCTGATCCTGGAACGGGCGCTGGACCGGCCGCGCCATGTCGAGATCCAGATTTTCTGCGACACGCATGGCAATGCCATTCATCTGGGCGAGCGCGATTGTTCGGTGCAGAGACGGCACCAGAAAGTACTCGAGGAATCGCCCTGCCCGGCGATGACAGATGCCCTGCGCGCCGAGATGGGGGCCGCGGCGGTGCTCGCGGCGCAATCGGTTGATTATGTTGGTGCCGGCACGGTGGAATACATGCTGGAGGCGGATGGCCGCTTCCATTTCCTGGAGATGAATACCCGGCTCCAGGTCGAGCATCCGGTGACGGAAATGGTGACCGGGCTGGATCTGGTCGAGCTGCAATTGCGCGTCGCCCGCGGCGCGCCGCTTGGCCTCACCCAGGATGATATCCGGCTCACCGGCCATGCGGTCGAGGCGCGGCTCTATGCCGAGGACCCGGCGCAGGGTTTTCTGCCCTGTTCCGGCGATATCGAGCGCTGGATCGAACCGGCCGGCGAGGGCATTCGCGTCGATGCCGGGATTGAATCGGGCAGCGAGATCTCACCGCATTATGATCCGATGATCGCCAAGATCATCGCCTGGGGCCCCAGCCGCGCGATTGCCTGCCAGCGGCTAGAGGGGGCACTGCAGGCGACGGGCATTGCCGGCCTGCAGACCAATCGCGACTTCCTGCTCGCGGCCGCGCGTGAGCCGGCCTTTCAGGCGGGCGAGGCGACAACCGCCTTCATCGGCGAGATGCTGCCCGGCGGCGAGTTCAGGCCGGCGGCCCTGCCCGGCAGCGTCCTGGCGGCCGCCTGCGTATTGCAGCTGCGCCAGGCCGCCAGCATCGCCCTTCAGACCGCGACCGGACTTCCCGCCGCCCTGCTGGGCTGGCACAGCGCCGGCCGTCTGGCCTCCAGCTTCGCCTATCGGGTCGAGGGCATGGATCAGCCCGTGACGGCATCAGCCGTCTCGCTCGGACGCGACGCCTACCGGGTCCAGCTCGCCGGTGATTTCCACCTCGTCGAGATCATCTCCGAAAGCCCGGGACACGCCCGTCTGGTGATTGACGGCAAGCGCCAGCAGGCCCGTTTCGAACATCTCGACCGGGCGCGGCTATTCCTGATGATCGGCGATCACGCCGTCACACTGGGCAATCAGATTGGCGCCCCCCAGGCGCGTGATGAAGCGGCGGCCTCCGGGCGGGTGGCCGCGCCGATGCACGGCCTTCTGGTCGAGATCTGCATCGCGCCCGGCGACAGGGTCAAGAAAGGCGACCGCCTCGCCATTCTCGAAGCCATGAAAATGCAACACGAAATCCGCGCCGATCTCGATGGCCAAATCCTCGAGATCGGACAGGGGAGTGGCAGCCAGGTCAAATCCGGCCAGCTCCTCTTCGTCATCGAAGCCCACACGACAAAACAGGACGACGCACCATGAAATCTCCGATCTGCACCATGCTGGGTATCGAATTTCCGCTGCTCGGTTTCAGCCATTGCCGCGATGTCGTCGCGGCTGTCACCAATGCCGGCGGGATGGGTATTTTCGGCGCAGTCAATCTGCCGCCGGACCGGCTCGAGGAAGAGCTCGCCTGGATCGACGCTCATGTTGACGGCAAGCCCTATGGCGTCGATCTGATCGTTCCCAACCGCTTCGAGGGCAAGGGCACGGCGATCGATCCGGAACGCCTGCTCGGCGCGGTCCCGGACACCCACAAGGATTTCGCCTCCGAAGTGCTCGGCCGCTATGGCATTGATGCCAGCTCGATCGAGTCCGGGCGGAGCGAATTCCTGCAATTCGCCGAGAACCTGACCGAAGAGGGCGCCATGGCCTCGCTGAAGGTCGCCTTCAAACACCCGATCAAGCTGATCGCCAATGCGCTCGGCATTCCGCCCGACTACATGCTGAGCATGGCCAGGGAGCATGGCGTCGCTGTAGCGGCCCTGGTTGGCACCAAGGAGCACGCGATCAAACAGGTTGAGGCCGGGGTCGACATCCTGGTGGTCGCCGGCGGTGAGGCCGGCGGGCATTGCGGCGAGGTCTCGACCATGGTGCTGGTGCCGGAAGTGCATGAGGCGATCCAGCCCTATGGCAATGTGCCGATCCTGGCCGCGGGCGGCATCACCACCGGGCGCCAGATGGCGGCCGCGATGGCGATGGGCGCGTCGGGCGCCTGGTGCGGCTCGGTTTGGCTGACGACGGCGGAGGCCGAGACCAGCCCGGTGGTGAAGGAAAAAATGCTCGCCGCCGCCTCGCGCGATACGGTCCGCTCGAAATCGCGCACCGGCAAGCCCTCCCGCCAATTGCGCTCGCCCTGGACCGAGGCCTGGGACCAGGAGGGCCCCGCGCCCCTGCCGATGCCGCTGCAGGCCCTGGTCAGCGAACCGGCCCTGCAGAAGATCCGCGACCTCTCCGGCGGCGGTCATGAAGGCGCGATGGCGCTCGACACCTATTGGGTCGGGCAGGGCGTCGGCTTGATGAACCAGGCGATGTCGACCGGCGCCGTGGTGCAATGCTTCAAGGAGGACTTTGCCGCCGCCTATGAGCGCCTGTCGAACTTCCTCGAAATGGAGGGCTGAGCATGCATGCCATCGCCAATGATTTCCGGGCCGAGAACCTCGCGCTCAAGACCCTGCTCGATCCGCTCACGGATGCCCGGTTCGACGAGCCCACCCTGTTCAAGGCCTGGACGATCAACGACATATTGCGCCATCTGCATTTCTGGAACCGCGCCGCCTATCTGCAGGTCCATGACGAGGCGGAGCTGGAACGCCTGCTCGGTCGGGTCTTCAGCCTCACAGACCCCGGCGGGATGCGCACGCTGGAGCGCGAAATGTTTGGCGGGTTGAGGGGCCAGGCTCTGCTCGAAGAATGGTCCGGCTTTTCCGAACAACTCGCCGCGAGCTTTGCCGAAATCGATCCGAAGACGCGCCTGAAATGGGCCGGACCGGCGATGAGTGCGCGCTCCAGCCTGACCGCGCGTCAGATGGAGACCTGGGCCCATGGCCAGGCGGCCTTCGATGCGCTCGGTGTCACCCGGATCAATACCGACCGGATCCGCAATATCGTGCAGCTCGGCGTCAATACCTTTGCCTGGACCTTCCGGGTCAACAGCCTGCCCCTGCCCGAAGCCCGGCCCTACCTGTCGCTGACCGCGCCCTCGGGTGAGGCCTGGAGTTGGGGCGATCCGGATCCGCAGAATATGATCGAGGGCACGGCCGAGGCTTTTTGCCAGGTCGTCACCCAGGTCCGCAATGTCGCCGATGTCGATCTGAAGACGGCCGGCGAGACCGCGGCGGTCTGGATGGCGAAGGCGCAATGCTTTGCCGGCCCGCCCGAGACGCCACCAGCGCCCGGCCAGCGCCGCCCGGCGGGCTGAGGGGCGTGCGCGCCGTGCCTGTATGGGCTCCGCCCCTGACCCTGAGAGCGGGGGGGCGTTGATTGACATTCGCCGGGTAGGTTTTAATAAGAAAGTGACCAATCTCGCCTGGAGGCCTGAATATGACGCCCGAACCCGTCTACATTCTCGGCGGCGCGCAAAGCGATTTTGCCCGCAACTGGACGCGCGACAATAAGGGCCTGTTCGAGCTGATCTCGGAAACCACGCAGGCCGGGCTTGAGGCTGCGGATGTGGCCGCGCGTGATGTCGATGTCATTCATATCGGCAATTTCGCCGGCGAGCTGTTCTGCGGCCAGGGCCTGATCGGCGGCATGATGGCGCATGTTGACCCGGACTTTGAGGGCAAGCCGACCAGCCGCCACGAGGCAGCCTGCGCCTCCGGCTCGATGGCGATCATGGCAGCGATGGCGGATATCGAGGCCGGTCGTTACGGACTGGCCGCGGTGGTTGGGGTCGAGATGATGCGCAATGTTCCAGGCCAGCGCGCCGCCGAGATTCTCGGCGCCGCCGCCTGGGCTGATCGCGAAGCGCTGGGCGCGCGCTATCTCTGGCCGGCCATGTTCTCTGATCTCGCCGAGGAATATGACCAGCGCTACGGGCTCGACCGGCGGCATCTGGCAGAAATCTCCCGCATGAATTTCGACAATGCCAAGCGCAATCCCTCCGCCCAGTCGCGCGCCTGGAGCTTCACCGCGGCCAGTTTTGAAGCCGATGACGACGCCAATCCCGTGGTTGAAGGCTGGATGCGGCGCAGCGATTGCGGCCAGGTAACGGACGGCGCTGCGGCGATCTTCCTGGCCTCTGGAGCCGTGGCACGCGAATACGCGGCCAGGCGCGGGCTCGATCTGGCGGATATCCCGCGCTTCAAGGGCTGGGGCCACACAACAGCGCCGCTGATGATGGAGACCAAGCTGGCGAAAAGCCGTGAGAGTGGCGGCTATATGTTTCCCTGGGTCCGCAAGGCGATCACCGATGCCTGCAGCCGGGCGGGTATCGCCGAGACCAGCCAGCTGGACGCCATCGAAACCCATGACTGCTTCTCGATCACGGAATATATGGCGATCGAGCATTTCGGTCTGACGGCGCCGGGCGAGGCCTGGAAAGCCATCGAGGCCGGCGTGATTGCGCCGGGCGGCGCGCTGCCATTCAATCCGTCCGGCGGGCTGATCGGGCTTGGACATCCCGTTGGTGCAACCGGCGTGCGGATGGCGCTCGATGCCTGGCGCCAGACCTCGGGCCGCAGCGGCGACACCCAGGTCGAGGGCGCCCGCACTGTGGCCACCTATAATGTCGGCGGCTCGACCACGGCGAGCGCCTGCTTCGTGATCGGGGTCTGATCCGATGGCCGAAATCTGCCTCTTCGACGCTGTGCGGACACCGCGCGGCAAGGGCAGGCCGGGCGGTGCCCTCTCCAGCCTGACACCGCATGAGCTGGTCGGCCAGCTGGTGACGGCATTGCGGTCGCGCTCGGGCGAGGCCGCACTGGACCAGGTCATCTCCCTGACGCTGGGCTGTGTCGGTCAGATCGGTGCCCAGGGCGGACAATTGGCGCTGGTCAGCAAGTTGCACGCAAATTTGCCGACAGGCATGACCAGCCGGACGCTCAATAATTATTGCGTCTCCGGCCTGACAGCGACGCGCCTGGCGGCCCTGGAAGCGGCGGCAAGCGGCGATGACCGGCTGCGTCTAGCCGGCGGCGTCGAGATGATGTCAATCGTGCCGTTTCTCGCCGACCACGCACACTATTACGACGATCCGGACACGGCTCGCGCCCTGCGCTATGTGCCGGTCCCGCTCTCGGCGGATCTGATGGCGACGATGGAGGGGATAACGCGCGAGGCACTCGATGCCATCACCGTTCGCTCGCACCAGCGCGCCGCCCGCGCCTGGGCCAGGGGGAGACTGGATGAAGTCATTCCGGTGCACGGGCCCGATGGCGCCGTCCTGCTGGCGCAGGATGAATCGGTGAGGCCCGACACGTCGATGGCATCACTGGCCCGCCTCGCCCCTGCCTTCGGGCCGATGGGCGCGCAGGGCTATGATGATGTGATGCTGGCCGCCCGGTCCGAACTGACGGCGATTGAGCACATCCACACCATCGCCCATTGCCCGCCCATCGCCGATGGTGCCGCCCTTGTCCTGCTCGGCAGCGCCCGTGCCGGAGCGGAGGCCGGGCTCAGGCCGCGCGCCATTATCCGAGCGGCGACGGAAGCCAGTGCCGACCCGGTGCTCCAGCTCACGGCCGGTTTTGCCGCGATGGAAGCGGCGCTGGAGGAGACCGGGCTGAGCCTTGAGGATATCGACCGGATCGAATTCATGGAGGCCTTCGCCGCCACACCGTTCAAGTTCGAGCGCGACTACGCCGTGGACCCCGCCAGGGTCAATCCGGAGGGCGGTCATCTCGCCATGGGCCACCCGATGGGCGCGAGCGGGGCGATCCTGCTGACGACGCTACTGGCCGGTCTCGAACGCGATGGCGGCCGGCTGGGCCTGGCCGTGCTGCATGGCGGTTCCGGTGTCGGCGCTGCGATCATCATCGAACGCGTCTGAAACCGGGAGGGTCTTGAAGCAAACACTTCGGCTCGCTAATGCGGCAGAGGCTGCGCCGGGGATGAAGCCTCTTCCTGCGGCGCGCGATCCGGCCGTGTCTCGACGACTTCGAACTCGACGCTTTCCGGACGCACTGCCTGCCGGCAGGAGGAACAGGCGACAACCGCCTCCAGCTCAGCGCCGCAAGGTATGTGGGTCAGCAAGAGGGGCGGGCCCTCCGGCGATACGTAATAGGTATCACCCCATTGCAGCAGCATGAGCAGGATCGAATAATAGTCGATGCCCTTGGCGGTCAGGCGGTATTCGAACCGGGCCGGACGTTCACTGTATTGATCCATGGTCAGCACACCGATTGCGCACAGCCAGCTGAGGCGTTCCGACAGGATATTGGTGGCGATCGAGGTGTCCTCGCAAATTTCGTCAAACTTGCGCAGCCCGGTGAAAATCGAGCGCAATACCAGGCTGGCCCAGCGATCGCCGGTGATCTGGGCGACATGGTCGAGCAGGGTGGATTCGGCAGGTCGATCAGGCGCCATGTCACGATAGCGCCGGCGGCGGCTATAGGTCGCCGCCATCAGGCCGACGCCGGGGCCCTCGGTCCAGGCAACATCACGCGCCGTCACTTCCTGCTGGCAGGCCGAACAGATCGGGGTCGGGTCGAACACCGCGCCGCAGGTCCTGTGACGCAAGGTGATCTCGATCTTCCCCTCGGGCGGGGCCCATTTGCGTTCCCAGCGCAACATCATCAGTGAGGTCCAGTAGAGATCGCGCCCCTTCCTGGTGAGTTGATACTCGAAGCGTCGCGGGGCCCGGGAATAGAGTTGTTTTTCGAAGATATCGGCGGCGATCAGGCGTTTGAGGCGGTCGCTGAGTAGCGGTTTGAGCAGGCCGGTCCGGCTGCGCAAGTCCTCGAAACGGCGGGCGCCGAGCCAGCTGGCCTCAAGAATGAGCAGGGTCGAGGTGTCGCCGATAACCTCGAGGGTCCGCCATATCGAGCAGGTGCGAATAAACTTCCTGGCCATCGGCGCCTCATCGAACGCGCCGGTCGCTGCCGGACGCAAGAGCGGGGAAATGGATGATGCTCCCCGATTTTGACTACAGGCGCGACGATACCACACAAGCCTAGGCCTGCAGCCTGACCCATCAGTCTGCGGCACCTGTGCCGCACGGCCCGCCGCGTTATCGAGCGGATCCTGGTTCCGCCGTGACGATGCCCTCGCATTGCATACAGGACATGAAGCGAATTGCATAACCAGACCTACAGTGTAAATATGCCGGACCGGATGGCCGGGCGGGGTGATGACCACCCATGCCTGATGCGGCATGATCACAGGAATGGCCCGGGCCACGATCGACATGATCGGCGGCAGGCCGACCGGCTGGAGACGCGACATGATGGATGTACTGACACTGCTGGCGAGTAATTTCATCCTGTTGATCGGCATGATGCTGGTGCTCTGGGCGATCAGCATCCCGCTGAAGGATGTCAGCTTCATCGATTCCTTCTGGGCCTTCGGCTTTATTCTGGTTGCCGGATTGAGCTTTGTCATGACACCGGACGGGGCCTCCGGCCGGCGTCTGCTCCTGCTGGGCCTGACCGCGATCTGGGGGCTGCGTCTGGGCGGATATCTGTTCTGGCGCTGGCGCAAGGAAGGCCCCGACAAGCGCTATGCCGCCATGTTCAAGCACGTCAAACCGGAACTGAAAAACTGGCACAGCTTCAAATTCGTCTTCATGCTGCAGGCGGTCCTGCTATGGGTCGTCTCCCTGCCGGTGCAGCTGGGACAGGTCTCGACGACGCCCGCAGCGCTTGGACCGCTGGCCTTTGCCGGTGCCGCCCTCGCCGTGATCGGGATATTCTTCGAAAGCGTCGGCGACTGGCAGATGGCGAAATTCAAGGCCGAGCCGGAGAGCGCCGGCAAGGTGATGGATCGCGGCCTGTGGCGCTATACGCGGCATCCGAATTATTTCGGCGATGCCTGCGTCTGGTGGGGGCTATTTCTGATCGCTGCCGAAACGCAGATCGGCTGGGCCGCCATTATCGGTCCGATCCTGCTCACCGCCCTGCTGGTGAAATGGAGCGGCGCCGCCCTGCTCGAGCGCGGACTGAAGCGGTCGCGCCCCGATTATGACGCCTATATCGCCCGCACCAGCGGCTTTATTCCGATGCCCCCGAAATCCGGAGACCCGTCCTGATGAGCGCCATCAAGATCAACACTATTCCCCACACGCCGCCCGATCCGCGCCATCCCTATATGTCGGGCGCCTGGACGCCGAATTTCGACGAGTATGATGCCGACAAGATGGAGGTGATCGGCGAGATCCCGAGCGATATTGACGGTGTCTATGTGCGCAATACCGAGAATCCGGTGCATGGCTCGATCGGGCTCTACCATCCGTTTGACGGCGACGGGATGATCCATGCGATCTCCTTCCGAGACGGCCAGGCCGCCTATCATAACCGTCTGGTCCGCACCAAGGCCTTCGCCGCCGAGGCCGAGGCCGGCAAGGCGCTCTGGGCCGGCATCGCCGAAAACCCGCGCCTCTCCACCCGCCCGGGCTGGGGTGCGCATGGCTCGGTCAAGGACAGTTCCTCGACCGATGTCGTGGTCCATGCCGGCAAGATATTGTCGACCTTCTACCAATGCGGTGAGGGCTATCGGCTCGATCCGTACACGCTGGAGCAATTCGGCACGGAAAGCTGGGTCCCGCTGGACGGTATCTCGGCCCATCCCAAGGTCGATGAGGCGACCGGGGAATTGCTGTTCTTCAACTATTCCACCCACGCGCCCTACATGCATTACGGCGTCGTCGGGCCGGACAACAAGCTCAAGCACTATATCCCGATCCCGTTGCCGGGGCCGCGCCTGCCGCACGATATGGCCTATACCAGGAAATATTCGATCTTCGCCGACCTGCCGCTGTTCTGGGATCCCGAGGCGCTGGCCAAGGGACGCCATGCGACCCGTTTCCACCGCGATATGCCGACCCGCTTCGCGATCGTGCCGCGCTATGGCTCACCCGACCAGATCAAATGGTTCGAGGCCGATCCGACCTATGTCCTGCACTGGATGAATGCCTGGGAAGAGGGTGATGAAGTCGTCCTCGACGGCTATTTCCAGGAACAGCCCGTCCCCGGTGCGCTGGAGGTCAATCACCCGGATCCGCGGATGGGGCATTTGATGGCCTTTGTCGACGAGAACTCCTTCAAACCGAAACTGCATCGCTGGCGCTTCAACATGAAGACCGGGGCCTGCACGGAAGGCCATCTCGACGACCGCATCCTGGAGTTCGGCACCTTCAACCAGGAGCGCGCCGGCACGAAGACCCGCTATGCCTATTCGACCACGACCGAGCCGGGCTGGTTCCTGTTCAATGGTGCGGTCAAGCATGATCACGAGACCGGCCAGTCGCAGAGCCTCTCATTCGGCGAAGGCCGCTATGGCAGCGAATCCCCGTTCGCGCCGCGCATCGGGGCGGTGGAGGAGGATGACGGCTATCTCGTCTCCTTCATCACCGACATGGTCGAGGACCGGTCGGAATGCGTGCTGATCGATTGCCAGAATTTCGAGGCCGGTCCGGTCTGCCGCATCATCCTGCCGCACCGGATATCCAGCGGCACTCACGCGGCCTGGGCCGACGGGCCGCGCCTTCGCGCCGCACAGGCCGGCTGACAGCGCCTTTGCCCGGCGCAGACCTTCGCCCTGACGGGAGTCTCCCGCCAGGGCGTTTGATCCGAACCGTCGGCAATCAGACTAGCTGGACGCCTTGATCGCGGCGTCCAGGGCGTCGAGGCCTTCATCGAGTGTGTCGAAGCCGATCGTCAGCGGGGTAAGGAAGCGGATGACATTGCCGCGCACGCCGCAGGACAGGAGCAGCAGCCCGCGCTCACGGGCTTCGGCGACGATGCGGGCGGTGCGGCCCGGATCGGGGCGGGCGGCATCGCCATCCTCGACCAGTTCAATCGCCGTCATGGCCCCGAGCGTGCGGATATCGCCAATCCCTGTGTCCGACTGACGGATCGCCTCGCAGCGGCGCACAATACGCTCGCCGATCTCGATGGCGCGTTCGCACAGGCCTTCCTCGGCGATGACATCAAGCACCGCCAGACCGGCGGCACAGCCCAGCGGCGAGCCGCCATAGGTGCCGCCCAGACCACCGGGTGCCGGCGCATCCATGATCTCGGCCTTGCCGATGACGCCGGAGATCGGGAAACCGCCAGCCATCGCCTTGGCGATCGTCATCAGGTCGGGCTCGATATCCGCATATTCGGTCGCGAACATGCGGCCTGTGCGGGCAAAACCGGTCTGGATCTCGTCGACGATCAGCAGCATGCCGTGCTCGTCACAGATCGCGCGCAGGGCCTGCATGAAGGCCGGTGAAGCCGCATAGAAACCGCCCTCGCCCTGGACCGGCTCGATGATGATGGCGGCGACACGGGCCGGATCGACATCGGCCTTGAAGAGCTGGTGCAGCGCCTTGAGCGAGTCCGCTTCTTCAATGCCGATATAGGGTGCCGGGAATGGAGCGTGAAAGACTTCCCCGGGGAAAGGTCCGAAGCCGAGCTTGTAGGGCGCGACCTTGCCGGTCAGCGCCATGCCCATCATGGTGCGGCCGTGAAAACCGCCGGCAAAGGCGATGACAGCCGGACGGCCGGTGGCGGCGCGGGCAATCTTGACGGCATTCTCCACCGCTTCAGCGCCGGTGCTCAGAAAGATCGTCTTCTTCGGCGTCGGTCCCGGGGCCAGCTTGTTGAGGCGTTCGGCCAGCCGGACATAGCTCTCATAGGGCGTGACCTGAAAGCAGACATGGGAGAAATTGTCGAGCTGCGCCGCGACAGCGGCTTTCACCCTGGGGTGATTATGGCCGGTATTGGTCACCGCGATCCCGGCGGCGAAATCGATATAGCGATTGTCCTCGATATCCCAGATCTCGGCATTGAGCGCGCGTTTGGCAAACACCGGATGCATGACGCCGACACCGCGCGGTGTGGCGGCCTGACGTTCGGCCCAGAGTGTAGAATTTGTCATCGTCTCATCTCCTCCGGCGCTCAGGCCGACAGGCCTCCCATCAACATGTATTTGGTGTCGAGATAATCCTCGAGGCCCTGGCGCGAACCTTCGCGGCCAAAACCCGATTGCTTGACGCCGCCAAACGGCGCCGCGGCCGAGGACATGATGCCCTCATTAATGCCGACCATGCCGTATTCCAGCGCCTCGCCGACGCGCCAGGCGCGGCCGAGATCGCGGGTGAAGAGATAGGCGGCGAGACCGTAAATCGTGTCATTGGCCAGGGCGATTACCTCGGCCTCGGTCTCGAAACCGATCAGCGGAGCCACCGGCCCGAAAATCTCTTCCCGGGCGACGGCCATATCCGGTGTCACGCCCTCGATCACGGTCGGCTGGTAGAAGAGCTCACCGGCCGCGTGCTTGGCGCCGCCGGTCAAAACCCTGGCGCCGGCCGAGCGCGCCTGGGTGACCAGACGTTCGGTCTTGGCCAGGCCGGCCTCATTGATCAGCGGCCCGACTTCACAGCCGGCCATTTCGCCATCGCCGACTTTCAGCGCCGCGACGCGCTCCGCCAGGCGTCTGGCGAATTCCGGCATGATGCCCGACTGGATAAACATGCGGTTGGCGCAGACGCAGGTCTGGCCGGCATTGCGGAATTTCGAGGCCATGGCGCCCTCGATCGCCGCATCGAGATCGGCATCGTCGAACACGATGAAGGGCGCATTGCCGCCGAGCTCCATCGAGGCCTTTTTCACCGTGGCGGCGGACTGCTGCAACAGGAGACGGCCAACCGCCGTCGAGCCCGTGAAGGTGATCTTGCGCACATCGGCATTGGAGGTCAGCTCACCGCCGACTTCAGCGGCGCGCGCCGAGGTGACGATGTTGAACACGCCGGCCGGCACGCCGGCCTCAATCCCGAGCTGCGCCGCCATCAGCGCCGAGAGCGGAGTCTCGGCCGCCGGTTTGGCGACCATGGTGCAGCCGGCGGCGAGTGCTGCGGCGGCCTTGCGCATCAGCATGGCATTGGGAAAATTCCACGGCGTGATCGCGGCGCAAACACCGACCGGCTGCTTCGTCACCAGGATGCGGTTATTGGCCGAGGCAGACGGAATGATCTCGCCATAAATGCGCTTCGCCTCTTCGGCAAACCATTCCAGATAGGCGGCGCCATAGAGGATTTCGCCGCGCGCTTCGGTCAGCGGTTTGCCATTTTCGCGCGTCAGGATCAGGGCCAGCTCGTCGGCGCGCTCGACCATCAGATCACGCCAGCGCCGCAGGATCGCGCCGCGCTGTCCGGCCGGCAGCGCCGCCCAGCCAGTTTGGGCCGCCCTGGCCGCGGCGATGGCGGCGCGCGTCTCGGTGACGCCGCAATCAGCGACCGAAGCGATGACTGCGCCGGTTGCCGGATTGGTGACGTCGAAACGACGCCCATCCTGCGCATCGCACCAATGGCCGCCGATAAAGGCCTGGGTCGGACAAGCCGGTAGTGTGGCCAACATGGCATTCCCTCTCGACATGGTAAGGCGTCAAATGAAATCTGGTGCCAGTTTACGGCTTCGCGTCACCAGCCATAGGGCCAGTTTTGATCGACTGATCGCGCCAGTTCAGGGCGCGGCGGCGGCCCGCTTGCGGTCAAGCATTAGCGCCGGCAGGAGCATGACCAGCCCGCTCACAGCCAGCCCGATCAGCGCCAGATTGATCAGTCCGGGAAAGCCGCCATCGGTCGAGAGCGCCCAGCCGGCCACCATCGGACCGGAGGCCAGTCCCATCTTGGAAATGAAGCCGCCAAAGGCCGCCGCCTGACCCGCCTTGTCGAACTCGGCGGTCATGCCCAGCAGGTAGGCGATGACAAAGCCCCAGGTGATGCCGGTGCCGCAATTGGCGACCATATAGGCGATGGGATTGCCGCTATAGTGGAAGATGGCGGTGCCCACGAGGGTCAGTGCCATCGCGGCGGCCAAAAGGCGAAACCGCCCAAATCGCAGGCCGCACACCATAACCAGGAAAGGTCCGGCCAGGGCGACCCAGGTCGCCAGACCCAGCGCCAGCGAGACATAGCCGCGCTCAAGCCCGTAATCGAGGCCCAGCCGGATGATATAGGCCAGCAGGCCCATATTGGCGGCCTGGAAAAGAAAGATCGCCAGCAGGGTCAAAAGGAGCGGCGTCCATTGCACCTTGCCGTCCGCCTTGGGATCCTTGATCCGGGCCGGATAGGCGGAGAGGAAGGGGAGCATGGCCAGGGTGGCCGCGCTGAAAAGGGCCAGGGCAATAAACAGCGCCTGGGTGCCGTAGAGCGGCGCCAGTGGTGGCAAGACCATCACGGCGAGACCGCCCAGACCAAATTGCACGAAGAGCAACATGCCGAATGTGCGGTCGGGATTGGCGGTGCGGGCGATGACGGCAAAACCGGTCCCGGTGAGCACGCCGCCAAACACGCCATGGATCAGGCGTACCGGGAACATGACGTCATAGCTGGCAATGCTGATCGAGGCGAGATCGATCGTGATCAGCACAATCAGACAGCCCAGCGCCAGCGCCTTCCAGGGCAGGCGTTTGACCAGGAATACCGAAAGTAGCGCACCGGCGGCGGCGCCATAAATATTGACAGAGCCGATCTGTCCGGCCTGGCCTTCGGTGAAGCCGAGCCCGCTGACCAGGCCATCGACAATGGCGGCCATGATATTGACGTAGAACAGGCCGGCCGTGGCGAGAAAGGCCAGCATGACGGCGGCGATCAGCCCGTCGGGCGGCGCCTTGGGCAGGCCGCGCGGCGCGGTGACGGCTTCATTGGCTTCACTCATGGCACGGCCTCGCAATAGGGTTGGATGGCAAAGGATTGGGCGGCAGCCCGGCGCCAGGAAAATTCGCGGCCGTCACTGGCATAGAGATAGACATGGCCATTGGGGATCAGGGTGACGGAAATGCCGCCATAGCCGGACATGGTCGGGATCCAGACATCATGGTCACAGCCGAGATAATTGCCGGCATTATAGGCCCAGAATCCGGCCCGATAGCGCAGATTGTCCTCGATCGCCGGCAGGCCGCGATCATCGGGGTTTTGTTGCAGGGCGGCTGCGAGCAGGCTTTGGTCGAGCCAGGCCTCGCCATCAATTACGCCGCCGGCCTGCAGGAAGAGCGCCATCCGGGCCATGTCATCCGCCGTCAGGGTCAGCCCCCAGCCGGTGAAGGCCTGGGCCTCGGCATCGCGGGTGCGCCGGGTCTGCATTGCCAGCGGCGAGAGGTGTAGCGCCTGCCAGATCGGAACCAGCAGCGTATCATAGAAATCGGCATCGGCCTGGCCGCTCTGCTGGCGCAGATAGGCCTGCATCGCCGTGCCGAGCAGATAGGTGTCGGTGGTGTGATAGACCCAGGTGCTGCCGGGCTCGGCCTGGCGGGGGTGCATGGCACAGGCGCGTTCGACTTTTTCGGCATGGGTTTCGACCGTCAGGAAATCCCAGGTCGGGGCCGAAGCCTCGTCGAGATCATAGACGTCCGAGGTGAAATTTCCCGTCGCCATGTCGAGCGCCTGTTCGAAGCTGACATCACCCCAGCGCTCGGCGCTGCATTGCGGCACATAATCGGCAATCAGCGCCTGACGCGCGCCCGGATAGAGCTGCTCCAGCCGCATCAGCCCGACCCCGCCGACCACGGACTTTGCCACGGAATAGGAAGGCAAGGGCGTCACATCGCAATACGGATCCGGTCCCTGCCGTGTCGGACAATCGCCCGCATAAAGACGGCCGTCGGCGACCAGGGCAAAAGCCGTCATGTTTTCCGGCGTCACTTCAAGCGGCGAGCCGATTTCGGCAAGGTCGATCTGGGGATAGACCCGCGCAAGATCGCCGAGCGGCGAACGCGGCGGGCGGGCGGCGCTTTCGCTGCGCCAGGCCTGCCGCACAGCCCCGGCGCCCGCGATCGCGCCCGGTTCGAAACTGACCGGCAGCCGGGCCAGCAGGTCGAATTGCAGATAGGCGCAGGTCTGGGCACCGATCTGGACCACCGCTTGCGACACCTCACCGGTGTCACGGTAAAGGAAGCTCATCAGCCCGTTCTGGACGCAATTGGCATTGCGCTCCTGCAGCGCCACCGGCAGGGCGGCGCGCATCCAGCCCTCGCCATCGCCGCCATCCCAGATCCGGCCCGGCTGGAAGATCCATTCCCACTCCGGGTGATCGCCTTGCTGCGGTCCGCGCTGAACCGGGATCAGCGCCGAACCCTCACTGACGAGGTCAAGGGCGAAGCCGGGCAATTCATCGAGCCGCCCGGCGGCCTGGGCCGCGTCGAATTCGTCGAGCAGCAGAGTGAAATGATCGGCGCGCCGCGCCGCGGCCAGCACCAGCCGTCCATCGAGCCGCACCGGTTGTGGCAGGGCCGTGTCCGGGGCCGCAAAGGCGGCGGTCGCATAGGGCCGGTCGAGCGGTGCCGCCGCGAGCAGGGTCTGTGCCGTCAGCGCCGGTGTCAGCGCGGCGGGCGGGGTTTGTCCGGTGACGCGAATATTATCCACCCAGCAAGTATCATTGGCCGCATTGCCCGCGGCTCGCAGGCGCACCAGTATGGCGCGCGACATGTCGGAGGCCGGTCTGTCGCCTGCCACCGAAGTCAGGGTGACGGCATCGTCCTGGCCATCGGCTATGCGGCCGATCTCGCTCCAGACCTGACCATCGAAACTGGTCTCCAGCTGGCATGAATCCTCGCCCTCCAGACCCTCGGCAGCGAAGTCGGCCGAGACCCGTATTGCCAGGCCTGCCGGGATTTGCACCGCCGCCGCGACCCAGGCGTTTCGCTTCAGCCGCAACGAAAGATTTCCCCCATATTCGGTGATCCGGATATCGCCCCGGCCGGCATCGCCGCGCCAGCCATCGGCATTCCCGTCCTGGAAGTCCTCGAACATCAGGCTCTGGGCCAGCGCCGGCGCGCCCAGCCCGGCCAGCAGGCCCAGCGTCAGAATGGCGTTACGCATCATGGAGCTACTCCGAGCATGGCGGCGAGCGGTTCGAGTTCACGCTGATAACGGCGCCAGCGGCCCACCGCGCTGGTATAGAGTGGCTGGCGTACCTGCGCCGCACTGGCTGTGGCGGTCGGGCTGGCATTCTTGTGGAAGTCGAGACAGGCCGGATCCCACTCGACACCGACATGTCTCAGCAGGCGCCGCGTCTGCGCCTCCTGGCCGGTGATGATGTCCTCATAATTCACATCAAGGATCCGCCCCGGCAGGACGCGGCGCCAGTGATCCATCAGCCCGTCCTTGGCGCGCATGTATTGGGCCAGGTCGGCGAAGTCATAGGAGAAGGGATAACCCATCCGGAACAGCGCCTTGTACATGCCCAGGGCATTGTCCATCGGATCGCGATTCAGGTGGATGATGCGCGCGTTCGGCAGGGCGGCGGCGATCAGGCCGATATAGAGAAAATTGGCCGGCGTCTTGTCGATAAAGAAGGGTGGCCCGGAACGGCGCTGCTCAACGCGTGAGCGATAGTCAGCGGCGAGCTGGCGCATGTCCAGTGCGGCAGAATTCGCCACCATATCCGATTTGCTGCGGCTGCCCCGGGTCAGGCCGGTGAGCGCGAGCGGCCAGTCATTGAGCTCGCCGAGGCTCTCGATCTGGGGGTGTGCGCTGAGTATCCGGTCAACCAATGTCGTCCCGCTGCGCGGCAAGCCGACAACGAAAACCGGGCCTTGCGCCTCGTCCTGTGGCCGCGCTGCGGCGAAGAATTCGGCATCGAAGACTTCGGCAATTCGCGCCATCGTCGCGACATCACCCTCGACCCGGTAGGCCATCATCGCCCGCCGGGCCTTGGCGCCACGCTTCAGTGCCGCAAAGCTCTCTTCATATTGACCGAGATTTTCCAGTTCCAGAGCCAGGGCGTAATTCAATTGAACTTCACCCAGCCGGGTGCGTTTGGGCGCCTTGAGCATGCGCCGGATCTCGGCGACATGATTATTCTCAGCGGTCTGTTTTCGCAGCGTCGCGCGGTTATAATACGCGTCGTAGTCATGCGGCGTCCGGGCAATCAAACGGGTGAATTCACGCTCGGATTCCTCAAGCTTGCCGGTCGAAATCAGGCTGGATGCGAAATTATACCGGATCGCCGGCTGTTCCGGATCCAGTGTGGCCGCCTGCCGGGCGCAGCGCTCCGCAGCCGCGAAGGCACCGCATTGGGTATAGGCCTCACTCAAACGGCTCAGCCAGGCGGCATCCCCGCATGCTTCCGTCTCCATCGCCGCCAGGCGATCGAGGGCGTCCCGGATCGCGCCGAGATGCACCAGGGCCTCGACATCAAGCAGTCGCACCAATGGCGAACCCGGGGCCAGGTCAAGCGCCTGGGCAAGACGGGCACGCATGGCGGCATAGTCACCGCTCATCTGCTCCAGCCGGGCTGCAGCGATCCATCCATCGGCATATCCCGGCTCGTCGCGCAACAGGGCTGTGAGCAGCGACCGGGCCGGCCCGAGCTGACGGGCACGCAGGGCCCGATCGATTTCGGCCATTCGGGTCTTGGGAGCGGGATTGGCGATCAGACTGTCCATGAAAAGAGCGAAAGGGTGGCCGTCTCGGTCGGCCACCCCCTCATCCTAGCCGATCAGAAATTATAGCGCAGCGTCGCGCCAATGGTTCTCGGCAGTGAGATCATCTGTTTGTTACCATTACCGAAATAACCTTCCGTCGGGCTTGTGCCCATATAGGCTTCGGTAAACACCCCGGTGACGCCTTCCTCATTGGTGATGTTTTTCACCCAGAAGGACAGATCGACCGCATCACGCGAGAAGGTCGTGGTCAGGTTCCAGATCGAGAACCCGTCGATCGGGACATTGAAGCTTGGCGATGTCGTGACCGCATTGGTGGTCTCCGACTGATAATAGCCATCGAGCCGGGTGAAGGAGGACCAGTTCGCCAGCTGGGTCGTGTAATCGAGCGACCAGTTGAGCTGATGCTCCGGCGTGCCGGGCAGCATGGCGCCTTCGAGCGCGATCGGGGTCGCCGGTGCCGGACGGTCGGGCGCATAGAAATCTGCTCCGAGCTCGGCATTGATATAGGCGTAACCCAGCGAGTAGTGCCAATCATCGCCGATGAAGCCGTCGATCGAGGCCTCAAGGCCCATCGAACTGGCCTCGGCCCCGTTCTGCACCGCGAAGAAGCCCCACCAGGTCGAGGCGGTGTTGAATTGAGGATCGGTCCAGTCGACGTAGAAAACACTGACATCATAGCGGAAATCACCGCGATCGCCCTTGAAGCCGATTTCGTAATTGACGACGGAATCGGAGGTATAGAACTGCCAGCGCGGATCTTCGGCATAGACGCCGGACAGCGGCACCGCATTGGATCCACCACGGCGATAGCCCTCGGAAATCGTGCCGTAGAGCATGTCTTCATCGGTGAAGCGCCAGGCCATGTTGAACTTGAACAACACGTCGTCTTCAGAGGAGGACAGGGTCGCATTCACATCCGGATAGAGACCTGTCCAGAGCGGCAGCGCCATGAAGGTATCATTCTCGGAATCATTGTCGAAATAGCGTGCGCCCAGGGTCAGGTCGAGCGTTTCGCTGGCGTGCCAGGTCAGCTCACCGAACAGGGCTGTTTCGGTGAAGTCCTCGGTCCGGCGGTAGTCCCAATCCTGATCACCGCTCACGGCACCGGCCGCGAATGGCAGAAAGGCGTCCCACCACTGCTTGAAGCCGACGAGATAGCTTTGCTGGGTCGATTCGATCTGTTGCTGGCGATAGAAGCCGCCAACCACATAATCGAAATTGCCGCCATCATCGGTCACCAGGCGGATTTCCTGGACGACGGCTTCGTCCGCATAGGTCCGCACGGCCTGGGCCATCGGACGCGGGAAGTTGTAATAGAATCCAAGCCACCCGGCCTGGGCATAGAAGCCGGTGTTTTCGCTGATGCTGTCACCATTGTGATCATAGTGGGACGTCGATGAGGTCAGGGTCGCAAAGCCCAGATCCATCTCCATCTCCAGCGAGCTCATATTGATGTCGCGTGAAGACGGCTCCAGCTGGATCGAGCCGTTCTCGTAATCGCCATAGGCATTGCCATAACCGTCCACGCCGACCGTCTGCTGCCGGCGGCCGCCAACTTCATCGGACTGACGCGCATGAACCAGGCGCAGGGAGAAGGTGTCGGTGGGTTCCCAAAGGAAGGTTGCCCGGCCCATCCAGGTTTCGACGGTGTCGGCATCCTCGACCGAACGATAGGATGCGGCCGGATCGAGAATGCCATTTGGCGCAACCGGCACGCCATTGCCGTCCAGCTGATAGACATTCACATAATCGGTGATGCCGGGATAATCGCCGAAACTGCCGACCAGGCGCAGGGCGGCGCGGTCGCCGATTGGCAGGTTGAGCACCCCGTCCAGGCCATAGCCCCAGTCCTCGGAACCTTCGACATTCGAGGTCGTGCCGCTGATATAGCCATTCACTTCGCCGAAATCGGGGTCGCGTGTGATGTAGCGGATCGTGCCACCCAGCGAGCCGGAACCATACAGCGTGCCCTGAGGCCCGCGCAGCACTTCGACCCGGTCAAGATCGCGCAGGGTGAAGCCGGCAAAGACCGGCGTGTCATTGATATAGGTCGAAACCGATGCAACCGAGGAGACGGCGTAATCGCCCAGCCCGTTGCCGTCGACAGCCAGACCACGGATGCGCGCCGCATTCAGCGTACCGGAATTGCGGGCGCCCCGGTCAACCACCGCGATACCCGGGATGGAGCGCAATAATTCGGCCTCATCAAGAATATTGCCGCGCTCGATATCGGCGCCGCCGACAGCGGAAATATTGTAGGGAACGTCGGAGACGCTCTCTTCACGCCGCGTCGCGGTAACGGTGATCGTCTCGCGGCGGCTATCCGCCTGCGTATCCTGGGCAAAGGCCGGCGCAAAGCCGCCAGAGGCCAGTGCTGTACCGCCGAGGAGCACGGCCATCATGGTCGCGCGTGAGATTCTGCGTTTGGAATTTGTCATAATATCACCCTGTTGCGCCCGCTGGTGCGGAGCCCTGTCATGATCCGGTCCAGGCCGGTCCCCTTCACTCGATAATCGAGAGCCGCGGCTTCGATGCCCGGCTCTCCCCCTCGTCTGCTGGCGCCGAGCCCCCATCCTGCCGTTTCGGCATGGAGAGCGGACCCAGACTTTTCATCCCCGACTGGCGCGATACCGGGTCTGCATGAAATGGGTAGCGGACCGGCGCGTCGCGGAAACTCTTCAACACCTGGCCCAACCCGTTCCAGCCACGGTCCCGGCAACGCCGGACATGGTCCAGGTCCAGTTCGAAGGCCATGATCTCACGGCCGACACCGGCTTCATGCAGCAATTCACCGCCCGGCCCATACATGACCGATCGGCCATTGCCCTGTTGCCCGGCAACATTGATATCGAGGAAATAGCACTGATTGATCGCGGCATTGGCGCGCGCGATGGCAAGCTCGACATCGCGATCGACCGTATTGGTCATGGTCGGAAGGATGATCACCTCGGCGCCCTTGGCACACAGGGTGCGGATCGCCTCCGGGAACCACATGTCATAACAGATCGCAATCCCGATCGTACCGATCCCCGGGATCTCAAAGACCGGGTAGTCCATCCCGGGAGCGACGTCCTTTTCATAGGGAAGGAAAGGAAACAGCTTGTCGAAACGCCCGACGATCTCGCCCTGCGGATTGATCACCGGCGTGGTGTTGAACACCTGGTCGCCGCGGCGCTCATAGATCGAACCGGGAATGATCCAGAGCCCGGTTTCAATGGCCAGCGCCTGCAAGCGTTGCTCGGTTTCACCACCGGCGGGCTCTGCCTTCGACATGCTGGCACCATGAATCACCAGCTCGCCGGTCGCCACCATGATGACCCAGGGGAAGCGCTTGGCGACCGAACGGATCTCCTGCTCGAGCCGGTCAAGATTGCCCTCGGCTGCGGCGTCCAGCTGAATGGTGGCGATTGAAAGTACCGGCATGACATCATTCCTGTGCGCTGCTGCGAACCGGAATGCGCAAGGGCATGGGACACGGTTCATCTGCGTTCCAGCGACCTTAACAGGGGGGAAAGCCCGGCTTAGAGCCAGTTTTGGACGATTTATGGTACCAGTTTCCCCGCCCATTCCGGTGCGGACCGGCCCCGTTCAGGGATTGGCGGCGCGGGACGGGCTGCTCAGGACAGCGCTGTCGACGACACGTCCCTCATCGTCCAGCCATGACAGGCGATCGCCGGAAATGCGGATGTGGAAACCGAGCGCTTCGCCAAAAGCCCAGCTGCGCCATTGGCGATACCACTTGCCATCCTTGATCCACCAGCGGCCGGTATCCTGATCTTCACCGCCATATCCGGCCCGGCCGGACATGCTGCCGTCCTCCGAGAGCTCGATGGTGCATGGCTCACCATAGACGGTATTGTAGAGCAGGGTCGCCGAGCCAAGACGGGTCCGCAACTCCGTCGCTGACAGCAGATCCGTGCCCGCTTCCGGAGCCTGGGTCCGATCCGTCCGGTCGAGCTCGCGCATCACCTCGGACAGCGCCTTGATCCCGGCCCGGATCTCGCTGGCGGGCAGCCCGGTCACGCCGAGGCGGAACATATTCCTGGGCCCGTCCGGCAGGGCGAACCAGGCCTCGGCCGGCTCGATCAGAATGCCCCGCGCCTCTGCAGCGCGAACCAGAATTCGCGCATCCAGGTTTTCCGGTCCGCGGACCCAGCAGGTCGTGCCTCCCTCCACCGGCGCAATGGCGATTGAGGACGGGCGGTAATGGTTGAGCGCGTCTCGCAGCGCGATCAGGCGCTCCTCGCTGACGCCACGCAGACGGCGCAGCATCGCATCATAATGGCCGAGCGAGAGGAAGAAGGCCGCCGCGCGCTGGTTATTGGGCGAGGGCCGCCGCGTCGTCAGGTCGCGCAAGCGCCGCGCCTCGTTGATCACGGCCGCAGGCGCGACCATGAAGCCGAGCCGCACGCCGGGCGCCAGAACCTTGGACAGGCTGGCGACATAGATGACGCGGCCATGCTCATCCAGGCTGCGCAGGGCCGGCAGGGCATCGCCGAGATAATTCATTTCACACTCGAAATCGTCTTCGAGAATGAGGAAATCCTGCGCCTCCGCCTCGGCAAGAAGCGCCTCGCGGCGCTGCATCGACATCGTCACACCCGTCGGGCGTTGCCGGCTGGGCGAAACATAGACGATATCATTGCCGCGCAGCCGGTCATCAATGACCAGACCCTCATCATCAACGGGTTGATGATGCAAACGGGCACCATACATGCCGAACAATTCGCGAAGGTCGGGCAAGCCCGGCTCTTCAAGGGCAATGCGGGCGTCTGAATTGGCGAATAATTGCGCGACCAGGAAAAAGGCCTGCTGCTCGCCGACCGTGATCAGCAATTCATCGGGCCGGGCGCGAATGCCACGCCTGGGAAGCAATTTGGTCCGGATTTCCTCGATCAGCGCCGGGTCATCAACCTCACCATTATCAATCGACCAGTCCTCGACTTCGTTGACGGCCAGCGCAAGGCGGCTCGACTCGCGCCATTCCGCGATCGGGAACAAGGTCTTGTCATAGCGCCCCTCGATGAAGGGGAAACGGTATTTCTGCCAGTCCGGCGGACATTTATAGCCAAGCGTGGGTGGCCTGACCCCGCGCAGGAAGCGGGTTGCCTCGGCGCCATCATCGACGCCTTCCCGGCCGGCAATGAGCGAGATTTTCCGGCCCGGCGCGTTGGCTTCCGCAACATAAATGCCCGAGCGTTGCCGCGCCTCCAAATGCCCCTCAGCGATCAATTGCTGATAGGCCAGGAAGACCGTATTGCGCGACACGCCCAGCACGACGGCCAGTTTGCGCGAGGACGGCAATTTGCGCCCGGCGGGGAAAATATCGGCCGCAATCGCCTCCATCACCCGCCGCCGGATCTGTTCCTGCAGGGACAGGCTCAATCCCGGGTCGACCCGGAAAAGCGGTGCGTAGGAATTTGCCGTGCTTGTCATGGCCTGCCACGAATTGCGAGCCGATAGCTAAGCCCAGACGGGATCGCGGGCAAAGCCCGCAACACTGCCCACCCTGCCTGGCTGCCGCTAGCGGCTATAGGTAATGGCAAACCAGAGCTTGGTACGATCGGCGATAGCGCTGTCTCCACCCTCATAAAAGGCCGCCTTGAGTTCGAGTCCGACATGTTCGCTCAATTGCGAGCTTAACACGGCATCGATTTCCGAACCGAGATCGAGACTGCCATTCTCTGTCTCGAAATCATGATAGACGATGGTCGCCCGCATCGCCGAGCCCAGCGGCGGGTTGGGGAAGGCAAAACCGGCCCGGCCATAAATGTCGCGAATGCCATTGGCCGGTGTCGCCAGGAAGACGTCCGCCCAGCCCTGATAGCCGTGCAGGGTGGCCAGCGGCGTGCCGAAGCCCCGCACCCCATCGCCTTCAAGCGATTCAATCCCGATCGCACCGCTCAGCCCGTTCTGGCTCAAACTGGCCTCGGCCCGGAACATGCTCAGATCGAAGCTCGCCGGCGCGTTGCCGTAATCGCTCTGCACCGCATATTCGAGCCTGTAGCCGAAGGTGGGCTGGCCGTCGCGCGTGATCGAGCCGCTCCAGTTGACGCCATAGGTCGCACTTGAGAGCGCCGCCGCATCCTGCACGTCGGCGAGAAGGGCAAAGGCGGTCACGATTCCCGCCGGCACAGTCATCGCGGCGCTCAGCGCATGCGCGTCGAGATCGAGCTCACCGGCCGGATGATCATCGCCGAATATGCGGTGAACGCGATCCAGATAGGCATAGGTCAGGCTGAGATTCTCGATCGCCGCCGTGGAGGCAAGGAAGGCGTCGAAGGTCTGCTCATTTTGCCGGAAGCCGACATTACCGACATAGCGGGCATCCCCAAGAATAATCCGCTGCCGCCCCAGCGTCAGGCTGGTATCCTCGAAGCCGGTATAGGCCAGTTGCAGCCGGTTAAGCTCGGTCGCTTCCGGATCTGCGACGACCGGATAGCCGGGCAGACCGTTGATAGTGTCGTTGAAGTCATCAACGAGGTGGAGGACATTCTCGCCTTCGATCAGCAGGGTGAAACCCGACATATTGCCGGTCTGATAGCCCAGCCTCGTACGCAGGGTGATTGCCGTCGCATCTTCGGCCAGGCCAGCCTGGTCGACCAGCTCGGTCCGGAGCCGGGCGTTGACGAGGAATTGCCCCTCGGCATGGGCAGGTGCAACCGCGCACACTCCCACGATCAGGCCAGCCGCCCCTGACAGGGCAGCGCGGCCAAGTTTGCTCATGCTCATCTCGTTTTCCTCTTTCGCGGGCTCGTCAGGAGCCCGTTTGACCGGTCTGGGTCACTGCACGAGCGGCGACGTCGCTCCGTGCAATTCAACACCGGAAATTTTCGCCTCACCGACCACCAGTGAGACAAATTGAGCCACCGCCCGCCGCCAGCTGGCATCGCGCAGAAACTCCTCGACCAGGGGCCGAGCGAGTTCGAATTCGGGCACCTGGCCTCGCACCAGCTGATCGAGCCGGATGATGTGGAAACCATAGGGCGTCTCGATCGCCTCGCGCGTCATTTCGCCCTGGCGCAGCTTCATCATGGCCGCCTCGAAAGCGGGCGTTGTCTGACCGCGGCTCACCTGCCCCAGCCGGCCACCATCGGTCGATGAGGAACAGTCGGAGCGATCACGGGCGATGCGTTCGAAATCATCAGGCCGTTTTTGCAGGTGCTCGACCAGCGTCTGTGCTTCCTGGCGGGCGCGTTCATAGCTGTCAGGATCGTCCTTGCTGGCCTGAAGCAGGATATGGACCGGCTCGTAGAGATCCGGCGCGCGCAGCTTGTCGGCATTATTGGTGAAATAGCGCCGGCAGGACTCCTCGTCCGGATCCGGTGTCGTCACCTCGCGATCAACGAAAGCCTGGATCAAGGCGTCTTCCTCAACCTCCTTGACCGCATCGGAATCGAGGGCTGCAGGCACTTCGATCCCGCGGGCGCGGGCCGCCTGCAGCAAGGCCTCGCGAATGACGAGCGCTTCTGCCGCAGCCTGCCAGGCCGCTTCAGGCCGGCGTGCCGGGTGATGCTGGGTCTCGGCGGCAATCGCCTTGGCCGGGATGGTGACACCATTGACCGAGACTTCCGGCGTCGGTGGCTTGGGTGTGATGATGGAATGTCCGGTCATTTCTCAGCTCCGGGAACGGGCTTGCGGCGCACGACCTGATAGCCCTGGCGGAAGATGTAACGCAGCGGCGCGCTGAACATGTGCACCAGCCGGGTGAAGGGGAAGACGAGGAAGATCGTCAGCCCGAGCAGGAGGTGAGCCTTGAAGATCCAGTGCGCGCCCATGATGTAGCTGGCGGCCCGGAAATCGAGGGTGAAAATGCCCTGGGCCCAGCTCATGAAAGTCGTCATCTCATGGCCGTCCAGATGCTGGACCGAGATGAAAATCGTCCCAAGGCCGAGCAGAAGCTGCACGTAGAGCAGGATCAGGATCGCATTGTCGGCAAAGCTGGAATGCTTGCGGATACGCGGATCGGCGAAGCGGCGATGCATCAGCAGGGTCGCACCGATCAGAGCGAGCGTGCCGGCGACACCGCCGGCGACAATGGCGAGGATCTGTTTGGCGCCGTGCGAAATGCCGAGCGCGTCAAACACGGCGATCGGTGTCAAAAGCCCGACCAGATGGCCAAAGAAGACCACGAGCACACCGATATGGAACAGGACCGAACCCATCACCAATTGGCGGCGGCGCAGCAATTGGCTTGAGCTGGCCTTCCAGGAATAGGGCTCGCGATCATAGCGAATAATCGAGCCAATCGCGAGGACAGACAGCGCGATATAGGGGTAGATCCCGAACAGGGCGGTGTTGAGATACTCACTCATCTTTGCTCTCCCTGGTGACGCACCGATACCGCCGGCGCGGTCGGCAGTTTCATTTTCTCGAGCATTTTCTCGGCGACATTGCAGCCCGCTTCACCGGGACCGAATGTGACCGGTTCTTCAGCCCAGGCCTTGTCGAGGGCCTCCAGATCGTCGGCCTCCTCATCCTCGGTCTGGATCTCGACCGGGGCGGCCTCGGCATCCATCGTTGCCAGCGTCAGAAGTGAGCGGAAGACGGCGGCATAGATGCTCTTGCGCTTGCGCAACCGGTCTCGAAGCGCTTCGAGCACGTGTGAGGTCTCTCCGAGCAGGGCCTGCGCCTCCGGCAGAGGCTGGGTCGAGAGAAATTCGAGGAACATGGGCAGGAAATCCGGCAATTCCTTCGCATTGATCTCGAGGCCCTGCTCGCCATAGACATTCTGCAGATCGACCATCGCCTGCCCGCGCGCCCGGCTTTCACCATGCACATGCTCGAACAGGTGCAGCGATAATGTCCTTGAGCGGTCGAACAGGCTGACATAGCGCTCCTGCAGATCATAGAGGTCACGGCTGGCCAGCTGGTCGATCAGATGACCGAGCCGGGTTTGCTGTCCGGTGGACAACAAGCCCTCCTCGGCCAACACAGCCTTGAGCTCCGGCCCGGCACCCTGGATGTCGGCCGTCGGATAGCTCAGCAATGCTGCCATCACCTTGAATGTCTTGGCCATCATGCCTTCTCCATCGGTGTCATGGGTTTATTGGCCTTGCCCTTGCCGAACAGCGAGCCAACGGTGGAACCGTCCGAACAGCCATTGCCGAAGCTGAAGCCGCATTCGCCGCGCAGGTCATAGGCATCCTCGGCCCATTCGCGGTGCGTCGTCGGGATCACGAAACGATCCTCGTAATTGGCGATCGCCATGATCTGATACATGTCCTCGATCAGATCCTTGGTCAGGCCGACGCGCTGCGGAATGCTCTCGTCGATCACGCCATCGACCGTCTTGGCCCGCATATAGGCGCGCATGGCGAGCATGCGTTCCAGACCGGAGGCAATCGGCGCCTCGTCACCGGCGGTGAGGAGATTGGCGAGATAGCGCAGCGGAATGCGCAGGGAGCGCACATCCGGCATGCCGTTCTGGATATTGATCGACCCGGCCTCGGCCGCCGAATTGATCGGCGAGAGCGGCGGCACATACCAGACCATCGGCAGGGTGCGGTATTCGGGGTGGAGCGGGAATGCGATTTTCCAGTCGATCGCCATCTTGTAGACGGGCGAGCGCTTGGCCGCTTCCAGCCAGGCTTGTGGCACGCCGTCACGGAGCGCCTGGGCCTGGACTTCCGGATCATGTGGATCAAGGAAGATGTCGAGCTGCGCCGGATAGAGATCCTTCTCGTCCGGCACCGCGGCGGCCTCCTCGATCCTGTCAGCGTCGTAGAGCACGACGCCGAGATAGCGGATGCGCCCGACGCAGGTTTCCGAACACACGGTCGGCTGACCGGCCTCGATGCGCGGATAGCAGAAGGTACATTTCTCCGACTTGCCGCTCGACCAGTTGAAATAGATCTTCTTGTAGGGGCAGCCGGAGACGCACATGCGCCAGCCGCGGCATTTCTCCTGGTCGATCAGGACAATGCCGTCCTCCTCGCGCTTGTAGATCGCGCCCGATGGACAGGCCGCCGCACAGGCCGGGTTGAGACAGTGCTCGCACAGTCGCGGCAGGTACATCATGAAGGTGTTTTCGAACTCGCCATACATGGCTTTCTGGATGCCTTCGAAATTGGCATCCTGGGAGCGTTTGGCGAATTCACCGCCGAGGATTTCCTCCCAGTTGGGGCCCCATTCGATCTTCTCCATCCGCTCGCCGGAAATCAGCGAACGCGGCCGTGCTGTCGGGAATGCCTCGCTCTCGCCGGCACGCTGGAGGTGCTGGTAATCGAAGGTGAAGGGCTCGTAGTAATCGTCGATTTCCGGCAGATCCGGATTGGCGAAAATCTTCGCCAGTATCCGCCATTTCGAGCCCATTTTCGGCCGTAGCGAGCCATTGCTGGCGCGGGTCCAGCCGCCATTCCAGCGTTTCTGGTTCTCCCAGTCCTTGGGATAGCCAATGCCGGGCTTGGTCTCGACATTGTTGAACCAGGCGTATTCAACGCCCTCGCGATTGGTCCACACATTCTTGCACGTCACCGAGCAGGTGTGGCAGCCGATGCATTTGTCCAGGTTCAGGACTTTGCCGATTTGCGCACGAATCTTCATTCCGCTGCCTCCATGGCGTCTGCGGCCGGACCTTCGAGCCAGTCGATCTTGGTCATCTTGCGGACAATCACGAACTCGTCGCGATTGGATCCGACAGTGCCGTAATAGTTGAATCCATAGGATTGCTGGGCATAGCCACCGATCATGTGGGTCGGTTTCAGTGTTGTCCGCGTGACGGAGTTATGGATACCGCCGCGCTGACCGGTCATTTGCGAGCCGGGCACATTCACCGTCTTTTCCTGGGCGTGATACATGAAGAGCGTACCCGCCTTGATCCGCTGGGAAACCACGACCCGGGCCACCAGGGCACCATTGGCATTATAGGCTTCCACCCAGTCATTATCCTCGAGCCCCGCCTTGGCGGCATCGGTCTCGGACATCCAGACAATCGGGCCGCCGCGTGACAGGGTCAGCATCAGCAGATTGTCGGTATAGGTGGAGTGAATGCCCCATTTCTGGTGCGGCGTGATGAAGTTGAGCACGATTTGCGGCTCACCATTCGACTTGGAATTGATCACCGGCGCCACCGCCTTGGTATCGATTGGAGGCCGGTAGACGCACAGGCCCTCACCGAATGCGAGCATCCATTTATGGTCCTGATAGAGCTGTTGGCGGCCACTCAGCGTGCGCCATGGAATCCGCTCATTGATATTGGTCCAGCCGGCATTGTAGCAGACCTCCTCGCTCTCAATCCCCGACCAGGTCGGTGAGGAAATGATCTTGCGCGGCTGGGCGACGACATCGCGGAAGCGGATCTTCTCGTCTTCCTTTGGCAAGGCCAGGTGCGCATGCTCGCGGCCGGTTGCTTTCGACAGGGCGTTCCACGCCTTGACGGCCACTTCGCCATTGGTTTCCGGCGCCAGCATCATCAGGGTTTCGCAGGCATCGATCGCGGTATCGATCCTGGGCTGGCCCTTGCTGATACCCTCTTCGAGGACGACACCATTGAGCTCTCCGAGCAGGTGGACTTCATGCTCGGTATTCCAGCCGATGCCCTTGCCGCCATTGCCCAGCTTGCCCATCAATGGCCCAAGCGAGGTGAATTGCTTGTGCAGATTGGGATAATCGCGGGTCACGACGGTGATATTCGGCATCGTCTTGCCGGGAATCGCCTCGATCTCGCCCTTGCTCCAGTCTTTCACATCCAGGCCCTGGGCCATTTCGCCCGGCGTGTCGTGCAGGATCGGTGTCAGAACGACATCGGTTTCCACGCCAAGCTCTTCCGGGGCAATTTCGGAGAACTTCTTCGCCAGCCCCTTGAAGATTTCCCAGTCGCTGCGCGCTTCCCAGGCCGGATCGACGGCTGCGGTCAGCGGGTGGATGAAGGGGTGCATGTCGGAGGTGTTGAGATCGTCCTTCTCATACCAGGTCGCGGTCGGCAGGACGATGTCGGAATAGACACAGGTGGTCGACATGCGGAAGTCGATCGTCACCAGCAGGTCGAGCTTGCCGCGTGGGGCTTCGGCGACCCATTTGACTTCGCTCGGCCGCATCTCCTCCGGGGCTTCCTCGCCCATGACGCCATTATTGCCGCCAACCAGGTGTTTGATGAAATACTCATGCCCCTTGCCGGACGACCCCAGAAGATTGGAGCGCCAGACGAAGAGATTGCGTGGCCAGTTCGCCGGATTGTCCGGGTCGTGGCAGGACATTTCCAGCTCGCCGCTCTTGAGCGATTTGATCACATAATCAGCCGGCTCCAGCCCCTGCGCCTTGGCGCTGGCGGCAATGGAAAGCGGATTGGTCTGGAGCTGTGGCGCAGAGGGCAACCAGCCCATGCGTTCAGCGCGGACATTATAGTCGATCATCGTCCCGTCCCACGAGCCTTCCGGCGCGGTGGGCGAGAGAATCTGGTCAACGCTGAGCGTCTCATAGCGCCACTGATCGGTGTGGGCATACCAGCAGGAGGTCGAGTTCTGGTGGCGTGGCGGACGGTTCCAGTCGAGACCGAAGGCGAGCGGTTGCCAGCCGGTCTGCGGGCGCAGTTTTTCCTGGCCGACATAATGGGCCCAGCCACCGCCGGACTGGCCAATACAGCCGCACATCACCAGGAGATTGATGATCCCCCGGTAATTCATGTCCATATTATACCAGTGGTTCAGACCGGCGCCGAGGATGACCATCGACTTGCCCTTGGTCTGCTCGGCATTGCTGGCAAACTCACGCGCCACGGCGATGATGCGATCGCGCGGCACGCCGGTGATCGCCTCGGCCCAGGCCGGCGTATAGGGCATCATGTCGTCATAGGAGGTGGCGACGAAATCACCGCCGAGGCCACGATCAAGCCCGTAATTGGCGCAGAACAGGTCGAACACGGTGGCGACCATGGTCTCGCCATCCTTGAGCTTCAGCTTCTTGACCGGGATTTTGTGCACCAGCACATCGGGATGATCGGTGCCGGTAAAGGCATCATGGCCCTTATTGGCGAAATACGGGAAGCCGACATCGACGACATCGTCCTGGTTTTCATCGAGGATGAAAGTTGTTTCCAGGTCGATCTCTTCGCCCTGACTGTCCTTCTGCTCGATATTCCACTTGCCCGACTGACCCCAACGGAAGCCGATCGAACCGAGCGGGGTGACGATCTTGCCGCTCTTGCGGTCCCAGGCGACGGTCTTCCAGTCGGGATTATTGTCCTCGCCGAGATCATCGCTGAAGTCAGAGGCCCGCAGCAAGCGGCCGGCAACATAGCGATCACCCTGTTTTTCCAGCCGGACCAGATTGGGGAAGTCGGAGTTTTCGCGCACATAGGTGTCGAAATACTTCGCCTGGCGATCGAGATGGTATTCGCGCAGCACAACATGGCCGAAGGCCATGGCCAGCGCGGCATCAGTGCCCTGTTTCGGGTTGAGCCAGACATCGCCGAACTTGGAGGCTTCCGAATAATCCGGGCAGATCACGGCACTCTTGGCACCGCGATAGCGGGCCTCGGTGTAGAAGTGGGCGTCCGGTGTGCGGGTTTGCGGCACATTCGAGCCCCAGATCAGCAGATAGCCGGCATTGAACCAGTCAGCGGATTCGGGAACATCCGTCTGCTCTCCCCAGGTCATCGGGCTGGCCGGCGGCAGGTCGCAATACCAGTCATAGAAGGACATGCAGACGCCGCCCAGCAGCGACAGATAGCGCGAGCCGGCGGCATAGGAGACCATCGACATGGCCGGGATTGGCGAGAAGCCGAACACCCGGTCGGGGCCATAGGTCTTGGCGGTATAGGCATTGGCGGCGGCGATGATTTCGGAGACTTCATCCCAGTCGCCGCGCACCAGTCCGCCGGCACCGCGCTTGGACACATAGGACTGGCGCACCGCATCATCCTGCTGGATGGAGCGCCAGGCCGCGATCGGTGCCAGCGTCTTGCGCGCCGCGCGCCAGGCCTTGAGCAGGCGCGAACGGATCAGCGGGTACTTCACGCGGTTGGCCGAGTACATGTACCAGGAATAGCTGGCGCCACGGGCGCAGCCGCGAGGCTCGTGATTGGGTAGGTCAGGGCGTGTGCGCGGATAGTCTGTCTGCTGGGTCTCCCAGGTCACCAGGCCGCCCTTGACGTAGATCTTCCAGCTGCATGAGCCGGTGCAGTTCACGCCATGAGTGGAGCGCACGACCTTGTCGTGTTGCCAGCGCTTTCTGTAGGAATCCTCCCAGCCCCGACCTTCGGTCGTGGTGATGCCATGCCCGTCGGAAAAACTCTCCGATGGCCGCGTGAAAAAAGTAAGACGGTCGAGAAAATGGCTCATCAGGGCCTCCTATGGGTTTTTCACGTAAGCGCCGGGGCGCAGATAGAACCACCAGTTGAGAACAATGCAGACACCGTAGAAGACGGCGAAGCCGTAGAGGGCAATTTCCGGCGTGGTGGCGCGGATCTGTTCGCCCAGCACTTGCGGAATGATAAAGGCGCCATAGGCGGCAATCGCCGAGGCCCAGCCGAGAACCGGTCCGGTCTGTTCGCGATCAAAGACGACCGCGATGGTGCGGAAGGTCGAGCCATTGCCGATACCCGTGGCCGCAAACAGGATCAGGAAGAGGATCAGAAACGGGATGAAAAACTCCTCCGGCGTCTCCGAGCCATAGGCGAGCTTCATGCACAGGGCGACGCCGATGGCCGCGACAACCATCACGACAGAGACGATCTGGGTCACCAGGGCGCCGCCGAGCTTGTCAGCGATCATCCCGCCAACCGGCCGGATCAGGGCGCCAATGAAGGGGCCCGTCCAGGCAAACATCAGAGCGCTGGGCCCGTCGGCATTGACTGTGGTGTGGGTCATCACCCCGTCGACCATGATGTGCTGGAAACCGAAGATAACCTTGATCGCCAGGCCAAAAGCGGCGCTGAAGCCGATGAAAGAGCCGAAGGTCATCGTATAGATCACCGTCATCGCCCAGGTGTGCTTGTTGTTGAAGATCTTGTACTGGCGCTCGAGGCTGTCGTGGATCGGCCCGGGGATGAGTTTCAGCGCAAACACCGTCGCCGCGACCACGCCCGGCAGGACCAGCCATTTCGACACATTCCAGCCTGAACCGCCGGCATTTTCCGGCAGCATCAGCCACAGGCCCGCCGCCGCCATCACCAGGCCGATTGCCAGCATGCCGATGATCTTGGCGAAGGCTGCGATCGGGGAACCGATATTCGGCGACACGTATTCATCGCGGATATTATTCATGCCCACCCAGGTCGCGATCACGACCGGGATGAGGATCGCCACCCAGATGAAACCGGCATTGTGCAGGAAGGTCTCGGTCCCGGCCGGGATCCGGCCGATCAGGGTTCCGGAGGTGTTCTGCAACACCAGCGAAGTGCCGCCGAACATGCCGACCGTCATCACCAGCGGGATCAGGATCTGCATCGTGGTGACACCGAAATTGCCGAGCCCGGCATTCATGCCCAGGGAATAGCCCTGGACCTTTTTCGGGAAGAAGAAACTGATATTCGACATCGAGCTGGCGAAATTGCCGCCGCCAAATCCGGACAGCAGCGCCATCAGCTGGAACTGCCAGAGGGGAGCATCGGGGTTCTGCAGGATAACGGCAGTACCAGCCGAGGGGATCAGCAGGAGGGCAGTTGTCAGAAAGATGGTGTTACGGCCACCTGCCAGACGGATGAAGAAGGTCGATGGAATTCTCAGGGTCGCGCCGGACAGGCCCGCGATCGCCGTCAGGGTGAACAGCTCGGCCTGGGTGAAACCATAGTCCAGATTGATCATCTGGACCGTGATGATGCCCCAGTAGAGCCAGACGGCGAAGCCGCACAACAGGGCCGGTATCGAGATCCACAAATTGCGGGCGGCGATGACCTTGCCAGTCGCTTCCCATTGCGCGGGGTCTTCCGGATTCCAGTTCTTCAGGTCCTTGCCCATAAGGGGCTCCTTGATTGGTCTTGTGATTGGTACCGGACTTCACCGCCTGTTTTCCCGGGGAGAGAAATGGGCGCGGTGAAGTCCGGCCCCGTCTCAGCGCTGGGCCGAGGCGGGAATGGGAGTATCCGGCAGGTCGGAGAGGGATGTCTCGTCGGCCAGGGTCGGAAATTTGCGATGCTCCTGCCGGCGGATCGCGACGTGCATCCAGATCAGCGAGACGGCGACCAGCACGAACATCAGCATGAAACAGCTGGTCCAGATGCCGGTCAAGTCATTGACGATGCCGAAGGAGATCGGGAGAACGAAACCGCCCAGTCCGCCGATCATGCCGACCAGCCCGCCCACGCCGCCCACATGGTGCGGGTAATAGACGGGGATGTGTTTGTAGACGGCGGCCTTGCCGAGCGACATCACAAAGCCGAGCGCGATCGTCAAAGTCGCGAAAACCGGCACGCTCGTCACCAGGCTAAACGCGATCGGACCCTGAATGCCATCAACGACATAATGGGTTGGCGGATAGCTCAGGATGAAGAGGCAGATGAGCGAGACGATAAAGGTGAGATACATCACCGCGCGGGCGCCGAACTTGTCTGACATCCAGCCGCCCAGCGCCCGGAAGACCGAACCGGGCAGCGAATAGGCCGCGGCCAGCATGCCGGCGGTCTGGAGCTCGAGCCCATAGGCACCGACATAATAGCGCGGCAGCCAGGAGGCGAGCGCGACGAAAGCACCGAAGACGAAGAAATAATAGGTGGCGAAACGCCAGACCCGCGGGTCGCGCAGGGGTTCCAGCTGCATCAGGGCCGAAGCGGGCTTTGCACCGGTCTTGCGCCGCTCCACCAGGGCTGGGTCATCCTTGGCGAAAACCCAGAACAGAATTGCCAGGGCCGTCAGCACGGCGGCATAGATCAGCGCTGTTTGTTGCCAGCCAAAGGCGACCACCAGGAAGGGCGCGCCGAAATTGGTCACCGCCGCGCCAACATTGCCGGCACCAAAAATGCCGAGCGCCGTGCCCTGGTTCTTGGCCTCATACCAACGAGACACATAGGCGACACCAATGATGAAGGAGCCGCCGGCCAGCCCGACACCGAGGGCTGCAAGCAGGAAGAGCGGGTAGGTGTTGGCCTGCGACAACAAGACGGTCGCGAGGGCCGTGGTCAGCATCTGGATCGGGAAGATCAGCCGGCCACCATATTGCTCGGTCAGAATGCCGAGAAAGACCCGGCTGATCGAACCGGTCAGCACCGGCGTGGCAACCAGCAGTCCAAACTCGGTCTCGGACAGGCCGAGCTCCTGTTTGATGCTGATGCCGATAATCGAGAATATCGTCCAGACCGCGAAGCAGGCGGTAAAGGCGATCGTCGTCATGCCTAATGCCTGATTTTGCTGGCCGCGCGTTACACCTTCAAGCGAATTCATGTCTCTGCCCCATCTCACCCAGCCCGGGTGGTTGTTCTGCAGGACCATCAATATGGGGGCCAGGGCCTCACCACAACCGGGCAGCGCGCCGCGCGTCAGAACGCCGCAACTAATTGAAATAAAATAGCAAAAATGCACATCAAACCAAATATTCTTTGGGGGCTGGCTTGCTGAAATCGTGGAGGTGAGTTGATGTTTGTCAAAGAAACATTATAGGATTTGGGGACGTCGCTCCGGAGCCTCCATGAGAACACAAGATTGCGAATCAGTGCGTGAACTGTCCCTGTTCAAGGACATGGATGCTGAGGTCTTCGACCGCCTGATCAGCGCCGCCTATCTGCAGCGCTTCCCCGCACAGATCGAACTGATCACAGAGGGCGAGTCGGCCGATTTTCTCTATATTGTCGTCGCGGGCTGCGTTGAGCTTTTCTCAACCGCCAATGGCCGTGAGACGACCATGGCCCTGGTGCGCCCGGTCTCGACCTTCATTCTGGCTGCGACCATCAAGGACGCCCCCTATCTGATGTCCGGCCGCACGATTGAGGCCAGCCAAATCCTCCTGGTGCCATCGGACGACGTCCGCCGGGCCTTCGCGGAAGACGACAAGTTCGCGCGCGCCATCGTCACCGAACTGGCGAGCTGCTACCGCGCTGTCGTCAAGTCGATGAAAAATCTCAAACTGCGCACATCGGTCGAACGCGTCGCCAATTATATCCTGCGGATGCAATTGCGCGCGGGCGGCGCCAATGTGCTGGACTTGCAGATTGGCAAACGCCACCTCGCCTCCATGCTGGGCATGACCCCGGAGAACCTGTCGCGAGCCTTCGGCGCCCTGCAGGCCCATGGCGTCACGGTAGAGGGCCGCCAGATCACAATTGATGACGCAGAGCGGCTCGCCCGCTACGCCAAACCATCGCCGCTCATCGATGACCCGAGCTGCTGATATCGGCCGGCTTGCCGGCTTGATCCTCGCCGGCGGCCAATCGAGCCGGATGGGCCGGGACAAGGCCTTGCTGGAATGGCAGGGCGAAACCCTGCTGTCGCGCGCACGGGCCCTGCTGCGCAGCGCCGGAGTCGACCGGGTCTATGTCGGTGGCCGCACGGATCAACCAGACGGTCTGCCCGACAACCAGCCCCATGCCGGTCCGGCACGCGCCATACTTGATGCGGCCAGCCTGTTGCATGGCCGGTGCGACCACATGCTGGTCGTCCCGGTTGATATGCCGCTTCTGGGCCCGGAATTGCTCACCCCCCTGCTTGAGGCCAATCCGGGCAAGGCGCGGAGCTGGCAGGATCACCCACTGCCGGCGCTGATCCCGGTCGCGGCCTGCCGCGCCCTGAACAGCGACGATATCCACTCCATCAAGCGGCTGCTCGCCCGGCTGGATGCCGAAACCCTCGCCGTCGCGCCAGTTCGGGCCGGCCACGCAGACCCGTTCAGCAACATCAATACGCCGGATGCGCTCGCCATGCTGGACCGCATTAGCCGCTAACCGTCCCGGCCGGCTTCGCACCGAACAGCATCGGCGCGTAGGCGATACAGAAGAGCAGGAATGCACCGCTCCACAGAGTCGCACCCGCGGCCAGAAGGAGCACGTCATTTTCGTGCAGCGCGGCACAGACACGGATAATCGCCCCGAGATGGGCCAGGGCATAGATCAGCGTGGTGACAGAGTCAGCCTTTCGGGCCCGCCCGGTGTGGCCCAGGCTCGCGCGCGTCATCACGGCCAGCGTCATCGTTCCGATCAGGCCTGCCGCCATCGCATGCAGGCCGGCCGAGGCGGGAATTGCGGCGGGCCAGACAAGCCCCGCTCCGATCAGGCCGACCGCAATCGGGAGCCAAGCATAGCCGGCATGCAACGACCAGACGAGCGGCTCGGCAAGGGTCGCCTGCCCTTTCCACCGTGCCAGCCGGCCCAATTGCGTCAATGCGGCCAGGACAAGCAGCCCTCCCGTGACCAGATGGACCGGCGCGATTACCCAGGTGAGCAGGGCGAGAAACAACACACCAATCGAGATCTTGTCATAGGTTTTCATCGGCCCCGGCATGCTCGCTGTATGGCGGCTGGCCATCGAGGCGAGCCAGTTGCGGGTGAAGCTTGGAACGATGCGCCCCCCAATCAGAGCGATCAGCAGGGCCGCGACCGCAAAAGTCGCGCGGATCGCGGCGAGATAGTATTCCGGGGCGTGAAACAGCAGATGAGACAGGGCGAACAGGGTGAGCAGCACGACAACGGGCAGATTGCGCCAGTTCTTTCCGGCCATGACTTCCCGCAGGGCGACCGCCGCGAGGACGAACAGAAACGCGATTTCGACCAGACCGCCGATCATCCCGTCAAAGGCCAACACCGCAATCCGCCCTGCAGCCCACAGGCCGAAGAGCGCCGCCAGCCCCGTGCCGGCGACAGGCGCCCGCCCGGTCCAGTTCGGAATCGCGGTCAAAGCAAAACCGCAGACAATTGCGGCGAGATAGCCATAGAGCATCTCATGGGCGTGGCCGGTCAGCCCCAGCGATGTCACAGGACCGGAGCCACCGCCGGCAAATTCCCAGACCCACAGTGGAACCAAGGCAGCGGCCCAGCATGCACCGGCAAGGAAGAAGGGGCGGAAGGCGTTTTGCAGCACAGGCGGGGCGGCGCGCCGTTGCGCGCCCCGGTCGGCGGTTCGGTCCATTGTCGTGTCTCTGATCCAGGTTGACTTGATATTTCTCAAGTCTAATGGAAACCGCCACAATGCCGATGAGACGCATTGTCACGCACAAAGCGCCGGCGCGTCAGAGCCAGACATCCTTCGATTGGCGTGTTGAGGCGAAGATCACGCGGTTTGGTCGGAGCCGGTTTCACCTGCCCCGGTACGGCGGACATCACCGACATCGAGAATGGGCGCCGCATCCACATCTTCCGCGCTCATCAATTCCGCGACCCGCTGGAGCGATGCGATCAGCATCTGCTGTTCCCAATCGGCGAGCTCGCCGAAGGACTTCAGGAACCCCGATTGCAGCGCGGGCGGGGCATCGGCCAGGCTTTGCCGGCCAGCTTCATTGATATCGATATGAACGCTGCGGCGGTCTGTCTGGCTTCGCTGACGGGAGATCAGGCCGCGTTGCTCGAGCCGGTCGAGGATTACGGTCACGGTCGGCTGGCTGAGCGAAACCTCGCGTGCGATGACGCCGGGCGTCACCGGCCCTTTCTGGGCCAGCGTCTGCAACACGATCCGCTGCGATGAGGTCAGCCCGCTGGCTTTCATCAGCTTTTTCGAATGAAGATCAACGGCCCGGACGATCCGGCGTACAGCGATCAGCACATCGTCCTGCCTGCTCATCCGGTGTCTCCATCACCCGCCGCCAGGCCTTAAACCTAGCGGCCTTTTTCGCGCTCGCAACAGGTCATTTTTATCGTTAGAGATCGAATTTTCTGACCCCCGCAAATGGTGCAAGCCGGCCCGGAATCTTCGCCGAAATCCGTCGCCAAAATGCAACGTTGCCGCTAACCAATGGAAATATGCTGCGAAATTGTGACGAAAACACCCAAGGCGCGACGGCTCTCCGCTCCGGTCATTTGTTAGACGTCTATATAGATATGGCTATTTCGTGACAGATCGACTAAACAGCCGAAATCAGAAAATTCACGAGGTAACTAAGAGCCATGCTCAAAAAGCGCGCGCTTACGACGACCATTTTGTCATCCGCCCTGCTGGCGTCCGTTGCGACCGGCATTGCCGCGGCGCAGGTGGAAACCATCACGGTGACCGCGACAAAGCGGGAAGCCAGTACCCAGTCGATTCCGATCGCAGTCAACGCCATGGGCGAAAGCACGCTCGAAGAATTGCGCGTCAATGTCTTCACCGACTACCTGCAGCAGCTCCCGGGCGTCACCGCTGGCGGCTCCGGCCCTGGACAGAACACGATCTACATCCGCGGCCTCGCTTCGACGACACCGAATCTGACGACAGCCGGCGTCGCCGGCCTCGCTCCGAATGTGGCCTTCTATCTTGATGAGCAGCCACTGGGCCAGCCCGGCCGCAATCTCGATGTCTACGCAGCCGACATCAATCGCGTCGAGGTCCTGCCCGGACCACAAGGCACGCTCTACGGTGCCAGCTCGCAGGCCGGCACGGTTCGCATGATCACCAACGCCCCGGTCATTGGCGAGTTTGAGGCGTCCGCAAGCTTTGGGACCTCCTTCACCGAGAACGGTGACATGAGCAGCAATGTCGAAGCCGTCATCAACCTGCCGGTCTCTGAGAATTTCGCCCTCCGCGGCGTGGTCTATTACGACAGCCAGGGTGGCTATATCGACAATGTCGCCGGCACGCGCTCGGCGCGTGAGAGCGCGCGTTTCCGCACCGCCGGTACGGTCCGCTCCAACGGTGTTCCGGTCAGCGCCAACCGTGCCGGTTTCCAGGCCGGAGCCGATCTGACGGGCGTCACCTTTATCGATGCGGACAATGCCGCGCTGGTCGAGGAAGATTTCAATGACACCACCTATCAGGGCTTCCGCATCAGCGGCCTGTGGGACATCAGCTCCGATTTCAGCCTGCGCGTAACGCATACGCGCCAGGATCTGGACAGCGATGGCGTCTTCTTCGCGGACCCGACGCTCGGCGATCTGGAAATCCAGCGCTATGAACAGGATGAAATGGAAGATGCCTTCCACAATACGTCCTGGACGCTGGAAGGCCGCCTTGGCATGCTCGATGCGGTTTACACCGGTGCCTATACCGACCGTGAAACCAATCAGCGCGTCGACTATTCCGACTATCTCTTCGTCGGTCAGTATCTGCCGTATTACATCTGTGACGGTTCGGTTTCCTATCCCGGCGGCGCGCCATCGGGCACATGCCAGGCACCAAACCTGTTCGTGGACTCCACAACCGACACCACGGTCTTTACGCAAGAGCTCCGCTTCAACACGCCGGAAGACCGCCGCTTCCGCGCGACATTCGGCGGCTTCTACAGCGAGCTGGAACTGGCCGAGCGCAATGACTTCACCTATCCCGGTTCGGTCAATGCCGTACTGTTCGGCCAGACCGGCTTCTCACCCAATTATCCCTTCACAACCGGCTATACATCCGATCCGGGCCCATTCCCGGCGGGTGTCATTTTCCGCAATGATGTGCTGCGAACGGATGTTCAGTCGGGCGTGTTCGGTGAAGCCAGCTTCGATCTGAACGACCAGTTCTCGATCACCGTGGGAACCCGCTATTACGACATTGAGGTCGATCTCGAGGGCAGCGCAAACGCCTCCTTCTGCAATGGCTTCCAGCCGGACGCCAATGCATACGGGACGGATATTTCCGACCTGTATAATGGCGATGGCGCGGTGACGTTCCGCGGCTCATGCAACACGGCGGATCACATCACCTATACCGATCCGAATACGGCCGGCATTCCGGCATCAGCGGCCGCGGCCCTCGCCGCTCCCGATGCGGCGCGCACGGATGGCTTCATCTTCAAGGCGACCGGTCAATGGACTCCGCGCGATGGCATGCTGTTCTACGCCACCTATTCCGAGGGCTTCCGCCCCGGCCTGCTCAATCGTCCAGGCGGCGCTGCCGGCCCGGGCGGGTACACCGTGCCGTTTGCTCTCGAGAGCGACGAGGTGACCAATTACGAATTGGGCTGGAAGCTCGACCTGGCGGACAACCAGTTGCGCTTCAACGGTAATGTCTTCTTCGTCGATATCGAAAACCTGCAGACCACGATTTTCGACCCCTCCATCGTCAATCTCTTCTTCTCGGACAATGCGGCCAATGCCGAAATCCGCGGCTTTGAAGGCGATGTCACCTGGGCACCGATGGATATGCCGGGTCTGACAGTCACCGGCGCATTCTCCATGCTCGACACCGAGATCACGGAAGTCCTCACCCCAACCGATGATGTTCTGGTCGGTTCGGAACTGGCCTTTGCTCCGGGTTTCCAGGGCAATATCCGGGCGCGTTACGAATGGGAGCTGGACAATGGTCTGACGGCACACGTCATGCCACAGCTGATCTATTCCGGCGATTCCGTCAGTGATGTCATCGAGATCAACAAGATCGATCTTGATGCCTACACCATGGCCAGCTTCTCGACCGGCCTGACCAGCGATGGCTGGAGCATTGAGGCCTTCGTCAACAATCTGACCGACGAGCGCGCCCAATTGAGCAATAACTTCGTCTATGACCGGGAGCGGGTCACGATCGCCCGTCCGCGGACATGGGGCATGCGGGTTCGAGTCCAGTACTGACCCCGCCCTTGGCTAGGCAGACCTAATACCTAGACTGGGCGTCCCGTGATCTTGCGGGGCGCCCAGTTGTATCTACGGATATCAATTTGCCCGACGAAACCGAAACTCCATCCGATCTGCTGCAAACCGCACAGGCCCGCATGTATGCGGGCGAGTTTCACGAGGCCGTCGCCCTGCTGGACGACGCCATCAAATCCGACCCGGACGCCGTTGAGGCGCGTTATATGCGCGCCGTTTGCCATCGCTATCTGAAAGACGTTCCGGCCGCCGCTGCCGATCTCTCTGCCCTCAAGCAGATGTCGCCGGATTTTGGCCGCGCCTATCAGGAAGAGGGCCATCTGCACCGCGATAGCGGCAATGCCGAGCGCGCGCTGCTGGCCTATCAGCGCGCCTGCCAGTTCAACCCCGCCCTGCTGGCCAGCTGGAAAGCCCAGGCCGCCGCCTTGCGATCACTCGGACGCGCCGTCGAGGCCGACCAGGTTGAGGCCCAGGCCCGGCGGCTGGAGAATTTGCCCAAGGACCTCGTATCCGTCACCCATCTTCTTTACGAAGGCAAACTGCTCAAGGCCGAGCAACTCTGCCGCGCCTACATGCAGAAAAACCCGCACAATATTGAGGGCATGCGCCTGCTGGCAGAAATCGGGAAACGGTTCGGCGTGCTCGAAGACGCTGACTTCCTGCTCGAGACCGCGCTCGAACTCGACCCGGACAATATCCAGCTCAGGCTGGATTTCATTGATGTGCTGCGCAAGCGACAGAAGTTCGAGGCCGCCCTGGCGCAGGCAAAGGCGTTGCATGAACGCGAACCGGACAATCCGCTATTCCAGTCCCATCTGGCGATTGAATCGATGCAGACGGGTGATTTCGACCAAGCGCTTGTATTGTTTGAGACGATCCTTCAAGCCTTGCCGGAAGACCCCGCGACATTGACCTCCCGCGGCCACGCGCTGAAGACGCTGGGTCGACAGGATGAGGCAATCGCGTCCTACCAGTCGGCGGCGAGGGTCCGGCCGAACCAAGGCGATGCCTGGTACGCGCTCGCCAATCTCAAGACCTACCGTTTTTCCGATGATGAACTGGCCAGACTGCGCTCGCAGGAAAAGGCTCCTGATCTGGGCTTCCAGGATCGGATCTATCTGTGTTTTGCCCTTGGAAAGGCGCTCGAAGACCGCAAGGACTATGCTGCTGCATTCGAGTATTATGAGCGCGGCAACGACCTCAAACGCGCCCAGACACGCTATAAGTCGGATCAGATGGAAGAAGAGCTGGAGGCCCAGGCCAGCATCTGCACACCGGAATTATTCGACAAACAGGCCGGCAAGGGCTGCCCGGCACCCGACCCGGTCTTCATTGTCGGCTTGCCACGCGCCGGCTCGACCTTGATCGAACAAATCCTCGCCTCGCACAGCCAGGTCGATGGCACGCTCGAACTGCCCAATATTCTCGCCCTTTCGCACCGTTTGCGTGGCCGCAATCGGGTCAGCGACCGGACTTTCTATCCAAGGGTCCTGCATGATCTCGATGCCGGCAAGCTGCGCGCGCTCGGGGAGGACTATCTCGACAATACGCGCATCCACCGTCAGAGCGCGCCCTTCTTCACCGACAAGATGCCGAATAATTTCCGGCATATCGGCCTGATCAAGCTGATCCTGCCGAATGCGAAAATTATCGATGCCCGGCGCGGTGCGATGGCGTGCTGTTTCTCCGGCTTCAAGCAATTATTCGCCGAGGGCCAGGAATTCACTTACGGGCTCGAGGAGATCGGCCGCTATTACAGGGCCTATGTCCGTTTGATGGACCATTGGGACGCGGTCCTGCCTGGCCAGATCCTGCGCGTGCATCACGAAGATGTCGTCGAGGATGTCGAGACCCAGGTCCGGCGGATACTGGATTTCTGCGGCCTGCCCTTTGAGCAGGCCTGCCTTGATTTTCACCATACCAAACGCGCCGTGCGCACGGCTTCTTCCGAGCAAGTGCGCCAGCCGATTTACAAGCAGGGCGTCGCCCAATGGCGCCATTTCGAGCCCTGGCTGGAGCCGTTGAAATCGGCTCTGGGAACTGAACTCGCCGAAGTCTGAGGAGACAGGATGCCCCGGAGATTTTACAGAACGTCGCACAAGGCCGGCGAAGACAATGTCGAAGTGCTGGGCCTGGACGTTCACAATCCGGTCTTCTTCATCGCAGCCGTGCTGGTCATCACCTTCATCGCGCTGACGCTGGCATTTCCGCAATCGGCATCGAGCGTCCTGCTCGCATCGCGGGCCTGGGTACTGGCGACATTCGACTGGCTGTTTGTGTCGATCGTGAACATTGTTTTCCTGTTCGCCCTCTTCGTCATGGTCTCGCCGCTCGGCCGCTTGCGCATCGGTGGCCGCGAGGCGCGACCGGAATTCTCGACCCCGTCCTGGCTCGCCATGCTGTTCTCGGCCGGGATCGGGATCGGCCTGATGTTCTGGGGGGCGGCCGAGCCGCTGGCCTATTACACAGACTGGTTCGGCACGCCGCTCGGGGTCGAGCCTGAAACTCCGGCCGCGCACGATCTGGCGCTGAGCGCGACCATGTTTCATTGGGGCCTGAATGCCTGGTCGATCTATGCGGTGATGGGGCTGGCACTGGCCTATTTCGCCTTCTCCAAGGGCTTGCCGCTCACAGTGCGCTCGGCCTTCTACCCACTGCTCGGCGACCGGATCTGGGGCTGGCCCGGACATATCATCGACCTGCTCGCGGTGATCGCGACCCTGTTCGGCCTGGCCACTTCCCTCGGGCTCGGCGCGCAACAGATTTCCAGTGGCCTGGACTATCTGTTCGGGTTCGAAGCCGGGATCGGCCTGCAGGTCGGCATCATCGCCTTCATTACGCTGATCGCGACCATCTCGGTGGTGCGCGGCCTCGATGGCGGCGTGAAGGTCTTGTCCAACATCAATATGGCGATGGCGGCACTCTTCATGCTGTTTGTCTTTGCCGTCGGCCCGACCCTGCTCATCCTCGGCGGGTTCTGGGACAATACGGTCAATTATGTCCGTGACTTCATCCCGCTTTCAAACTGGATCGGGCGCGACGATACGGAATGGTTCCATGGCTGGACGGTTTTCTACTGGGCCTGGTGGATCTCCTGGTCGCCCTTTGTCGGCATGTTCATTGCCCGCATCTCGAAGGGCCGCACCGTGCGGCAATTCCTGTTCTGCGTGATCTTCGTCCCGCTCCTCGTCACCATCGCCTGGTTTTCGACCTTTGGCGAAATCGCGTTACTGCAGGCGGAGACCGGCGTCGGCCAGCTGGCCAATGGGATCGACGAGGTCTCGCTGGTCCTGTTCCAGATGCTCGAGAACCTGCCCCTCGACCAGATCGCATCGATGATGGCGGTTATTCTCGTCCTGATCTTCTTTGTCACATCCTCCGACTCGGGCTCGCTGGTGGTGGACAGCATCACCGCTGGCGGCAAACTGCACGCCCCCGTCCCTCAGCGCATTTTCTGGGCCTGTATCGAGGGGCTGATTGCCATTGTCCTGCTGTATGGCGGCGGGGCGCAGGCGCTCACCGCCCTGCAAGCCGGCACGATCGCCGTCGGCCTGCCCTTCACGATCGTCCTGCTGGTCTGCTGTGTCAGCCTCTGGAAAGGCCTGTCGGCGGATTCGCGGGCCTTGCGTACGGTCGAGCGTGCAGAAGCGGCCAGCATGGCGAGCCCGCCCTGAAGCAGGCGCCGGCTGATCGAGACGCTAAACAGCCGAGGCCGAGCCGCTTTGCCCGGGCGATAGAGGAAACGCGTCAGCGGTGTCACCGAGAGGCGCGATTAGCTTGTGCCACCAGTGTTCAAAGGTCAGCCGTTCAAGCCAGTCCCGGCGCCAGTCCGCCCCGCGCTGGAATTTCCCGGCGAGCGCGGCGCGCCAGTTTTCCAGTTTCTCCGGTGTGATCATGTCGGCGTGCCAATCCTCGACAATCACGACTGGAAGACCCTCATAGGCGGCCGCGGTGGGTGAGCTTCGAATGATCGGGATCGCGCCATGCAACAAGGCGTGCCACGCTTTGGGAGACGGGTCGAGACCGCCGCCCTCGACGCAAAGGACGAAGGCATGGCCCAAGAGCAGGCTCATGAAGGCCGGCTCGTCGACTTCATCATCGGGGATGGTTGTCCAATCCGCCCAAGCCCTGGAAGCGATCTCGCTGACCTGACGGCGTGGCTCCCATTGCGGTCCGTCGCGATGCCGGTGGGCGCAGAGGACCGAAAGCGGCCGCTGGTCGAGCGGCTGAAAATTGATCGGCTGCGCCATGGGAGACTGGCCGCCGGTCGGCAATAGACCCAACGGCATCGGGCCGAGTTTCGGATGCGTGGCATCGTCAAGATTTTCCGTCCACCAGGCCAACAGCATGGGATGTGCGAGGATTTCGGCGATAGCGGCTTGGACGGGCGGTGGATAGGGGTCCCAGCGGTGGTCGGTCTGATGCGGGGTCGTCACATCCTCCGAACCGGAAAGAAGGATGAACGGCGCCGTGATCCGCGGCAGGACCTCGCTGGCGAAATAGGCGAAGGCGGACTTTGAATTGCGCAATGACAAGAACACTGTCCGCGGCGAAACGGGGGCGTCGGGGTTCACCCGCAAGCCGGTGCGTGGATCGGTAAAATCGCTCAACACAACCCAGTCACACCGCGCCGCCACGCCCGTCAGACGGTATGCGTCCACGCCATGACGATTGGGAAACAGGCGTGTCGACCAGACTTCAAACGGCTCATCCAAGCGCGCGCTCCTGCAGCTGGGCATACAGCGCGGCGATCTCGGCGGGCAGTGTCTGGGTATCGTCGGTGCCCTGCGGCAAGGCCGCGTCGAAGAATTCGGGCGCCTGCGACGGTGTCAGCCCGAGCGCCCGGATCAGAGCATCGATCCGCATCGCCATTTCGCCGGGCCGGGTCGAAAATTCGACCAGCGGACAGGCGCGCGTGCTGGCCCAGTGCAACAGGCGTTCATTATAGGCGTGCCAGAGATACAGCCCCTTCATCAGCGAAAAACCATTACGCCGCTGCAGCGAGTGGGCGACGGCCAACGGATCGCGGAAAATACCGGCCAGGTCCAGATCCGGCTTGACCTCGAGCCACCCCTCCAGCGTCATCAGCGTGCGCGGGTCCTTGAACGCCCAGGGTTCGAATTTCTCACGCGATTCCAGGAAGAGGTCGCGCACGGCGGTGTGCATCCGGCCCCATTCCAGGGTGCGGGGCGGATTATCCCAGCTGCCGCCATTGGCCTGAAGCAGGTTTTCCTGCATGAACAAGACCGAGGCCGGCTCCTGCAATCCCTTGCGATTTTGTGGGATGGAATGACCGAGGACCTGTCCCAGATAGACGCCGGCTTCGGCCAGTGAGCCGGTCAGGGCGCTGGTACCACTGCGGTGCATGCCGAGCACGGCAATCGCGCGCGCCGGCCCTGTAGACGCGGGCGCGGGCGCCAAGGGCACGACCACTGGTGCTGCCTGGCCTGTCTGATCCGTCATGCTCTTTCCCCTTCATTCGGCACGCCGGCCAGACCCGCTGCAGCCTGCCCACCCTGTTTGCATTCCGGTCCGTGTGTAGCCGACCGGACTGGCAAATCAAGATGGCGCCGGACTACTCGATCGGAAAGTCATAAAGGCTGGACATGGCGAGCACGAGCGAGACCACGACCAGGCCGATAATGCCCGCGAGAAAGGCGACTGCGAGTGGTTCGGCCAGCGCTGTCAGGCGTTTGGACAGATTGCGTGCCCTGGCGTCGCCGGTTTCGGCGACGAAGAGCAGCATGCCCGGCAGATCGCCGGAAATGCGGCCCGTGCGGACAAGATTAATGGTCATGGTGTCGATATCGGTGTGGGCGCGCAGCGCCTGCTCGAACATCGCACCGGCACGCACGGCGCGGCGGACCTCGGCGAGGCCGGCCTTGCGGCGCGGCGAGCGCACGCCGCGTTCAGCCAGGGCGAGCGCATCGATCAGCCCGGCACCGGCGGTCAGCGCCGTACCGGTGACCCGCGCCCAGCGCGCGGTATCGGCGGCCGAGAGAAATCCGCCCAGCACCGGCATGCCAAAGGCCAGCGCCGTCAATTGAGTGCGAGTGCCCGGCGCGGAGAGCAGGCGGTTGATGATCACCAGCAAGACCACCAGACCGAAGAAAAGCGGGACCACATTGGAACCGGCAAATTCGCCGACCGTCAGGACGATGCGCGAGATCGCCGGAATATCACCGCGTGATTCAGCGAGCAGGGCGGAGAAGCGGGGTACGACGACGATGAAGATGAAGAATACGGCGGCGGTGCCGGCGATCGCCAGGAAGGCCGGATAGGCCAGTGCATTGCGGATCTCGGCGCCCGCGGCGAGATCGGCCTCCATCTGGGTGGAAATCTCGGTCAGGCGCTCGGGCAGCGAACCGGTCGCCTCACCGAGCTCGACCAGGCGTGGTGCATAATCGGGCAGATCAGGCATGCGCCGGGTCAGGGCTGCGGACAGGCGCGAGCCGCCGCGCAGGTCGGCGCGCACCAGCCGTGTCTGTTCGGCAATCTCGCGGCAGGGCTCGTCTTCGATCAGGCTGTCGAAACAGGACAGGAGCGGCGCCCCGGCGCGCGCCAGCATGGAGAGCTGGCGCAGGAAGCGCGAGCGGTCTTCCGGGCGGGCCTTGCGGCGCTCATAGCGGCGCGCCACCGCATCGGCTGTCAGTTCGAAAGGCGTCACCCGGCGGGCGGCCAGCTGGCTGACGGCATCGGCCTCATTGGCGGCGCTGATCCGACCCTCAACCTCGCCGCCATCGGCGCGGAAGCCCTTATAGCGGAAGCTGATACTCACGCGCTGCTCTCATCGGGTGCGACGCCGTCCGCGCCCGCAGCGAGGACGCGCAGGACTTCGGAGACCGAGGTCAGGCCGCTGCGCGCCTTGAGCATGGCGTCTTCAAACAGGGTCAGGAATTCGCCCTCGCGGGCCGCCGCTTCCAGCTCGCGGGCCGGCGCGGCGCGGGCCACGGCCTCACGCAGGGCACCATCGACGCAGACCGCCTCGAAGGCGGCGATGCGGCCATTATAGCCGGTATCGCGGCATTTCGGACAGCCGGCCGGCACGCGCCAGTCGGCCGGATCAGCGAGGAGTTCGGCCGGATAGCGGGCACCACCGCTGCGGGCCTGGTCCATCAAGGCCTCGGCGGCGCGCAGATCACTGCTGCCGGCGGGGCGGGCGCAGTGATTGCACAGACGGCGCAATAGCCGCTGGGCGACGAGGCCGCGCAGGGAGGCCGATATCAGGAAGGGTTCGACGCCAAGATCATGCAGGCGCTCGACCGCCGCGAGGGCGGAATTGGTGTGCAGGGTCGAGAAGACCAGATGGCCCGTCAGGGCGGCCTGCACGCCGATGCGGGCGGTTTCGCCATCGCGGATTTCACCGATCATGATGATGTCGGGATCCTGGCGCAATATGGCGCGCAGGGCGCGGGCGAAGGAATAGCCGATATCACTGCGGGCCTGGACCTGGGTGACGCCGGCCATGTCATATTCGACCGGGTCCTCGATGGTGATGATCTTGCGCTCGCCATCATTGATCTGCTCGAGAGCGCGATAGAGCGTTGTCGACTTGCCCGAGCCGGTCGGACCGGTCACCAGCACGACACCATTGGGTTCGCGGATCATGCGGTCGAAGGCCTTGCGCGCCGGGCCCTGCAGGCCGAGGCCTTCCAGGGTGGGCAATTCCTGGCGTTTGCGCAGCAGGCGCAGAACCAGGGATTCGCCCCAGGCACCGGGCAGGCTGGAGACGCGCAGATCGACATCCTCACCGGCAAAGCGGATCGACTGGCGGCCATCCTGTGGCAGGCGGCGCTCGGCGATATCCATGCCGGAGATCAGCTTGATGCGTGAGGCGGCGGCGTCATAACGGCTGCGCGGCTGGGTCTGGACGCGGCTGAGGACGCCATCAATGCGCAGGCGGACGACAAATTCATGCTCGAAGGGCTCGACATGGATATCACTGGCGCCGACCCGCATCGCATCCTCGAACAGGGCGTTGACGAAATCGATCACCGGCGCTTCCTCGGCCATTTCGCGCAGGCGCTCGGCATCGGTCAGGGCTTCGCCGGCGGTGCGGGCGGACACGTCGTGCAGGCGGGCCAGGGCACCATCGAGCGCGCGATTGGAGACCAGAACGCGGCGCACCGCACCGCCAAAGCGCGCCTCGATGCGTTCGCCGAGGGCCGGGTCGAGCGGATTGCGGGCCGCCAGGATCAATGTCGTACCGGGCTGGTCGAGCGCGCTGGCGCCGTCCTCGGCGGTGCTGGCGGTCTGGGCATGGCCGGCCGGGGCCGCAGCGTCGGGTGCGAACCAGATCGCGGCCTCCTTGGCGGCGAGCCAGCGCAGTGGCAGGCCAAGGGCGGCGGGCGCGCGGGACAGGGTGACATCATCGCCGGGCAGGTCGGCGGCATCGAGGACATCAAGCTCAAGCTGGGCCGAGAGCGCGGCGAGCAGGCGTTCTTCGGCCAGGGCGCCGAGGCGCAGCAGGGCCTGGCCGATCAGCGTGCCGGTCTCGCGTTGATAGGCAAGGGCTTCGGCAATGTCCTCTGCCGAGACAATACCGTCCTCAAGCAGGATTTCGCCAATGCAGCGCTGATCCATGATTGCCCTGTCCCACCCGCTGCGCACGCCGCAGCGCACTCGTTTTCTCTGAAAAATCATAGGCGATCAAGGCGGCCACCGCAAAAGCGGCGCGCAGGGGATTGCGGCGACAGCGCAAGCCGCAAAAGAAAAGGGGCGACCCGAAGGCCGCCCCTTTCCCCGAGTGACGAATAAATTCGCCAGATCAGATTGGTATCAGACTAGTTGTCCGATTCCAGACCTGGGGTCGCAACGTACGAACCAGGCGAACGGTTCACCAGTTGGCGATAGATCGGTGCAGCATTCGCAGCACCAGCCAACAAAGCGATCTCATCATGCTGAACTTCAACGTCGGTGATGTCGGCATTGCCGGTTTCACCGGAAGCCGCACCCAGAGCACGCGAGTTGAAAACAACCGTCGAGCCCAAGACCTGGAAGCCGAGGTCAGCGGTGTCTGGCAGCAGGGTGACAGTTTGAGCCGACACGCCATTACCAGCAGCCGTTGTCACGCGGACTTCGTTGACGGCAGCAGCTTCTGCATCGCTGGCGAACTGAGCGCGGAAATTGCTTTCCGTGCCGCCCGTACCGAAACGGACCCAGGCGAAGTTGGCAGTTGAAAGGGAGTTGACGTCGAGACCATCGTCGATTTCGAGCTCGGCGGTGTTACCCGTAGCACCTGAAACGGTGTTGCTGCCAGAACCAGTCGTTGTGTACACAACCGTCGGAGTCTGGACGGTGATGACAGTCAGTGGATCACCGTCGTCGTCGATGGTGATGTCCAGGCCAGGAGCGCCATTGTCGATCGCGTCAAGTTGAACGCCGGTTACGGCACAAGTGAAGACATTGGCAGCCTGCGAACAAGCAACGCCACCCAGATCAACATTGGCCTCATCAATACCGGTCTCGCCACCTGGGAAGGTCAGGACGAGCGAACCGCTCGCAGCAACCTGCTGCGCAGTGGCAAGAGCCGTACCAGCAGCGTCGATTTCAATGCCAGCCGGGAAGGCCGCCAGTGAAAGCGTACCGATGGTGCCGGAGCCGGTCAGGTCGTCACCGGTGGCATCAAACAGACCGGAGCCCGCAGCGCCGGCATCGATCGAGAAGGTGAATGCCTGGGCAAAATCGGCCAGATCGATGTCTTCGTCCGAACCAGTATAGCTGCCGGCGTCAGCGGTAGGCGTGAAGGCCACGTTGATGCTGACTGGTGAGCCATTGGTGGTAACCGAGATCGGCAGGGTGATCGTGCCATCGTCAGCATCGACAGGAGTGGTACACAGGTTCAGCTGAGCCGTGTTTTCGAAACGAACGGTCGAACCACCAGCGCCGCCGCCAAGTGTTGGCGCGCCGAAATCACAGTTGGGGTCTGTCGCTGCGGTCCAAGCACCGGTCGGAACCGTGGAGGAGAAGGTCGCATTGGTGAGCGTGAAGTCAACTTGGACAGCACCGCCAGCACCCATGGCGGCGAAAACGCCGTCAAGAGCGAAATCGAGGACGACATCACCCGAAAGCGTCGCACCAATTTCGCTGGCAATCGTCTGAGCGTCAAAGTCACTGGTCGCGTCGATGGATGTTGTCTGCGCCTGTGCTGCACCGGCGAGAAGCGCTGCGAGTGCTACTCCGCCGAGAAATTTATTGATAGTCATGGGAAATCCCCTCTTAAGATTACTTGGTTGCCATGGCAGTTACGCACCATGACGGTTCGAACATCACCGCCCCAGCGCGGTCGGCCAAACCGAGTGCCCGCACCTGAACTCCGCCCTGTTGACGCCCTTAACGGCACGATATTGAACTAGGATCGCGACATTAAAATGACGTTAAGAGCGTCAAGACGTGAGCGGCATTGAGCCGCATTATCGCGCTGAGTGTCAAGCTGATTCATACAAGGCCGGGAGGGATGCCACATATTTTCGCCGCATTCCGGGGCCCGCGGGCCTGCATCGGTGGCGGCCGGCGTCGGCTGGCGCGGCATTATTGACCGACAAAACAAGGGGTTAAATGAAGTTGTGGAGACCCATTTTGAAACCCGGGGCGCCAAGATGGCGTGGTCAAACTGCCACAGTGAAAGGGCTATTCCACATCATCAGAGGCTGAAAACAAACGGCATTTTTCCCCGGTCAGGGGAAATAGCGCGTGGATTGCGCCCGAAAGGCTTGCAACCAAATTCGGGCCACACCCTATATCCGCTCCAGGGCGCAATCCGGCGCTGCAGCGCGCCGGTGCCAGAGGCGCCCGTCCGGCGCAGCGAGGGTGAATTCGCCGCCATCACACAAACCACCGGCCGAGACCCGCAAGGGCGTCCCGGCGGTGACATGCCAGCCCGGCGGCAGATCGGGGAAGCGGGCCGTCAGCGCTTCCGGCGCAATCTCGAGCGGTGCCGCCGCCAGCACAGCGTCATAGCGCAGACGGGTCATGCCGGCCTCGAGCGCGGTCAGGGCGAGGCGGACCTCGCGCTGTCTCAGCCCGTTGATCAAGGAGGGCGCGGCGATCGTGCTCACAAGGGCAATCAGGGCGACCGCCAGCAAGACCTCAAGCAGGGAATAGCCCGACCGCATCAGCGGTCAGCCACCCCGGGGCAGGACGCCAGCGGGCATCATGGCCGGGCGCCCGCGGATGGCTCGAGGCCGGCATTCGGGTCATTGCCGCGCGAATAGAGGTCGGCGGCGAGGCCTTCGCCGCCCGGCTCACCATCATTGCCGTAACTGAGGACAATGCCGCGGCGCGACAGCGATTCCCCGGCCTGGTATTGATAGGCCGTGCCCCAGGGGTCGATCGGCAGGCCGCCATCGAGATAGGGGCCATTCCAGCGATCAACCAGATCGGGCGGCGGCACGGCCAGCGCGGCCAGGCCTTCCTCGCTCGCCGGGTAGCGGCCGATATCGAGGCGGTAGGAATCCAGCGCCGTCTCGATCATGCGGATCTGGGTGCGCGCTGCGGTGACCTGTGAAGCGTCGAGCTGCCCGAACAGGCGCGGCGCGATCAAGGCGGCCAGCAAGGCGATAATCGCAACGGCAATCAGCACCTCCATCAGCGAATAGCCCGCACGCAGCGATCGGCGCCGCGGGGCTGTCGTCGGGCAGGGGGCGTGCCGAGCGGCAGTGTGCTGCGCGCGGTCCGTTACGGTCGGTTCTGCCGGGTCCGGTCTGGCGTCCATGTCCTGATACCCCTTGATTGGTCTGCGAATTGGATCGGTCTGCGATATGAGTGCCCCGCCAGATGAATGCTCTGCCAGGGCTTTAGTCTGGAGTGTGCGTTGCGCCGGTGTTTGCCAAAGCCGGGCAGCGCACAACGGCTCCAGCCGCCTTGCGTCCAGCATTCTTTACAATATCATGGTGTGCAAGGAGTTTTCCAGACCCGATGCGCAGCGGATTTACCCTACTCGAGACCCTGATTGCGCTGGTGATCGCCTCGCTGATCACGCTCGTCCTGATGGATACGCTCGCGGCGGCCACCGGTCATGCGCGCCGCATCGAACAGGCGACGCGCGGCTATACCGCCCGCACCCTGGCCCTGATCCCGGTCCTGCGTGCGCTCAATGGCGCCGCGCCGGACTATTATGACAGCGAATTTGTCTTCACCGGCGATGCCCGGACGGCGCGCGGCCTGACCCTGGCCAGCGCGACCGGCGCGGGCGGTGAGCTATGCCCGTTTGAAATCTCGATCGAGGACCGCGACGGGCAGATCGTCCTGGTCTATCGGGAGAAGGATGCGGCGCTGTTCGAGACCGCCCTTCCCGCCGGCGCCCGGCTGGCCTATCGCGACCCGGCCGGCACCGAGCACGAGGTCTGGCCGCCGGAGGAGGGTTTCAACCCCGACCCGCTGTATTACCGCCCGGTCCCGGCGGCGATCCTGATCCTGGCCGGCGAGGCAGCTGTGCTGGCCGCAGCGCCGTCACGCACCACCGGGCTGACCCTGCGGACGCGCGATTTCGATCTGGTATTATGAGCGCGCGCCTGTCCCCACCGGAGACACGGCCCGGCTATGTCTTCATCCTGGCGCTGGCGGCGATCGCGGCGCTGGCCCTGGTGCTGGCCGGTGCCTATGCGGTGCAGCGCTCCAGCTCCGACGGTGCGGCGCGGCTACTCTCCCGGACCCGGCTTGAGGGCGATCTGCGGGCGGCGCAGGCGAATGCGATCTATCTCCTGCTGACGGCCCCGCGCGGCGAGGACACCGTCAATGCGGGCGGGATCATGAATCCGGATATTTTCGAAGGCGGGCTGCTCGATGCCGGCGACCCGATCAGCGCCCGCGGCGAACCACGCCGGATCGATATCAACGGGCGCACCGTCATTATCCGTCTGATATCGGCCCAGGGCCTGGTCGGGCTGGACCCGGACGACCCGCGCAAGGCGGTGCAGTTTCTCGAACAGATCGGGCTCGACCCGGCCGAAGCCTCGCGGCTGGCCGCGCGCCTGGGCGATTATGCCGATGGTGACGATCTCAGACGGCTGGGCGGCGCCGAGCGCGACACCTATCCCGAGGGACGCGCACCGGCGAACCAGCCCATGCGCAGCCCGAGCGAATTGTGCGCCGTGCTGGGCTGGGAGACCCTGCCGCTCTGCCAGGAAGATGCGCGGTTGATGGACCTCTATTTCACGGTCACGCCGGGCGCCGCGACCACACCGCGCTTCATCCCCGACCATGTGCTGGAAATGCTGTTCGACGACGCTCCGGCGCGGCAGCGGATGCAGATGCAATTTGCCCAGCAAAGGGTGTCGAATTTCGCCGATCTCGGCCTCGATGGCTGGGACGGTGTATATGAGGGTGAGTACGGGTATAGCTCCCTGGGGGCTGAGTTTTTGATCTTGACCCATGAGCCGCAGGCGAGCTTAGTCTTGGCTGCGCTGGTCAGCCTGACGCCGGGGGCTATCGCGGCGCCCTATCAAACGACATTCGATTTTGTGATAGGAGGAGACCGAGTTGAGCAGGAATTTGGCCTCGAAAGCGCCGACGATCTTGAAGAATTTCCCCTCCCCGAACCGCCGTAGACTCGGCCCGGGCGGTCTTGAGGCGCGCTCACGCGGCGCCTTCTGGCGCGCGCTGGCATTCGGCGAAATGATCGTGATCAGCCGCGCACTTCTGCATTTCGAACGCCTCGAGCGGCCACCCGGCGCGGTCGATGCGCGGATGCGGGCCGCGATGACCCTCATGGCGCGCATGCGCGCGCCGTTCGAGGACCCCGGACTGCATCTCGTCTGGCAGGCGCGCCATGTCACGGTCTGGTCCTGGGACAAGACCCGCCTCGCCGATCTCGGCGCACCGGAGAGCGGCTGGTTCATGCCCGAACCGGCGCTGGGCCATGACCGGGCCCTGCCCGATGCCAGCGCGTCGCAGGACGGCTTTGTCCTGCTGCAGCGCCGCGACGGCTATGAAGGCCAGATCCGGCAGGGCGAGGAACTCGTCGCGAGCCGTTTCTGGTCGCGCTCGCCGGCCGCCGACGAGATCGCGCGCTTCCGCCGCTCGGCCCATGGCGCAGCCGAGATCCATGCCGGCGATGACGAAGACGGGCCACGCCCGATCCTCGACCGGATCAGGGCCCTGATTGCCGGGCTGCAGCCGGTGCACGCGGCGACACTGGCCCTGCTCCTGATCGGTGCGCCTTTCCTGCACAGCGCCGGAACCTATGCCCGCCTGACCCTGGGACAGGGTTCGGCGCAACGCGCGCTGGCCGCCTTTGCCGAGGACAGCGCCGGCGATTTCGGCGCGCTTGAGCGCTACCGGTCCCAGAGCGCGCAACTTGCGGTCTACCGCCAGTCCCTGGAGCGCATCAATCCACTCGCACCAGCGGCCGATCTTGCCGAAGCCGCAGGCGCGCTGGAGGCGCGGATCACATTGCTGCGCGTCGAGCCCGATCAGGTGCGCGCCCTGATCCAGCCGCGCGGCGAGCTCAATCCCGCAACGCTGGCACAGGCGCTCGAGGCGCAACCCACTCTGGTGAATGTCCGGCTGAACAGGACCGCCAACAGCGCCGCCTGGGAAGTCCAGGCCGAGCTTGCCGCGCCCGATGACGCGGCTGCGGACCAGGAGGGGGCATCATGAGCGATACTCTCGCAAGCCTCACCGCACCCGTCCGCACGGCGCTCGGAACCCTGACCGCACGCGCGCAATACGGACTCGTCGTGCTGGCCAGCCTGGCCGGTCTCTACGCCCTGACTTCGCTCAATGACGTCAACGCGCAGACTAGGCGGGCGCTGGATGGCGCCCAGCGCCAGCTGTCCGCGCGCCAGGCCGCGCTGGAACAGCGCGACTGGGCGGCGCTGGCCGCTGAAGCGGAAAACCTGACTCAGACCGCAGAGGCCCGTTTCTGGCGCGCACCAACCGCGGGCATCGCGGCGGCGAGAATCCAGGGCGCGCTGGAAGCCGCGGCCCGGGAGGCGGGGCTGCCCGATGCACGTGTTCAAGTGATCGAAGCCGACGTTCTGGAGCGCCGGGCACCCGGCGCGGAAACACGGTTGTTCGAAGCGGAAGTCACGGCCCGCGATACCGGCGGGGCCTTCGCCCCCTTTATCGAGGCCGCCGCCGGTGCGCCCGGCGAGCTGCGCGCCACGCGGCTGGACTGGGATTCGCGGACACGGCGCTTCACAGTGACTTTCATCGCTCCCGCCATGATGGATCCGGACTCATGATGCCGCTCAGCCTCGCCCGGCTTGGCGCAGCCGGCCTGGTCGCGGTCGCGGCCGGCCTTGCTGGCCTGGTGATCGCGCCCCGCGCCGCGCCACCGCTTGAAATGCCGCAATCCACCTCGGCCGGCGGGCCCGGCCCGGTGCTGCAAAGCGATATCAGCGCACTGAGCGCGCGCCTCAGAGCCAGCGGGCTGTTCCCCGCTGCCGTACCGCTCAATGCCGGCGAACCGAGCGAAGCGGAAGCCGCAGCGGTCCTGGCGGCGCTGGGCGATGGCGCGGGCGAAGCGGTCATTGTTACGGCCCCGCCGATCAAGGCGCTGGTCCGTGAAGATGGGGTCTGGCGCCTCCATGCGGGCGGGGCTATCACTGAACGCGCACGCCTCATTGAGGGCGACGAGTTGTATGACGGTTGGCGTATTACGGAAATCGGAGCCTCACACATCGTGGTAAGCCGCGGGGACGAGACACATTCGATATTCGTTTTCGATCCGTCAGGGGAAGGTTGAAGCATGATCAATAAGTTCCGCACTACGAGCGCGATGGCTGCAGTAGCGATGCTGGCTGGCTGCGCTAGTCTTGAAGAGGGCGGACTGTATCAGGCCCGATTGAACACCTTGAGACTGCCTGATTCCGAAACGGTGTCGCAGGAAACCCCGCCAGCCGAAACCGAAAACCAAATCTCGTTTGGGAACACGGACGTCGAAGCCTGGCGGGTCCCCACCCTGACCGGACAAGCCAGCACGCCCGACGACGCCCTGACGGAGCGCCCCAGACTTCAGGGCCCACCCATCAATGTCACGCTTCCGGCGCAAACCGTCCCTTCGTTCGTCAATACCGTGCTGGGTGACGTGCTGGAGCTGCCCTATGCGCTAGGCCCAGGGGTGGCAGAACGCACGGACGTGGTCACCTTGCGCAGCGTGCGCGACATGGATCCGGAGACTTTCTACCAGCTGTTCGAGGCTGCAATCAGCGAATACGGGCTGGCGCTCACCTATCGCGACGGCCTGATCCAGGCGGTCGAACGCGCTGACCTGATGACCGAGACACCACAATTTGTCCGCTCGCGCGCCCGCTCTAGCGCACCGGCCTCGCTGCGGCCGGTGGCGCAATTTGTCCAGCTTGAGGCGATTGACGCGGCGGAAATGGAAGCGATCCTCAGAATCAGCTTTCCCGAACGGCAGCAGCTGGGCATCCAGGTCCGGCGCGATATCAGCGCCTTGACGCTCAGCGGACTGTCGGATGATGTCGATTCCGCGCTGGCGATCATCCACCAGATGGATGATTTGCGCTTCTCCGGCGCCGAAGCCGTCACCCTGTCGCCCAACCATTGGGACGCCCAGGCCCTGGCCTCCGCTGTGCGGGACATCCTGATGATCGAAGGCTATCAGATCAGCCTTGGTGCCGGATCAACCCGCCCCATCACGCTGTTGCCGGTCGCCTATACCAATCAGATCCTGATCTTCGCGGACAGCGCTGCATCAATGCGTCATGTGGTCGAGACCGCGCGCCGGCTCGACTCCGCGGCGCAAACCACCGAAGAGCGCACACCGCATGTCTACCAGGTGCGGGCGCGCGCCGCACAAGCCTTGGCTGACATCGCAAGTGGCGTTCTGGGCGAGCAGGCCCGCAGTTCACAAGACGGCGCACCGGCGCCGCCACCTGGACGGCTGACCGTCGACGAGATGGGCAACCGCATCATTTTCAACGGCACGCAGAGTGAATTCCGCCCCCTTGAAAGACTGTTTCGCACGCTGGATACAGCCGCGCCGGAAGTCCTCATCGAGGTCACGATTGCGGAAGTCACGCTCAGCGAGGATGAGCGTTTCGGTCTCGAATTCCTGCTCAATACTTTCGGCGGCAATCTGGAACTGAGAACAACCGACGGACTCGGGCTGGAATCGGGCGGGCTGAGCGCCGTATTGCGGTCCGGCGATGTCGACCTGACGGCGGCCGCGCGCACCTCGCACTCGCACATCAATATATTGTCAACACCGCGCATCGTGACGCGCTCCGGTTCGTCGGCCTCGGTACAGGTCGGCACCGACGTTCCCATCATCACGAGCCAGCGGGCCGCGACCACGCAACAGACGGGATCGACGGACATTCTGCAAACCATCCAGTTCCGTTCGACGGGTGTGCTGCTCAATGTCGAGCCAACCGTTTACAGCAATGACCGGATCGATCTGGTGATCAGCCAGGAAGTCAGCGCCGCACTGGCCAATCCCAATCAGGCGATCGCCAGTCCGATCATCTCGAACCGGAGTCTGACCTCGGAACTGACTTTGCAGGATGGGCAGAC
>TARA_R110000744_G_scaffold125730_3_pt1 | contig 64609 bp, 46 predicted proteins | sample TARA_R110000744 | Tara Oceans TARA_R110000744 (sample SAMEA4398083) | marine metagenome | biome: Polar Biome; feature: [DCM] deep chlorophyll maximum layer (ENVO:01000326); material: water (ENVO:00002006), including particulate matter (ENVO:01000060) such as... | depth 36 m | reverse complement strand
CTTTCCAATCGAGACTCCCGCCGATCGCGGCTTGCGGCACTGGGCAGCCGGGGCCTTGTTCTTGGAGGCAGCGTGCGCTCAGCACGACACAAAAGCTTCATTTCACACCCTGCCCACCGCTCGATATAGCTCGCCGCTCATCGCCACTCGGAGTCGCGAACTATGAAAGCCCTGCTTGCGATCGTCGCAGTCACACTGACCGCAGCATGCTCCCAGCCGGAGACGGTCAATAGTGCCGCCCCGGCCTATGACGCCGACCATCTTGCCACCTCGTCAGCCTGCTTTGCTGAAAGCCCGGCCCGCTTGCTCGAGCCCGGCCAGACATTGCTGGAACGCGGGCCTGACGGCGTGGTTCGAATCTCCAGCCTCGTCGCAGGGCGCGCCGAAGATCTTGAGTTCTCGATCGCGGGAATGCCGGACGCCTCCCGCCAGGCGCTCGACGCCGCGGCGGCTGACTTCTTTCAAGCCGCAGGCGCGGCCTATGATGTGACCAAGGACACGGTCATTTACCACCGCGCGACCGATGGCACTCTGTGTACCGTAACCGGCGACAGGGCGATCGGGCAGAGGCTGATGGCGGCGGCCCACAGGCTTTCCACCACCGAGTAGCGCGCCGCCAGAGGAATGCAGAGCGGGCTCCGAATTCGGCCATTGATCTCAATTCCGGCTGCGGGCCAACGCCAATCGGCCAGAGCGGCGACGCGGTTTCGCGTGAATGTCCCGCGTCGGTTTAGGTGACGCTCGTGGCTGAGATGATTATGGAATGAGGATTGGGCAGAAACGAATTTCCGCAATGTCTCGAAGCTGCGGAACTTGCCGATCGCTCGTTCCTTTCGCCTGACGGGCAGGTGCGAGTCTTTGGCCCGGTTGTTGAGCCAGCGACCCGTCTCCTCCCGGCCTGCATTGCCGATCTCGTTCAATGCCGCCCCGTAGGAGCGAAGCCGACCGGTCACGACGACATCGGGATTGCCCCACCGCTTCATCATTTTGCGCAAAACGCTCAATGCTGCCTTACGGTCCCGGCCCTTGGTGACAGAGGCTTCCAGCACTTCACCTTCGTGATCAGCCGCACGCCAGAGCCAGTAAGGCTCACCTTTGATTTTGACGAATGCCTCGTCGAAATGCCAAGTCCAGTTCGAGAATTTTCGACTGACCAGCCGCCGCTTGCGGATCTGTGCGGAAAAGATCGGCCCGAACCGATTTCACCAGAACCGCACGCTCTCATGGCTCAGATCGCCCCCCCGTTCGTGGAGCAGGTCCTCGACGTTTCGAAGAGACAGTGGGAACCGGACGTACAACATCACCGCAAGGCGGATCACCTCAGGCGACGTTTTGAAATAGCGAAATGGGTTCTTGTTCATCCCACTATGTCACCGACAAACCGATAATGGCGGTTTAATCTAGCAATGCCCTCGTCGTTTCTTCTGACACTGCCCTACGATGGCTTCAAACTGTTCGCTTCGCACAGGATCGAAGGTTTGCCCTCCGGGTTTAAATCGCTTTCAGCAATACTGGTGTTTTCAAACGTGTTTGCGCGAATGACCGCACTCTGGGCGCCTGCAATGGCAACCGGGTCTGCAAAACCGCGAAGCCGATTGGCCTCCATTACAAGGCTCTCGCACGCGGGGCCAGCCCTTAGGAAGGTTTCTGCCCCGCCTTCCAGCGCGAAATTATCGCGCAGGCTTAAGCTGATGGCTTGGGAGCAATCCTCGCCAGACGCGTTAATCAGAGCCGAGGCGACCTTGGCTGGTGCGCTGAAATGGCATCCCGTCCAGCTTATACATGAAGCACGCACCAGCTGGGTGGGCGCGAAGATCAGGCAGGTGTCGAACCGGACCGAATTCACCAGACCGTTGGAAATGCTCCTGGCGCCGCGTCGCTGCGGTGCGCCCAGCCACGCAGCATCCCCAGGACCCTTCAGCCAGCACTGGGCAAATCGGACGGCAGCGCAATCGCGCAAGGCCACAGCCGGGTAGCCGTCCTGGGCTGAGACCGTGCATTGACTAAAATCAAGCGATAGCGATGAGGTGCCATCCGCCCCTTCTTCATCGCACCCCACCGATACGGCCGGACCAGCGCTTAAAGCTATGAGGGCCATGGACTGAAATTGGCAATGTGCCGCGGTTCGCAGATGAAGCCCTGGCCGCGCTTCTGGTGTATCAAATTCTAGCCGCGTGCCCCCATCGAGAAGGTTCCCGCCCGCGCCTTTTAATATGAGGTTGCGGCGGCGCACCAGGCGGATCGATTCGCTGAATTTGAATCGGCCCGGTGGCAGGCGAAGTCGTCCCCCTCGATCGGCAAGCCGATCGATCGCGGCCTGCAGCCGTCGCGCATTTTCAGGGCCAGCATCTCTGGCGGGAGACAATTCAACAAATTCATCGCTTGGCTCCGCCGACGCGTCGGGCTTTCTAACCTGAGGCGCTGCCGGGTCAGGGGCGTGCATCGGCTGAGGCGGAGCGTTTGATATGGGATAAGTGTCGGGTGCGCGATGCCGCACGCTAACATCTTCATCCACCGCGAGTGCGGGACTGGCGCGGCCGACCGGGGTCGCCCGTCCCGGACCAAATCCTAGCCCGCGCGAAACCTTGATAATCGCCTCAGCGATATCGCGCCCGTCCTGCTCGGTGAAGGAGTTGCGCATATGGAAGAATCCAAGACCGGGCAGCAAGCGCTCCACCCGAGGCAGGCGTAGCGACGCGTAATCCACCCGCACCACACCCATTTTATCGCGCAAGGGGAAACCTGACCCGCCATAGGTGTCCAGATTGAGAAAAAGTCGCTGGCGATGGAGCGGTCGACCTTTGAGATAGGGTCCGAAGGCGTCGCTAATCCCTTCAGCCCGCAGGGCTTCGATGAACTTGGCCACGCTCACCCCGGCAGCGGCCTCATCGAAATGGTAGGGGTACATGTAATAGACGTTGCGATCGCCTTCCCCGCGCGTGGGCAGAGTAACCGCGTCGATCTGGCCAAACACCCCGTCCATCATGGCGGCAACGCTTTCGCGCCGACACGTCGCATCCTCGAGGCGAGCGATCTGGGCCATGCCGATGCCCGCTTGCAGGTCGGTCAAAGGCGCAAACGTGCCTAAGCGCGAATAGGGTATCCAAGCCCCATCTTCTTTCACGCTGCCCTTGGACAAGAACCCGCGCGCCATGGCCGCCAACTCCGGGGTGCGCGCCGACACCATGCCGCCCTGCTCGGTGGTCAAGGTCTTCAGACCAAACGACCAACAGGCAAGATCCCCAAAGACGCCCACCTTGCGGCCTTTATGTTCGCTAAGATGGGCTTGGGCACAGTCCTCGATCACCGCCAGATTATATTTGGCCGCTAGCGCCATGATCGCGTCCATATCACAGGGAAACCCGAACAGGTGGACGACCAGCAGCGCCTTGGTGCGATCAGTGATCCGACACTCCATGTCGGTTGGGCAGGTGTTGAAGACACCCTCGCCCCAATCGGCAAAAACCGGCACCAGGTTATGCTGGAGCAAACCCAAAACCGTGCCGATATCGGTGGCCGGTGTTGTAATGACTTCATCGCCGGGTTGAAGGTCCAGCGCGCCGGCCGCGGCATGTATGGCCGCCGTGCCACTGCCGGTCGCAACCGCATTGCGAACCCCGAACAGCGATTGGAAGGCGGTTACAAATTCGCGCACTTTCTCGCCACTGCGCCAGGCTCTCGGCGCGCGGGCCAGAACACTTTCAAGCTGGGCTTGGTCCGTTTCGTCGAACACCCAGCGCGGCCCAAAGGGCGTTGAACGCACTTTTGCCCCGCCCTCAAGGGCCAGGCGCGATACAAGATCGGAGGCCGTATCATCCATGGTTTTGCGATTCTTCATCTTGGCCACTCAGCTCCGCCCAATCGGCAAAACCAAGGGTCTGCACGGCGTCGCGGTCGGAAACGACGAAGCCGCGTCCGGGCTCAGCGGCGGCATAATAATTGTCGAAGGCCTTAAAGCTCTCCCAGCAGCGCGCGCCATCAAAGCCGGGGCCAGGAATTTGCAGGCAAGCTTGGCCCCGCGCGGCTAGAATTGTATTGGCCTCCAGCGTGATATCCGCCGTGAACTCTTCGCTTTCCTCGCCGGTGAGCGTGTCTCTTAGGCGCCGGGTTTCTCGGTCGTGACGCACGCCGATCTGGGCGGTGTCATTCCCGCTTAAAGTGCATGCGCGCACGGTGACCGCCTGGGCATGAGTGAGCGCTAATCCGGATCCAAACCGCCAAGCCCATTGGGTTGGCGTGGGCTCGCGGCGATTGTCGGTGATGGTGCATCGTTCGATCAAGACCGGGCCTGGGGTGGCTTCCACGTGAAGCCCGCGATAATTGCTCGAAAACACGCTGTCGGTAATTTCAACATCGCGATTGCGCTCGTCGAGCCACAGCCCGGTGCACAGATTGCGAATGGCCCGGCAGTTAGAAATCCGCACGCGCTGGGACTTCATAATTTTCGCCCCGGCTGGCGATCCACGATAATGCCCAGCCCAGGCACCGCGCCGGTTCTGGCCGGTGAAGCTCACCCGCTCAAGGCTTAAACCCTGGACCCGGCTGGCGAGAAGTCCCACGCAACCATTATCCAAGAAAATGAGATCGCTCAGCGTGATGTCTTCACTGTCGCGCCCGTCAATCTGAAGGCCTTTATTATTGTTGGCTGCGAAGGTGCAGTGTTCGACCTGAACCTGCTTACAATTCGTCAATTGCAGCGCGCCAGTCTGGGGCAAGTAAAACCCGCTGGCGTCATGCTCGAACCGCAAGCCCCGCACGGTTAGGCCGCTTACACTCGTCAGGTGCAGGAGTTGTGATCGCGCGCTGGCTTCCACACTTTGGGTCGCCGGGTCGCCCCCAACAGGGGGATGCATGAACGCCAAGTTTGCGTTGTCATCGATCCAAAACGTACCCGGTGTGAGATCGTCGCGCTCCAGCACCTGGCGCAGCGCGCGTCCGCCGAGAATGATCTGCTCGCACCGCCGCATCAGATCAGGGGTTGCCAACCAGGGGTCGCCGTAATCGGGCGGTGCGGACGACAGCTCAAATCGGTGCGGCCAAGGTACGCACCAAAGGGCGTCTGTTTCCGCCACCCAGCCTGTGAGCGGCTCCGACCCGCTCATAATGGGCGCCGCGCCCGCTTCAGCTTGGATGACAAGCGCGCCGCCAGCGTCTTTGCCGCGCAAAGAATAAGCTCCGCGATAAACCCCATCGCGCAAAATCACTGTCACGCGCGCGCCGCCAGCAATTAGCCGCTCGGCTTCCTCAAGGGCCTCCTGGAGGCCGCCAGGGTGGGTGGTAATTTTATGACTTTCACCGGCCTGGGTCAGCTCAAAAGCCGGTTCATCGTCGGGACCGGCCTCCTCCACCTGGTCAGGACGCCCGGTTACCGCCTCGGCTGCGACCTGGAAAGGATTAGGTGAGACCGGCTGGACGGCGGCTTTGGGTTTAGACGCGCGTGGCTCGGGATCATCTAGGACGAGGGCCCCGCCCGTTGGGTAAAGCGGGCCCTGACCCGCGCCTGAAATCATGCCGAAACGCGATTCATATAGGTCGAAATCTTCGCCAAAACGGGCGCGGACTTTGCTGAATAAATCGGCATCAAACAGCGCCGTCCAGCGCGGCGCCCCGCCGCCCTGGTGCAGGGCTCCCGCAGGCATGTCCGCGCACGTCGCCGCGTCAAGATCAGCGTATTGGGTTTCGTTGCGCTCGCCCACCTCATCGAAACACCAGCGCCGTGCGGCCAGAGCATCGAACAGTGGATCAAGATTATCGCAGTCCGCGATGAGGTCGAACGCGTCTGGATCGGGCAGGAAGGAAGCTTGGGATCGGAAATGGTGATCGAGCGCGGGGTCGCGCGTATTTACAACGGCGTCTATAAAAGCAGCAAAGCTGATGGACCGTGTTAGATCCAAACGCTCGCCCTGGCTGCGCTGGTAGGCGTGAACAAGCGGGTGCAGTGGGGCGTCGGGAATCTCGCGCCAGCGCAAAGGGCGAACCGCAATATCAGCATAGGCGCTGGCCAGTCGCTTAAACGGATTGCGAAGTATTGCGAACTTAAAGAAGCGCTCGCTCTTCATGAGCTGGAGATTGTCCAACCGGTGATTGGAGTTGTTCTTGCGGATGAATTTATGGGCGTCGGTCTTATCCCGCCCTGCAAGGAACGCGTCCTTGTTTGGCCCGTTTAAGACCAGCGCCGTTTTAAAATAGGTGCAGGCGTTCTTCGGGATTGGCGCGTAAATCGTGCGCGAGCGCGGTTCACGCAAATAACTTTGCTCGACCCACAGGCGTTGAGCCGTCTCCGCGGCATCCAATTCGCCCAGTGCCAGCAAGGAGGCGCGCAGCTCCAGATAGACCTGCTCGCCATAAAGGCGTCCGCCCAACTGCTCCCTGCGGCTTAGACCGGCATCAAAGGCGGCTATCGCCTCATCATGACGGCCCAGCCGCTGCAATGTGCTCGCCATGGCTAGAAGCTGATAATCGCTCGGCGTCCCCGCATCCACGATCCGCTCATAACCCGCGAGGGCCTCCTCGTCGCGCCCCACCGCGACGCAAGCTTCAGCAAAGCGCTGGACTTGGCTGAGGCCGAGCGAAGCGAGGTCCTTGGCAGACAATCGCTCATACACATCGCTGAGCCGACCGGCGGCAAGGTCTTGCTCAAGCGTCCTGGCAACCGAAACCGGTGCTGCCTTCTTCGCCGCGTTGGGCCCCGATTTGGCAGGTGCTGGCACGACCGGCGCAGGGCGCAGTTCAGAATTCCAATGCAGGCGTTGGCGTCGACCAGGATAAATCGCGGCCATGGGTGCGCGGGCTTGGTAGGTCTTCGCACGCGGCCACAGCTCAGCACACTCCTCGCGCAGCGCCTCCCAAGCCGGGGAACCCTGGCGGAAGGTTTCCGACGGTGAGGGCCGGCTGGTGATCGTGAAGTGCAACTCGTCAAAACCGGTTTCGTCGCACAAGGCCTTGGCGCGCGCGATCTCTTCCTCGCTATCGTTCCAGGTGAACAGGATATATTTCCAGGACAGGTAAGGCTTTGACGTTCCCGCCTTCGCGCGTCGCTCGGCCAAGCCTTTGGCCACGGCAAGCGCTTTGTCCATGTCGAACGCCTTACCCATATATTTTTGGCAGGATGCGGTCGTGGCCCCGTGAATGGAAAACACCACGTGGTCGAACCCCACATCGATCACATCATCCAGCATCTGCGGCGTACGCAAGGGCATGCCGTTTGTTGATGTAAAGAGCGAAATGCTTTCGTCGACCTCTTTCACATGGCGACAGAACTCAGCCCAGCGCGGATGGTTCCAGGTTTCGCCCATGTGATAGAGCCGCAGCTGATCGATCCGGCCCGCGCCTTGCTCCACCCAGGTTTTCAGCCGGTCCATGTCGATATTCATGGCCGTGCGCATATCGGCATAATTCGGGTCAGACACCGCACAGCCGATACAGCGCAAATTGCACTTGGCGGATAGCTCGATATTGAGCTTGAGCCTCTGGTCGTCATAGGCCGCTTCGAAGCGCTCGACCGCGGCATCATCAAACTTTGGATGCATCCAGCCCGCGCGAGGAACGGCGCGCTCTTTCCAGCTCGTCACGCGCGTATAACAAGTATGGCACATGGGCTTGCTGATCGGACGCGCCATGGCGTTATATCGGGTGTTGCGATAGCGATCGACGACTTCGTCAAAGCTGTGCTCGTTGATATTTGCGAGCTGGTTTTGCCCGTTGTGATCAAGCGTACACGTGGTCACCCGCCCATCGGATAAGACGACCGGTGAAGACAGGCTGTCACACAAGAAACGCGGCTTCCATGGCCCCTTTGCGGGGGAGGCTGCGCTGCCATCGGCGGATTGAGCAGAGCGGCCCTTGAGATTTAAAAGCTGCATTAATGAGACCCTAACGAGCTATTGGGTCCAGCCGAGAAACGCCCCATAGACGCTGTGCGTCTGTAGGCCGATGGCTCCTGTCAAACCCTACCGTGCTGACAACTATAACCTGCAGCCAGACTAAAGCGAACAGTGAGAGCGAGATTCGAACTCACGCTTCTCAGGTCGCACATGGGAAATTATGCGCGATATGTCGGGCATTTTTGACTTCATCGCCGGTATGGCGCTGTAGTTGCCGCCCGAGATGAAACAGTGGGCCTTTAATGCCCGAATCCCCGGACGTTCAATGCCAGGACGCCATCAAGGCATCAAAGCCGGTGGCGCCGGCGTCGCTGGCTACAGCCGGTGGCGTGTTGTCACCGGTCTCCCAGGTAAGAGCGAGCGCGCCGATCTCGTTGGCGAAGACCGCCTTCGCCGTGTTGCCACCCTCACTTTGGGTCACCCTCGGCTCTGGTGTCGCATCACCGCCACGGTTCCGAATATCGGCGAGCCACGCATCCAGAAGACCGCCGCGCCAGTCTCCGGCACCGTATTGGTCGAGATAGAGACGGTCGCTGCGCGTGCTGTGGAAATCGACCATGACAACCCGGTTGCGGTCCTCAAGGCCGAGCGATTGGAGGTAGGTCCAGGCCGCTTGTGTCTCCGCCTCGCCTCGCACCAACCAGTCCCGATTGAGGTCCAGACCGCTTGTATTCATGCGCCAGTATCCAAGCGCGACGCCGTCCGGATTGAGCAGGGGCAAGATCACGAGATCAAACGGAAGCGGCGAATTGGCGCTCTGGCGCAGCGCCGCCTGCACGAAGCCGTCCAGCGCGAAAGCGCCTGTAACCTCCGGCGGATGTTGCCGTCCGAGGATGATCAGAAGGGGACGGTCTGACCGCGGCTCGTCCACCAACAGAGTGAAAGCGTCGAGGTCTCGTCCACCGCTGGACTGGCCAACGGTTTCCCTAACGAGTTCGGGGTTGTGCGCGAACCAGGCCTGGTACCAGGCCTCATAGACCCCGCCGTCCACGATCGGCTGGGCGGCAACAAGGGTGTCGCCAGCGCGCACGTCCAGACGAATACGGGCTTGCTCGCCATCCCCGACTAGACTGACGCGATCGTCGGCCACAAGCTCCCAGCCGCCGTCAGCCCGACTGATCCAGGGGCGATAGCGGTGGCGATAACGGCCATAGTCGAGCACCAGATCCAGATCCGTCGATCGCTCGGCCGTGATCGAGAGCGCATACCACGGGCTGGGGTTTATTGGCTCCGCCTCCGGCACGATGCGGACACGGACAGAGTCGCCAAGCGGAGAGACTTCCGCCAGCTGGCTGCCGGCTGAAAAATCGGTGCGCGCCACGACCCGAACGTCGATATCCGGGGACGGTCCCGCCGCGCAGGCGGCAACGACCAGGCCGGCGCAAAGAGTGAAGGACCGGAGCGCCAACCTCACGAGCCGAACACCATCGGTGCAAGGGTCAGGGCGATCACGCTGAGCACACCGACGGCAATGATATTCAGGACAAGGCCGGCTCGCGCCATCCTTGGGATCGAGACAAGGCCGGAACTGAAAATAATCGCATTGGGCGGTGTCGCCACCGGAAGCATGAAGGCACAGCTCGCGGCCAGCGTTACCGGGATAACGAAAACCAGCGGATCCTGACCCGTTTCCACTGCGATCGCGGCAATCACGGGCAGGAATGTCGCAGTCGTGGCGAGGTTACTGGTGAGTTCCGTCAGGAAAATGACCAGTGCCGTCGCCGCCACGACCAGAAGTGCAAGGTTGACCAGGCCGAGGGGCGACAATAGTTGTCCCATCCAGAGTGCGAGGCCAGAGCTGGAAACTGCCGACGCCAAGGCCAATCCTCCGCCGAACAGGATCAGGACGCCCCAAGGCAGCTTCGAGACATCTTCCCAAACCATCAGTGCCTGGCCATCCCGACCGGACGGGATCAGAAATGCGGCAAGCGCGGCAATCATGGCAATGCCCGTATCAGAAATGCCTCCAATCACCGGTATTCCGGACAAAAAGCCCCGGCCGATCCATCCGATGACGAGGAAGGCAAACAGAAGGGCTGTCCGGAACTCCGCCTTGCTCATTGTGCCCAGCGATGTGCGCATGTGGCGAATGTGCTTCATCGCATCGTCCGACGCGGTGAAGTTCACCGGAAACACAAAGCGGGTCAGGATCAGCCAGGCCAGAGGCAACAGGACCGCAGTGACCGGGACTCCCACGAGCATCCAGCGCGCAAAATCGATCTCGATCCCGTAAGTGTCGGACATGAAGCCGACCATAAAGGCATTGGGCGGCGTCCCGACCAGGGTCGCAACCCCGCCCAACGTGGCTCCATACGCCAAGCCCAATAACAAGGACGTCCCGAAATTGCTGCGCTGACGCGTATCAAGCTCGGGCATGGTCTCGCCGATCACCGTTACCACCGACACGGCAATCGGCAGCAACATGAGCGATGTCGAGGTATTGGAGATCCACATGCTGACAATAGCCGCAGCCAGCATGAACCCGCCGATCAAGGCCCGGGCATCGGTTCCGACCGCGCGAAAGACCGCCAAGGCGATCCGGCGGTGCAGCCCACAGCGCTCAATGGCCAGCGCGACAACAAAACCGCCGAAAAACAGGTAGATAATCGGATGCGCATAAGGCGCTGCGATCTGATTTACGGGCGAAACGCCCAAAATCGGAAACACAATCAGCGGCAGGAAGGCGGTCATTGAGACGGGGATCGCCTCGGTCGCCCACCAGATAGCCATCCAAGCCCCGGTCGCCGCGACCAGGACGGCCTCCTGACCCAGTCCATCCGCTTTCAGAAAAAACGCAATAAGAAGCGCCACAAAAGGGCCGGCCGCGAGGCCGATACGCTGGTAGAGGGCCGGTCTCTCGCCGGTGTTTGCCGTCGCCATGTCAGTCTCCACGGATGGCGCGCTGGCAAGCGGGCCGATTGTAATGACCAGCCGGCAGCAAATGCCGTACGGCCGGTGGCGTCATCGCTGTGTGGTCATGCCCGACATTCGCCACGGTCGCCAAATTCCAGCCAGCACCCTGACCGAGGCGGGCCGCAATATAGTCCACAAGTGCCGCAGTGCGGATGCCCCGCCGAAACCGGCTCTCGCCCTGGGCCATGGCCTCAGGGGTGCGGCGCAGATTGTCGGCATTCGGGTCGCGGTCGGCATCACCGAGCAGCAACGTCAGGTTCTGCGCAGCGATTTCGCCTTGCGACAAAGCCGGGCGGGGCGCGCCACGCAACCCATAGGGCCAGTCCACCATCATGTCCGGCCACGTATACCATCCGGCATTTGCGGCCACCGACCGCTCCGCACGGATACCCGGCGTCAGCATCAAGTAGCGATGCACGAATTGCGCTCCCGCGGAATGCCCGAAGAGGCCATAGCCACGCGCATCGAGGTCAAGACCTGAGCGGACCTGCTCGAATAGCGGTTCGATTGCATCGAACGCCGAAGCAGCGGGATAGCCCGGGATTGTCTCACCGAGATTGTAGGCGGTGGACCCCGGGAAGCGTCGCTCATCAAATTGCGGGACAAGAACAATGACATCGCAGGTATCTGCAATAGTGCGCCAGTCATCGCGGTACTCATCGGCATTGCGGCCCATGCCGTGCAGAACAATGATGATCTCGGTGCCCGATGTCACGCGCTCGGGTCGCTGGGTGTAGACACGCAGGTCCGGGCCATCCCAGGCCTCGAAGAGGAAAGAGCCGGCCCCGGACGGAATAGTCGGAGGCCTGGTGTCGTCATCTCCCAGAGCAGATCCAGACAGGACGAACACGGCGAAAAATGTCGCGAAAAGGCTGTATAACATAAGGGTATTGGGGTGCCGCCGCATGACGGCACCCCGCAATCCACACACTAGAAGATCTTGCGGATGTCAAAGTAGACCTGACGCCCACGGATGCTGTGATAGGCAGCATCATAGCCATTTGTCTCATCAGCAAGCGGCGGCTCTTCATCGAAGATGTTGTTGGCCCCGACACGAATTCGGAGATTGTCCAGCGGACCATCCCGGTCGAAGTCATACTCGACATAGGCGTTCACCTGGGTCCACTCCTCGACGAAGAAGGGGTCGCCATTTGGGTCCAGACCGGCCCCTGTGTCGATGAATTCGCTTGTATAGTCGGCCCGAACACCAGCCCCGAATCCACTCGCGTGACGCCAGGTCCCGCTGGCCGAGACCCGCCATTCCGGCTGCCCGTCCTGAAGGATGATATCGCCTTCCTGCGAGACGGTGATTTCATCGGAGATCAGCCCGCTATCGACTGCCGCCCGGATTTGTTCGGCGCCTGGCGACAGCGCGATGAAATAGGTGCGGAGATTGGACGCATTCAACTTCAGGTCAAAATCGCCAAACGGGGTATCTTCGAGATCAAGATAAATCCCGTAGTCGATCCCTTCCACATCGATATCTTCGTTATTGTCATAGGTGTCGCGGATGAACAGGATATCGCCCGCAGGGTCCAGACCGGCCGCAGAAAAGTATGCGATATCATCGGCATCCGGGTCGGCCCGCACAACATTCGGATTCGACGAACCCTGGAGCCGCAACAGGTAATCGAGACTGATGTGGTTCTCCGCGCCAAATACCCCGACAACGCCCCGACGCTGGATTTCCCAGCGGTCCACCGTGACGGTCAACCCGTTCATGAAGCTGAGCGGCCCGTCGAAACCCCTGGGCTCGAAGACAATCCCGAGCGTGATGTTGGTATCGTCCTCCGGGCCGATATCGTCGGCGACCGAGCGACGCTCGATACGCCCTTCGCTCAAGCCCGTACAGGCTGCAAAATTGGCGAATGTTCCGTTGAGCACGCCCGCTTCACAGAAGTAGCTGTCCTCCCGACCGTTCGAACGATCGACAGCTTCGTTGACGACCAGAAGATTGGGAGCCCGGAAGCCTTCAGAGTAGGCGCCGCGCATCATGACACCGCTGAACGGCGTCCAGGCTACCGCCACTCGCGGGGTGATGCCACTACTGCCGAAGTCGGAGTAATGCTCATAACGCGCAGCGAGTTGGACATCGAACGTATCAACCAGTGGAATGGCCATATCGGGGCTGACCAGCGGAATGGAAGCCTCCAGGAATCCGGCCAGAACGTTGCGCGAACCGCTCGAGTCAGGCGTCGGGCTCGTGCCGTAGACATCGGTCTCGCTGAATTCGCCCGTCACCGCATCGGTATAGGTGATAGTGCCGTCGAGACGATCATCGCGGTCCTCCTCGTAAGCTTCGTAGCGAGCTTCAAGGCCGGCCGCGATCCCGATCGACCCGCCGGGAAGACTGAAGACGTCACCATTGGTCGTCCGAAAGTCGATCAGAGCCAGCTCGGCGGTGCTTTCGCGAACGACATCGACAAGGAAGGGTGCAATGAGCGAGGCGTCGTTGGGCGTCGCATCGCCGACCGAAGGATTGTTCGGATCCGCACCGTTGAAGATGTTGTAGACGTTGGGAGTTTCGTTATTCAAGGTCTGCTGGAGGAGAGTCCGTGAAATGGAGTTGTTCGCCGTGTCCTTGGCGTAGGCGCGATTGTACAGCAGGGCGCTGTCCCAATCCCAGCCCGTACCGTCGAAATCACCTCGAGCACCGCCCAGAATCCGCCACTGCGAATTCTCGACTTCGATATCGCGAAAACCCACATCCACGAAACGATAGCGACCCGCATCCGTAAAGACGGGCAAACCTTCAGCCGGGACATTGGTCAGGCCGGGCAGACGGTTCGGATTGATCGAACCGTCCGAGAAAGTGACGGGACCAAAGGGATTGTAATAGTAATTTGCCGGGACGGAAATTTCAGTCGCGCCAATGCCGTTTCGCGGCTCATTGGTGGACTGGGTCTCGGCATAATAGACGCCGAATTCGCCGTACAGACGCACACCATTGTTCAGGTCGTGGTTCAGGAATGCGAACAGGTTCAGACGGTCCCGATCGGAAATGATGGAGCGCTCATAGGCACCATCGAAACGCAGATCGCGATCCTGTGAACCATCATCGATACAGATGCCGGGAACGGACAGGGCATCCGCCGTGCTCGCACGGCAGCCGGCAAAGCTCGTCGGCTGGATGTGAAAGACACCCGCGGTGGAGGTCAGCGTCGTACCGTTCTGGCGCACACGCGTGGCTGACGATGTCCGCAAAGACCACTGCCCCCAGGGCGACGCGGTCGCCCTGTTGTCGAAGGAGGTGTCACCCTCGAAACTCGTCCCGACGAGGAAGGGCCGCAGATCTTCGCTGGCCGCGCGCTCGGTTTCCGAGGCGAACAGTCCGTCGCGGCGCGAATACTCGGCCGAGACCGAGATATTGGTACGTCCGCCATTGAAGTCCTGGCCCGTGCGTAGCGTAAACGTCTGCTCGTTCAGGTCATTGCCCGTGGCGTAAAGGTGTCGCGCACGCAAATAGAGCCCGTCGACATCGTCCTGCAGGATAGTGTTGAAGACGCCCGCAACCGCGTCCGAGCCATAGATGGCGGAAGCGCCGTCATTGAGCACCTCGACACGCTCGATGCCGGCGACCGGTAGCGAGTTCACATTGATTGTGGTGACCGGGGTCGAAAGTTCGGCCTGCGTGGACGGGTGGTTGACCACACGGCGTCCGTTTAGCAAAACCAGCGTGCCGCTCGAACCAATCGAGCGCAGGTTGATCGACGCGACATCACCGCGCGCATTGTTGACGGTCGTATTATTGTCCGTCCGGAATTGCACGCCGCCCTGGGCCGGCAGCGAGCGGATCAGATCCTCACCATCGACGCCACCAATGGTGTCCAGGTCGTCCTGCCCGATAATGGTGACTGGCAGCGATTCGTTGATGCGGGCGCCCTGGATGTTGGTGCCCGTCACCACGATCACGTCCGCGTCTGATGCCTGTTCGGACGGCACCTCTTGGGCGAAGGCCGCTCCACCTAGCGCCAAGGCGCCGATCGCAATTCCGGAATTCAAGATAACTCGAAATGACATTTTGTCCCTCCCGTAACATTATTTGATGCGACCAGAGCAACGCGGGTGGACAGTGTCAACAAAAAACATACACTCGGTCCAAATTACATACGACCTGTGGCCTCTAGCGCGCAGACGGTTATAGTCGCGATGACATTCGCCGAAGCGTGACCGACCACGCTGTTCCGAAGCTGGTAACGACCAATATGGCTGTTTTGACACCCAAATTTCCCGATTACAGCTCGCCCTTCTCAAGGGAGCAGGAGCGGCGTCACAAGGAGACAGCCCTTCTCTCGGCAGCCGCCAAACGCTTTGACGCCGAGGGCGTCCACGCGACGCGGCTTGAGGACATCGCCGCGGACCTTGGACTGACCAAGACCAGCATCGGCTACTACCACGCCTCCAAGGAGGACCTCGCCGCCGCGGTCTACGGACAGTCCGCGGATTTCCTCGACGAAGCGGTCACCTTCGCCATGGCGAGCGACGGTCACTGCCGAGACAAATTACTCGCCCTCTTCCAGAGGTTTTCGGGACAGCTGATCGAGGTCAAGCAGGGCCTCCGCCCACACCTGGCCACCATCAATGATCTCGATGCCCTTGGCGAAGGCGCGCGAACCGACATCGCCTCCCAACTCTCGGTCAGTGTTGCCCGGGTCAACGAGCTGGTCGTGGGCTGGGCCGCAGAGGAGAAGATCGAGCTGGGCCGTCCGCAGCCCGCAACCTTCTTCGTGATCGGACTACTCGACCTGATGACCGGCTGGCTCAATCGCAAACGGCATTTCGATATCGAGGACGCCAGCGCGAGCCTGTGCGACCTGTTGCGGCACGGGCTTCTGAACGGTCCCTGGACACCGCTCTCCATCCGACCGGGCAGCCCGCAGATCGGGGTGCCGCAAATATTTGATCGCGAAACCCGAAACCGCATGAAGCGGGAGGCTTTCCTCCGTGCCGGGACCCGGTTTTTCAACAAACTCGGGTTTGGCGGCGTGGCCCTGGTGGAAGTAGCGGCCTCGCTCGGCGTGACCCGCGGCGCATTTTACTATCACTTCCCGGACAAGGAACAATTGCTCGATCAATGCCTGGAAGCAACGCTGTCTGATGTCGAAGACGCCCTAGACCGGGCCGAGGCGGAATCCGACGTCGGGCTCGAAATCATTGAGCACGCCTTGAGGGACCTCACCTACCAACAGGCCAGCGGCGTCACCCCGCTCCTGCGCCCCAGCCTCGCCTCCGCCCTGCCCGCCGCACGCCAGCGCCGCCACGCGGCCCGTCTGAGAAACATCGCCCGCCGCTTCGGTGATGCCCTGGAAAGCGGCATAAGCCATGGCGAAGCCCGGCAGGTCGACGTGGCCATTGTCGAGCAGATCCTGACCAATGCCATCTTCATCAATGGCGGCTACACGATTGCGGCCGCCAACAGCTTTACCGATTGGCGCCTTTCCGAGGACCCGCTCACCGCGACCATCGACTATACCCACCTGCTGATGATGGGCCTGGAGCCGAGGTCATGAAGGCGCTCAAGGTCAAGATCGTCGCCCTAAGCATTATGGTCTGGGGATGTACGGCCGGCACCGAACAGCCCAGCTCACAGACCGACGATACGCGCGCGGAACAGTCCATGACCGAGGTCGCGGGACCAGAGGCAGATGCGACGTCAACGCCGATCTCCCAGCCGGCTGTGATGGTCGACACACAATCGATAGAAGGCATCTTCTCCCCAGCCGGCCTGAACAGCTACGTGCTGGAGATCGAAGCTGCGCTGGCCCGGTCCCAGGCCGAACTGGGCATCATCCCGCAAAGCGCGGCCGATGAAATCTCGGCGACCGCGCACCTTGCCTCCATCCCGCAGTCCGAAATAGACGCGGAGTACCAGATCGTCCGCCACCGCATGGTGGCATTGCTGAATGTCTGGAGACGGCGGCTCGGCCCGGATACCGCGAATTATCTCCACTACGGCGCCACGACGGTCGACATCTATGACAGCGCCCGGGTGCTCCAGCTGCGTGCGGCCACACGGGCCCTGATCACTGACCTGCGCGAGCTCGAGATCGGGATGATCGAGCTGGCGCAGGCTCATCGCACCACGCCGATGATCGGTCGCACACTCGGGCAACACGCTCTGCCGATCACCTTCGGCAAGAAGGTCAGCGGGTGGATCGGCGAGAACCGCCGCCATATCGACCGGCTTGGGGACGTTCTTGATCGTATCGAGCGCTCGGTGATCATGAAGGGCGCCGTCGGGAGCTATCTCGGTCTCGGCGCTGGCGGAATCGAGGTCGAGCGCGGAGTCGCGATGCAATTGGGTTTGCCGGCCCCCTATCGCGACGACTGGCATGCTGCCCGCGACGTGTTCGCCGAATACGCCAATATCCTGGCCATGATCAGCCGGTCCCAAGGCCGTATCGGTCAGGAGACCTTTTTGCTGCAGACCACCGACATTGCTGAAGTGGTGGAGCGCCGACCCGGCACCGCGGTCGGCTCAAGCACAATGCCGCACAAGAATAATCCGTCCCTGTCGGAAGCCCTGATCCAACGGTCCCGGATCATTCCCCGCCTCGCCGAAATCGTCGGCGACGACATGATCAACATGTTCGAGCGCGACAACACCTCGCGACCGAACCAGGTTCTCGAAGAGATCTCGATTGCGAGCGAGGACATGCTGTCGGAATCCCGCCGCTTGATCAGCCGCCTCGAGGTCGACCCGGTCCGCATGCGCGAAAACCTCGACCGCTCGGGCGGCTGGATTCTGGCCCAGCGCTTCATGTTCGCGCTGGCTCCCGAAATCGGCCGCGATACGGCCGAAGCCCATATGCGGGACCTGGCGAGCGCGGCCCGTACCAGCGGCGAAAGCCTGTACGATGTCGCGCTGCGAGATCCGGTCATCACGAACGCCCTCACCCGGGCGGAAATAGAGAACCTCCTCGATCCGACCACCTATATCGGCCTGGCTGCCGAACAGGTCGATGCCGTAATTGCCGAAGCGCTGGCAGCACGGGAAAATGACAGATCGGGAGTAGACCCGGAATAGGGTGGAGTCAGACAAAAATAGAGCGGTCTCAAAGGTGGACGGAGCTTGGCCGGAGGTGGTCTCGGACCCCAGTTAGGGGGTGTCAGACAAAACGGATCGGTCTCGAAAGACCGGGTTTGATCCTGTCTCAAGCCGCAAGTTGGCGCCATTCGGCGAGGGCGGCGGATCGGTTTTCCTTGAATGCTTCACGGCGGTAGAAATGGCGTTCGAGGTTGAAGTGGCTGTGAACTGAAGACTGGATGGCGGCGAACTTCTGAAGACTTCGCATCGACCGGAACCGCGTCATGATCTTCTCTCGCCGCCGTAATGGCTGATGCGAGTTTTCGGCCCGGTTGTTGAGCCACCTCCCTGTCTTCTGGCGGCTCGCATTTCCCAGATCACGCAGCGCCGCCTTGTAGGACGGTAGCTTGTCGGCAACGACCGCTTCAGGACGGCCGCACCGCTTCATCGCCTTTCGCAAAAACCTCAGCGCTGACTTGCGGTCACGGCGCTTGGTGACGTACGCCTCAAGAACTTCGCCTTCGTGGTCGACAGCACGCCAGAGGTAATGATGTTCGCCATTGACCTTCACGAACACCTCGTCGAGGTGCCAGGTCCAGTTCGAGTAAATCCGGTTCTCGGAGCGTCGCTTCCGGATCGACTTCGCAAAGACCAGCCCGAACCGGTTCCACCACAACCGAACCCTCATGCGTGATGTCGATGCCGCGTTCGTGGAGCAGATCCTCGACGTTGCGAAGAAAGAGCGGGAACCGGACATACATCATCAACGCAAGGCGGATGATTTCGGGCGACGTTTTGAAATACTTGGATGGGTTACGCATCAGATGAGGCTAGGAAACCGGCGCTTCACGCTCAAGCCGAAGTTCCTCTGACACTGCCCTCCGGTAAATTTCAGGGAAATCGCGCGCTCACAGCCGCGCTCGCCTGGGAGGCGGTCGCCTAACGCAGGGAATTGCGGGGCTTTATGGCGCCCGCTGAGTGGTGGATTTCATTTGGGGGGATGAATGGCGGAGCTGTCAGGCGAATGCGAGTTGGCCTCCCAAGCCGCGCAAATACTCTCAGTCATGTGGTCACATTGCGCCTTTGGGCGAGGAAGGAGAAGTGACTTGGGCCGACCTCCCCGGCGCAAATAGCTTCACGACTTAAGCCATTGTGGACGTCTCGGCGGGTTGAACCGAGTTTCCGCAACGTCCGGAAAACGCGGAATCTGCCCATCGCTGTCCATCACCACGGAGCAGTTGATTTCCGGCGAAGCTTTGCATCACTTGGGCGTCGAGAGAGGGTGGGGGCAGCCGCTCACGCCCGGCCTATTTTGGCAGGGCCAAAAACCGCGCCCCAATCGCCCTAGCTCTCGCCCGGAACCCCTTCAGTCCGTCGGTGCCGCGGCTGTCCCAAGATGACGGATTGCCAGATCAGGAAGGCCGCGGGGATGACCAGCAAGGTCAGGATTGTGGCACTGATCATGCCGCCAACCATTGGCGCCGCGATGCGTCGCATCACTTCGGAGCCGGTGCCGCTGCCGAGCATGATCGGCAGCAGGCCGGCGATGATCACGGCAACCGTCATCATGATCGGGCGGACGCGCAGCAGGGCGCCCTCGGTCACGGCGGCGGTGAGATCGTCCGGTCTCAGCTCGCGCCCCTCATCCGCGGCCAGCTTCCGGCGATCTGCCAGCGCGTGCTCGAGATAGAGGATCATCAACACGCCGATTTCCACCGAGACCCCGGCCAGGGCAATGAAGCCGACGCCAACCGCGACCGACATGTTGTAGCCGAGCAGGTCGAGCAGCCAGATGCCGCCGACCAGGGCGAGCGGTAGCGTACCGATGATCAGCAGCACAGGGATCAGACGACGGAAATTCAGGAAGAGCAGCAGCACGATGATGATCAGCGTCACAGGCACCACCACGGCCAACTTCGCCTTTGCCCGTTCCATGAACTCATACTGGCCCGACCAGCGGATGGAATAACCAGGCGGCAGATCGAGTTGATCCGCCAGCGTGCGTTGTGCCTCGGCGACATAGGTGCCGATATCGACGCCGGCGATGTCGACATAGACCCAGCCATTGAGGCGCGCATTCTCGCTGCGGATGACACCGGGCCCGGCGCCAATCGAGATGTCGGCAATGCGTCCGAGTGGAATCTGGGCCCCGCCCGGCGTGATCACTGGAAGGGATCTGAGTTGATCCGGCGAACCGCGATAATCGCTCGGATAGCGGATATTGACCGGATAACGCTCCTGTCCCTCGACGCTCTCGGTCACTGTCATACCGCCAATGGCGGTGCGAATGACATCATGGACATCGGCGACATTGAGGCCAAAGCGGGCGGCCTCGAGACGGTCGAGGTCAATATCGACGAAACGCCCACCGGTGACCCGTTCGGCATAGACCGAAGCGGTGCCGGGAACGCCCGCGATAATGTCCTCGATCTCCTGTCCGATCTCGGCGATGACGGCCAGATCCGGCCCGGCGATCTTGATCCCGACCGGCGTCTTGATTCCTGTTGCCAGCATGTCGATTCGGGCCCGGATCGGCATCACCCAGGCATTGGTCAGGCTGGGGATATCCACCAGATCATTCAGTTGCGCGCGGATGTCATCCATCGTCACGCCAGGGCGCCATGCCTCTCGCGGCCGCAACTGGATCGTGGTTTCGATCATCGACATCGGCGCCGGATCGGTGGCGGTGTCGGCGCGGCCGGCCTTGCCGTATACCGTCAGCACTTCGGGCACTGTCATGATCAGGCGGTTGGTCTGCTGCAGCAGCTCGGCCATCCGGCCCGCCGAAGCGGCCGGATAGGCACTCGGCATGTAGAGAATATCGCCCTCGTCGAGGTCGGGCATGAATTCGCTGCCCATGCGCGAGAGCGGCACCACCGAACTGGCCAGAACCAGCACGGCCAGACCGATCATCGCCCAGGGATGACCCAGAACCAGTTTGATGAAGGGGCGATAACCGGCGATCAGAATCCGGTTGACCGGATTCTTGTGCTCCGGCGTGATCTTGCCGCGAATGAAGATGCCCATCAGCACCGGCACCAGCGTCACCGACAGACCGGCTGCCGCCGCCATCGCATAGGTCTTGGTGAAGGCCAGCGGGTGGAAGAGCCGCCCCTCCTGGGCTTCCAGCGCGAAGATCGGCACAAAGCTGAAGGTGATGATCAGGAGCGAGAAGAACAATGCCGGCCCGACTTCAGACGCGGCATCGCCGACAATGCGCCAGCGGTTCTCCGGCGTCAGCGGTTCGCGCTCGATGTGTTTGTGCAGGTTTTCGATCATCACGATCGCCGCATCAACCATCGCCCCGACCGCAATCGCGATGCCGCCGAGTGACATGATATTGGCGTTGATGCCCTGGGCATTCATCACCACAAAGGCGGCCAAGACGCCCAGCGGCAGACTGAACACGATCACCAGCGAGGAGCGGATGTGAAACAGGAAAATTACGCACACCAGCGCAACGACGATAAATTCCTCGATCAGTTTTTCGCTCAGGGATTCAACGGCCCGGTCAATCAGGCCGGCGCGGTTATAGGTGGTGACGATCTCGACGCCGTCGGGCAGCGAGCCGCGCAATTGATCGAGCCGGTGCTCGACCCGTTCGATGGTCGCCTGGGCGTTCTCGCCATAGCGCATGATGATGACGGCACCAACCGCTTCGCCTTCACCGTTCAACTCGCCAAGCCCGCGGCGCAATTCCGGCCCGAGCCGGATGTCGGCGACATCGGATAGCAGGATCGGTGTGCCGGCCTCACTGAGTCCAAGCGGGATATTCTCGAGATCCTCAATACCTTCGATATAGCCCGAGGCGCGCACCATATATTCGGCCTCGGCCATTTCGATCACGCGGCCGCCGCTCTCCTGATTGCCGCGCTGGATCGCCGTGCGCAGATGCGCCAGAGGAATGCCATAGGCGCGCAGACGGTCGGGATCGGCCACCACCTGATATTGACGCACCATGCCGCCAATGGAGGCGACTTCCGAGACACCCTCAATGGTCTGCAATTCGAACTTCAGGAACCAGTCCTGGATCGAGCGCAATTGCGCCAGATCATGCTGACCCGTTCGATCCACCAGCGCATACTGGTAGATCCAGCCAACCCCGGTCGCATCTGGACCCAACTCCGGTGAGGCGCTCGCGGGCAGGCGCGGCGCGACCTGGCTGAGATATTCCAGGACGCGCGAGCGGGCCCAGTAGAGATCCGTCTCGTCCTCGAAGATGATGTAGACATAGCTGTCATTGAAAAAGGAATAGCCCCGGACCGTCACCGCGCCGGGCACGGCCAGCATCGCGGTTGTAAGCGGATAGGTGACCTGGTCTTCCACCACTTGCGGTGACTGTCCGGGATAGGTGGTCTTGATGATCACCTGGACATCGGACAGGTCGGGAATGGCGTCCAGCGGCGTGCGCGACAGGGAATATGTGCCGTAGCCGGCCAGCAAGACGGCGAGGATGAGGACGATCATGCGGTTGGTGATCGACCATCGGATGAGGGCCGCGATCATGGCTGCTCTCCATCAGTCGCAGCTGGCGTCTCGATAGAGCCAACCCGCCAGTCCGCCTCCCCGGCGTCCACCAGTGTAAATTCGACACTCGCGCCGGGTTCGATGCCCGACAGGTCGACGCCTGACACAGCATTGAACATCGTCGTGCCCGCGGCGCGGGCGAGTTCGGGAATGGCCGGGTGTTCGATTTCGATCATGCCATGGCCAGCCATGAGCGATAGAACGGTACCGCTCGTGCGAATATCCATCGGCACATCATCCCCCGGTGGTACCGGTTCGTGGATTACCGCGCCTGGAGGGCTCATGCGGAGCATTGCGCCCTGAATACTGGCTTCGGAATCGAGCAGAAACTGGCTCGACACGACGATCCGCTCGCCGGCGGCGAGGCCGGAAAGCACCTCCACCATGCCGCCGGATTCGGCGCCGGTGACGATGCTGGCGGGACGGAAACGCCCGTCCCCCTCTGCCAGGATCACCCGTTCTGAACGACCGGTCCGGATGACCGCCTCGAGCGGGATTTGCAGCACATTGGCGCGCCGCTCGGTCTCGATTGCGACATTGAGATACATGTCGGGCCGCAAGGCGCCGTCGGCATTGTCCAGCCGGATCCGCACCGGCACGGAGCGGGTTTGCGGATTGACGGTCGGGTAGACATATTCAACTTCGCCGACCCATTGCCGGCCTGGCAGGGAACGCGTCTCCAACCGGGCCTGGTCACCTGTCTGGACGCGCTGTGCATCGTCCTCAAACACATCGGCTATTACCCAGACCGTCCCCAGATCGCTGATTGTCATCAGCTGGCCGCCGGGGCGGACGAAGGCGCCATTTCGGATGCCGATCGCGATGACGGTGCCGTCCTGCGGCGCCCGAATGGCCACGGTACGACCGGCACTGCCGCGCCGTCCCAATTGGGCGATCTGGTCGGCATCCATGCCCAACGCAACAAGGCGCGATCGCGCCGCCTGCAGCAGGGATTCCCGCCCGATCTGAACTGCCTGGAGATATTCGGACTGGGCCGTGGCGATGGCCGGGGCGTAGAGTTCCAGCACCACTTGCCCCCGGGTCACACGATCGCCGATCGCCGAGACGGGCAGGTGCTCGATCCAGCCCTCGGCACGGACATCAAGCATCGATGTCAGACCATCGACAGGCCTGACATAACCGACCGTGGACAGGGTCCGGTGGAAGCGGCCGCGAATGACCACATCCGTCCGCACCCCGATATTATTCGCAACAGAGGGGTTGATGCGGATGGCACCGTCGTCCGAGGCGGTATCATCGCTCTCATAAACCGGGACCAGATCCATCCCCATTGGCGATTTGCCTGGGTTATCGCTGCGAAAACTCGGATCCATAGGCGCGGCCCAGTAGAGCACGCGGGGTCCATCCGCGACATCCGGCTGCCCGGAGCCGGAGCCGAGCACAGACATCAGGCCGGCGCCGGCGATGAGACCAACAAGCAGCAGGCCCAGTGCGGTGACAAGGTTTCGTGTATTCATGACGGATCTCCGACGAGAAACATGAGCCGGGCCTGGATTTTCAGGAGATCGACCTGGGTTCGGTAAAGGGCAAGTTCGTTATCGAGCAGTGCCAGTTCGGCGCGGACCAGTTCGGCAAAATCAGCCCGCTCATTGCCATAGGCGAGCAGGACGGCTTCCTCCGTCTCGCGCGAACGCGGCAGCACCTCCGTCCTGTAGAGCGCGGCATGCTCGGTCAATTGCCGCAAGCTCGCATCGCTGGCGACCAGCTCGCGACTCAGATCCAGCAGGGCCGCATCCCGGTTGAGCACCTCCGCCTCGCGCAGGCTGCGGGCCGCGGCGACGCCGGCATCCTGACCGCTATGGCTGAACAGCGGCATTTCGACTCCGACGCCGACCGAAGCCAGATCGGAGCGGCTTTCGCGCAGGCCGTAGCCGGCTTCCAGCGAAAATCCGGGTCGGTAGCGCTGCTGTGCCAGTTCGACGCCGCGATCGCGGGCCGAAATCCGCGCGTCCAGGATGGCGATGGCCGGATGGCGGACCAATTGCGCCCGCATCGCATCGAGCACTCCCGGCGGCGGCAGAATCGGCCATTGCGGCGTCAAGGCACGCGTCGCGGCCTGGTCGCCGAGATAGCGTCCGAGATCGGCCCGTGCGACCGCGCGATTGCGCTCGATCTCCACCAGGCGAGTGGTCAGCACCCGGGTTTCCAGATCGATCCGGATAACATCATGGCTGTTGCGGTCTCCGGCGGCAAAACTGGCCGAGGCGATCTCGCCCAGCTGTTCGAGCGCAGTCCGACGTTCGGCGATCAAGCTTGCAGCCCGCTCCCAGTAATAAACTTCCAGCCAGGCTTCGCGCACGTTCAAGCGAATGCGGAGCGCTTCCAGCGCCCCGGCAGCGCGGGCGGAGCGCGCTTCCCATTCGCGAATTTCCCGCGACAGGCGCTGGGAATCGCCACGCGGAAACATCTGGCGGATAGAGACTTGCGCCTGGGTCATGGCCTCGCGATTACGATCGAAATCACTCAGACGAATATTGGCCATGCCGACCCGCAACATCGGATCGGGCAAGGCCGCATCGGCGATGCCCTGACTGTCGAGAGCCTCGGCGCGGGCCCGCCAGACCTCAACGGAGGGCTCCTCGGCCTGATCAGCCAGCAACACGGCTTCGGGCAGTGAGAGCGGATAGTCCTGGGCCTGAGCATGGCCGGCAGCGCCCAAGATGAGCGCAGCCATGGCCAAGCGGGCCATTGTGGAAGGGAGCATTGACGCCTCCGAAATGCTGAAACAAAAACGTTTATCCGCAGGGGAGCGGTCGTGATTGTCAGTATTTCGGTGGCTGTTTGGGGATAGGGAGCGCGAAGCTGTCCGGCCGATTCGATGGCAAGCGACGTCGGAATTCGAAGCCGGATCCACGCGTGATCAGAAGAGACCGCTCGGTAATTCCTGCAGCGATTGAGCCGGTGGTCAGGGCGCAGTCCGGCGCGGAGCAGGCCATATCACCGTCGCAGTGATGCTCCTGCTGCGTGCAACCCGGTTCGACGTCGCTAGCGGGGCCATCAGTGTGTGGGCAACACGCATGGCTGCTGGCTGACGAATGATCGGTCGGCACAGCCAGGGATGGGCTCGCCAACGTCGCCCATCCGACAACAAGCGCGACAAGAAATGTCATCACGCCTTTCGTCCAGCTGGCTTGCCTGCGTTTTTGCCCGAGCATGCTTGTGCCGCCCCATCTGACCCCTCAGCGAGGCCATGTACCGAGAATACGCACGCAGTGTCCCAGTCCCTCAATAATTTTGCAAGCCGGCGGATGGTCGCAGCCCGTTGGAAATGCTGGGACAGTCAGCGACGCGGTCAACCCCGCGAACGGGGCAAATGCGCACGTGAATTGCGGCTGGCATCGGCCCGGCATTTCTCCCGGTTCTGAATTGATCCGGCTACTCCCGCCGGGGGAAGATCACCCGGCGTGTGCTCAACCGTTCCAGCCAGGACGGGGCCAGACGAGAGAGCAGATGGGCGAGGCGCGCGCCCTTGGCGACGGCGAGAAAATCGCGCCGGTTTTCGGCGGCGCGAACGATCGTCTGCGCCGCCGTGTCCGCAGAAATTGCCTGTCCCGCCTCCGGTCGTTGATGGGTCGCTGAATCGCCATTTCCGCCCAGCGCATGCTTGCCGATATCAGTGCTCACATACGATGGGCACACGATCAGGACACCCAGGCCGCGATGGCGGTTCTCCGTCCGGAGCGTCTCGAAGAAGCCGCGGACGGCGTATTTGCTCGCGGCATAGCCGGTGCGCATCGGCAGCGGACAGAAGCCGGCCACGCTCGACATCACCACATATTGCCCCCGGCTCTCGAGGAGGTCAGGCAGCGATGCCTTGGCGATGTTGACGGCACCGAAGAAATTGACCTCCATGACGCGGCGGATGACCGCGAGTTCGGTATCCTCGAACAGGCTGAGATGGGTCAGTCCGGCATTTGCCACAACGATGTCGAGCTGGCCGAAGCACTGCCGGGTTTGCGCAACGGCCTCCTCGCACGATTGGGCCGAAGTGACATCGCAGCGCAGCGCCAGCGCTTCGACACCCAGCTTGCGGCAGAGCCCCGCCACCTGTTCGGCCCCGGCCTCATTGATGTCGAGCAGGGCGATGTTGCATCCGAGCGCCGCATATTGCTTCGCCAGGGCGGCGCCAATTCCGCCCCCGCCGCCGGTAATCAGGACGGTTCTCGCGCTCATCGCTGCACCCCTGACGGCTGCAGGCTTTGCAGGTAGCAATCAAACACCTGGGCCGTTGTCATCGTCGGCACAAAGCCGAACTCATCCTTGAGCCGGTCATTTGCTAGCACCGGCCGGTAGCGCAGAAAATCAACGCCCTCGGGCCCGCGCGCCGACAGGTTGAACGCCTTGAGGACGGCGAGGATGAATTTGAGCAGACCCGGATAAAGCGACAGGTAGGGCTTGCCGGCCAGTCTGGCGATTTCGCGCAGTGACAGCACACCGTCACCGGCAAGGTTATAGATGCCCTCCCGACACTCCAGCACCCCCTTGAGGATGATGGCCGCCACGTCATCGACATGGATCATCACAAACGGCGCCTCAGCGCCGGCAATACCGATCACAACCGGCCCCTCGAACACAGCCGTCACGGGGCTGCGCACGTGTTCGCCAAGGATCGTGCCGGGCCTCAGGATCAGTTGCCGCAATTGCGGTTGCTTCTGGCGGTAATCCGCCAGCATCTCCTCCACCAGGCGCTTGTGCCTGGAATAGGTGAAGCTATCATTTCCGCGCAGGGCGTCGCTTTCGCGCAAAGGCACCGGGTTGGTGGCGTGATAGCCGTAAGCCGCACCGCTTGAGAGACTGATCAGCTGCTGCACGCCGGATTTTACGGCGATCTCGGTAATATTCCGCGTGCCAAGGACATCAACGCGGTATTCCAGATCGGCTGAGCTATCCTTGCCGGGACTCACAATGGCGGCGAGATGAACGAGAGCGCTAATCGCGTGCTGGCGGAAAACATGCTCGAGTTCCGGATCGCAAATATCGCCGACGACGTATTCGATCCCGTTTTGCCGATCAGTCTCAGGGGTCTGGCGAATATCCAGCGCGACGACGGTCCCGAATGCTTCCCGGTGCCGCGAGATCGCCGCGAGCACGTTGCCACCGACCAGGCCATTGGCACCGGTGATCAGCACGTTCGGCCTTGTTTCCAGTGATCCGGCCATGAGCGATCACCCCGCCGGTTCGTTGTGCATGGCCTTGAACGTGTCGAAGCCCGGAGCCCAGATGTGTTCCACCGGGTCGACATCGAGATGGATCACCGCGCATTTCCCGCTCTTCAATGCTCTTTCCAGCGCCGGCTTGAGGTCGTCGGCCTTGCCCACCCGCTCGCCGTGCGCGCCCATTGATTCCGCGAGCTTGTCCCACGCGGTTTCGCCGAGATCGGTATTGATGGTTTCCTTAGGCGGCAGAATGCGCGCCGTCATCATGCCTTCAGGGTTGAGCGCCATGCCCTGGCTGAACTTGACCATGCCCCACTGCTTGTCCGCAACGACAAGGAAGATCACTGGCAGATCATTGCGAACTGCGGTCTCGATTTCCTGCATATGAAAGCCCATCGCGCCATCGCCGATGATCACATAAACCTGCCGGTCGGGGCAGGCGATCCTGGCCCCCAGGGCTTGCCCGACGCCGGCGCCGAGCATGCCGAATTTATAGGTCATCAGATGAGCGCCGGGAGTGCGGATCTGGTGGAAGGAGCTGCCCCAGACAGCGGTATTGCCACCGTCGATCACCACAATCGCGTCATCGTCAAAGATTTCCTGGCAGATCACAGGGATCTGGAATGTGTGCAGCGGCACATCGACCGCCGACATGAACATGATCGCCGCCTCGCCATTTTCGGTTTTCGCCTTGTGGTAGCCTTCCACGCGGGCCTGTTGGGATGATCCCGACCGGTCCAACTTGCGGCTCTGAAGCTCGGCGATCAGATCGCTGAGAAAGGCCTTCACATCAGCGAGAATGCCAAGCTGTACCGGCCGGTTGAGCCCGAGGACTTCGCCATCGCAATCAACATGGATCACATCCTGCTTGTCCGGGCGGGCCCAATAGGGCGCCTTGCCCCACCACTCGGTCTCGCCGAAGCGCGTTCCGAGGGCCAGCACGACGTCGGATTCATTGCGAATCTTGTCGACCATTTCGGTGTGCATCAGAGGGATGGAGACGGCGCGGCGCTCATCGATACACGACCGACCGCCCCAGCTGGTCGTAACGGGAACCTGAAGATACTCGGCCAGCACGGCGAGCTCGGCGCTTGCGCCGGCGTGCAGCACTCCGGAACCGGCCTGGATCATCGGCATATTGGCATTTCCGAGCATGTCCGCCGCGCGCCGGATTTGCTCGCTGGAGGCGCGAACCGGTTCGACGGCCCGATAGTTCTCCGGTGAGGTGAGCGGCGCAATTGTCTCCTGCCCGGGCGAGTTGATCACATCTTCCGGGACGGTCACATGAACCACTCCGGGCCGACCCTGATGCGAGATCCGGAATGCGCGCCGCATGATTTCAGGGATACGGCCGAACCCGTCTGCCGCACCCGACCATTTGGCGATCGGCTTGATGGCGGCCACCTGGTCGAAATATTGAAACGTACCACCGCGATCCGGGTTGATAATGCCGCGGCGACGCCAACTGGTAATGACAAGAACCCGGTTGCCTTCACCATTCTCGGTCACGAGACCGGGCAGGATATTGGCGACGCCAGGACCATTGGAGGCGATGCAGACACCCAATTTTCCGGTCAAACGCGCATAGGCGCCGGCCATATGGGCAGCGCTGGTTTCGTGGCGCGGTGTGACAAGGCGAATGCCGTGCTTCTTCAGACCTGCGATCATTTGAACGTAAGTGCCGTCGATGATGCCGAAAACCGTTTCGACACCCTCTGCCACGAGCATTTTGGCTATCAGCTCACCGCCAGTTTGCGCTTCCATTGCCGTTCACCTTTCTTCAGCGCCGGTCGCTTCACTACCGGCTTGGCGCCCCACCATTCGCGTGGAGGCGAAATTCAATTGCGTTACGCCGGACCGTTTGCTTGCAAGCCCATGATCAAGGAGACGAGGCGTTCCAGCTGGGCGGCAGCCCGGTCGACACTCACATCGATCGTCTGACTGAGTTGTTCAAATTCGAGGCGGGCAATCAGCCCCATCAACAAATCGGCATCGACTTCCGGGGCGGCAGATCCGCAGCGCCGGCAGAAGTCGAGAGCGGGTTGCCGCATACGTTCCCGGTAGGCGCGCACACGCACCGCCAGTGCCGGCTCCAGTCGGGGTTGATGAAAAAACGCCAATTCGAAAGCGACTTCCTCGCGGTGCCGGCGTTCCGGAACGCAGAGAAAATTCGCTGCCAGGACTGCCAGTTGGCGCACGGTCGCAGCTGTCGTGAGACTGTCTTCGCGGGCGTCCAGAATGGCGAAGGCCTGCTCCCAGAGCCCGTCAATCACGGGCAGCCCCTTCGCGATATAATGTTCAAAGGCCTGCAGCACCAAATCCGGTTTACCGGAGAAGTAGTAGGTCGTCAGGGCCGGCGACATCTGAGCCTGATCGGCGACAGCCCGGTGGCTGACCGCCTCGATTCCGACACGCGCGATTACCGCAATCGCGGCTTCGAGCAGCGCCTCACGTGTTTGCTTGCCACGTTGTCTTTCGGCCGTACGCGCCATTTCGCCCTCGCCGCCGGTCGCCCGGTTCTGAAACTTAAATTGGACATTTGTACAATTAATGGATTGCCGCAAGAAAATTCGCGCCAGGCGACCCTGCCCGAAGTCCGGTCGCGGGCAATTTCCCTGTCTGACACAGCCCTGCCGGGATGACTTCGCACCGGTATTGCCAAAACCGGATTGGCTCCCGCCGGTGCCCGGATCTCGCCCGTGATGATCGCGGCAGATTGTCACTCTACCAATCGGAGTGACTGACAATGCAGCGCGTCTCCCATACTCTATTGAATATGGATGACGCCTCAATGAGCTCGAAGCCCTGCCTTCACACCGCGACATGGATGCCGTCCGAGACGGTGGCCCGGCTTCGCGCGGCGCACGATGCCAGCGCGCCCGGCCTGGGCGCTGAGCGGGCGATTCATTATACGAATTTCTACAAGACCTCGCGCGAGCCATCGGCGGCGTTGAAGAAGGCACAGGCGCTGGCTGACCATCTGGCCCGCCGGTCAATCCAGATTGCCGATGGCGAGATGTTCGCCGGCCATCATACCGAACATCGCATCGGCGCAATCTGTTACGCGGAGCTGGCCGGGGTCGTGATGCTGGAAGATATCTTCCGCTTTGAGACCCGCGCGACCAACCCCCTGCACGTCGACCCGGCCTCAAGACGTGAGCTGCTCTTGTCGGTCATCCCCTACTGGCTACCCCGCAATCTGGCGGCCAAGGCCTTTCCAGTATCCAAGGTCGTCAGGAATGTCCGCGAACAGCTGAAAGCCGACCAGTTCATCATTCCGGAAACCGGCGGCATTGCGCATTTCGTTCCCGATTATCCGGAGGTTCTGGCCCAGGGCACGGATGGCTTGCGGGCCCGCATCGAGGCGGCGCTGGAGAATCCGAGCCTCAACGCCGACCAACGCAACCAGCTGAAGGCCAATCTGATTGCGCTCGAGGGGCTTGAGGTCTTTTCGGATCGCTACAGGCAATTGGCGGAAGCGCAGGGCCGCGACGATCTTGTTGCTGTCCTGAATCAGGTTCCCAGACGGCCCGCGGAGAATCTGCACCAGGCCCTGCAAATGCTCTGGCTGTTCCAAATGGTGATCCAGATTGAATCGCTGGATCAGGGCGTCAGCCTCGGCCGGATGGACCAGTATCTCTACCCGCTCTACTGCAAGGAAGTCGCGGACGGCACATTTGACGCCGACGCCTTCCGGGATTTGTTCTGCGGCTTTTGCCTGAAGCTGTCCGAGGTCATTCCACTCTTCTCCGACCGATTGACCGAGATGTTCGCCGGCTTGCCGATCGGGCAGGCGATCACGCTCGGCGGCCTCAACGCTGATGGCGAAGACGCTTCCAATGATCTGACCTTCCTGCTGCTCGACGTGATCGATCAGTTCAAGACCCGTCAGCCCAATTGGCACGCGCGGATCAGTGCGAAGAGCGATCCCGCCTATACGACCCGCGTGTTCGAGGTCATCGGACGCGGCGGCGGCTCGCCGGCGGTTTTCAATGATGAAGTGATCATGGCGACGCTCGGCCAGCGCTTTGATGCGCCCGACAGGCTGTGGGATTACGCGACGATTGGCTGTGTTGAGCTCGGTATTGCCGGTGCCAGTTGCACCTCATCCGATGCGGCGCTGTTCAATTATGCCCGGATACTGGAATCCGTGCTGGGGAGTGACAGGACGGTCAAGAATATCGGGTCGATGGACGATCTCGTGGCCGCACTCGAGACGGAGTTGCGGGACCAGGTCGCCTTCCTGAAAGAAAATCTGGACGCGATTGAAACCTCCAGCCGGGTCCATCATCCGGTGCCGTTTTCATCGCTGACCGTCGAGGGCTGTATCGAGCAGGCGCGCGATTTCACCGCCGGCGGTGCGCGCTTCAATGCCAGTGGCATCCAGGCGGTCGGACTGGCCGATCTGGCCAATTCCCTTGCAGCGATCGAGACCCTGGTGTTCGAGCGCGGAGAGATTGGCCTGTTGGAATTGGCCAAGGCCTGCCGCAATGACTTTACCGATCATCCGGGCCTGAAAGCCAGAATGATCGGGGCCGAGAAATTCGGCAATGACAAGGCCCGCGTGGATCAAATCGCCAATCAGCTGATGGCGCTGTTCGACGAGGTGATTTCCGAAAACGTCAATACGCGCGGCGGCCGCTGGATGGCCGGGATCTATTCCATGACCTGTCACCGCTCCATGGGCCGCAAGATGGGAGCCTTGCCCTCCGGACGAGGCGCCGGGGCGCCGCTGGCCGATGGTATCGCGCCGGTCGACGGCTCCGACTGCCTTGGCCCGACGGCATCACTGAATTCTGTGGCGCACCTGAACGCATACAATTTCCCCAACGGGATCAATCTGAACCTGAAATTCGATGCCAATACCGTGAAGGGCAAGGCCGGTACCGCGCTGTTGCAAGGGCTGGTCAAAGGTTATTTCCGCCAAGGCGGCATGCAGGTCCAGATCAATGTGTTGGACCCCGCCGTCCTGCTCGCCGCCCGGGAGAATCCGGACGCCCACCGCAATCTTCTGGTTCGAATTTCCGGATACAGCGCCTATTTCGTCGATCTCTCGCCGGAAATGCAGGATGAGATCATCGCCCGCACCCTCCAGGCCGCCTAGGTGGACACTTCCCTGCATGCCCCGGTTTTCGACGTCCAGAGATTTTCGATCCACGACGGGCCGGGCATTCGCACAACCGTGTTTTTCAAGGGCTGCAATCTCGCTTGCGCCTGGTGCCAGAATCCGGAATCTCAAGACGTCCATCCGGTTGTCTCATTCTATCAAAACCGTTGTGAGCACGATTTTTCCTGCGCCGATGTCTGCCCCGCAGACGCCATCCTCAGGGATGGCTTTCGCGTCGATCATGATCGCTGCACCCTTTGCCTGAAGTGCGTTGAAGCCTGCCCGAACGACGCCCTGAAGCTGATCGGGGAGGAGCTTGGCCCGGAACAGGTTTTCGAACAGGTCCTGGCGGATGAAGCCTATTATCAGAGCAGTGGCGGCGGCGTGACATTCTCTGGCGGCGAGCCGACGCTGTATCCGGCCTTTATCGACACCATGCTGGACCTGTGCAATGCGCGCGGCATCCACACCACGCTTGAAACCTGCGGCACCTTTTCGCAAAAGCGCTGGGCGTCAATTCTGCCCAAGCTGCAGCTGATCTATTTCGATCTCAAAATCATCGATGATACGCACCACAAAGTGCTCACCGGCCTGGGCAATCAGCGCATATTGGAGAATGCCCGCTATCTCGTGGCGAAGGGCTATCCGGTTGAGTTCCGACTGCCGCTGGTGGAGGGATACACCGACTTCACCGACAATCTTGAGCAGACGGCCGGGTTTCTGAAGGCGCTTGGACAGGATAAGATTCACCTGCTCAGCTATCACCGGATGGGTGAGGCCAAGATTGATATTATCAATGGCGATCAACCAAAGATTGGCTTGCCGACCTATCCAGTCCAGAAGCTTGAAGACATCACCGACTGGTTTGAACAAGAAGGCATTGTTTGCGTGTAGCTATTTTCGGGCGCGCCGCGGGGCCTTCAGGCCCGCTCAAACGAGTGTCTGCGACCGTGTCGAGATCGGGTCGAGCCTCCTGCCCGGAATGTCAGCTGCGGGTTGGGCGGGGCGAGGCGGTTTCAATCGCCAAGGCCCCTCGAATAGTGCAATTCGGGCATGCGGAGACGCAGTCCCACACATGACAGCACCGTCTTCAGGCGTCGGGACCATCAGCCAGCGTCAGGATCGCCCGCGCAGTCTGTTTGAGAAGGTCCGCCTCATCGTCGGGTGGGTCTTCAAATATCAGCTCCACCGCAGCGTAGCCAATTTCAACTGCCAGGCGGGCGCGGCGGAAAGCAGCCTTGTCAGACAGGTCGAGGTTCAGCGCATTGACTTGCCTGGCAAGGCCTATCGCGACAAGGCGGTGTGATTCCAGACGAATGGTCTGCAGTTGCGGGTCCGCCCGCATGGCACGCAAAAGCGCCGCGCCACCTGGGAAGTCACGGGTCACATCGACCGTTGCGCGCAACAATTCGATGATGGCTGGCAAATCCAGCATCTTGCGCTCCAGAAGCGGGGCGAACTGCTCATTTTGCGCATCCATGAGCTCTCTCGCCATGCGTTGCAGTATGTCGGATTTGTCACGGAAATATCGGTAGAAAGCGGGCGGTGACAGACCTGCTCGCGCGACGATCCCGTTCGTCGTTACAATCTCCAGACCGCCCTCCGCGAGCTGGTCAGACGCGGCGATCATCAAGGCACGATAGGTTGCCCGAGCACGCTTTTGCTTGGGCATGGGGAGCTGTAGCGGTTTGGGCATCTGATCGAGTTCGCTCTCTAGATTTTCACGCTTGACCCAGACAGGTTTATCACAAAATATAGCAAAGACTACCGTTTTGGGGCCGTGATGCGAACATCTGGTATTGATAGGGTCGGCCCGGGTGGCGCCTTGCTCCTCCTCTTCCTGGTGGGTGCGTGCTCCCAGCTCGATGATGGAGGCGTCACAAGCGTGACGCTACCGCCATCCTATGCGGTCAGCGCACAGGCGGAAACACTCGTACCCGCAGACGCATTCTTAGCGGGCATTTATGATCGCTCCTGCCGATCCTGCCATGCCTATGTCGATTCAGGCGCCCCTCTGGCCGGGCACGCTGCGGAATGGCAACGGCGCCTGGCACCGGGGCTGAATGTGTTGGTCGAGCACACACGAACCGGTGTGGGCTCGATGCCGGCCATGGGAATGTGCCTTGATTGCGAAGATGCCGCTTTCGAAGAGTTGATTTTGTTCATGGCAACGGCTGGCGGCGATGCCGCGGAGGCGGAATAAATGGCGACGCGACGCACTGTTCTGAAAGCCGCAGCTGCAGGCGCCGCACTGGCTGCGGCCTATCCTGTGGGCTCGCACCTGGTCTGGTCCGCAAAATCCTTCGAAGCACCGGACGGTGTGATTCCAGACCTCAACAGCCCGCAGGATGGCGGGGTATGGCGCAACTGGTCGGGCCTGCAATCAGCGACGCCGCGGCAGATCGCCAGCCCCGCGAGCGAGGACGAACTGGCCCAACTGATCCGCAACACCAGTCGCCCAATTCGCCCGGTCGGGTCCGGTCATTCCTTCACGGCGCTGGCGCCAACCGATGGCATGATGATTGATATTGGCCGCTTGTCCGGCCTCTCATCCTACGACAGGCAGGCGCGAACAGTGACGATCGGTGCCGGAACCCGGCTCGAACAAGCCTCGCGATTGCTGGATGATGTCGGTCTCGCCCTGCCCAATCTACCCGACATTGCCGTCCAGACGCTCGCCGGTTCATTTTCGACTGCAACCCATGGAAGCGGGCGCGACTTGCCTGCCCTGCACGACGCCATCACCGGCTTTCGCCTCATCACCCCGCAGGGCGAGATAGTCGACGTGACCCCTGACAACAATGCTGAGCTTTTCGCGGCCGGCAAGGTCTCCTTGGGCACGCTTGGCGTGATCACCCAGTACTCGCTGCGAGTGACCGATTCCTTCGCGTTGCGCCGCCGGGTCTGGGTTGATCGGGTGGAGGACCTGCTCGACCAGGCCGATGCCCTGTCACGGGAACACCGGAATTTCGAATTCTACTGCCTTCCGCACACCGGCTTCGGCGCAGCCATCGCCCATGACCTGTTCGATGGCGAACCGCAGGGCCGTCCGCCGAGCGAGGATGAGAACGTGCTCGCCAGTCTGCGCCAATTGCGCGACATATTCGGCTGGTCACCGCGGCTGCGGCGCTGGATTGCCGGCACGCAACTCCAGCCCGGGGTGGTTGAAGACTATACCGACAAATCCTGGCGACTGCTGGCCACCAGCCGGGTCTCCAAGTTCAACGAAACAGAATACCATCTGCCGCACGAAAACGGGCTCGCGGCTGTGCGTGAAGTCCTGGCCAAGCTCGAGCGCCACAAGGACGCCTTCTTCCCGATGGAAGTCCGCTTTGTGCGCGGCGATGATGCCTGGCTGTCACCCTTCCAGAGCGCCAGCGACATTTCCATTGCCGTGCATACAGCCAACACGGAAGACTACCGCTACCTTCTCAGTGAGCTTGGACCTGTCTTCCGGCGGTATGGCGGGCGCCCTCATTGGGGCAAATTGCACGACATGAATTGGGACGAGTTGAACGCCCTCTATCCGAGGTTTGGCGATTTCAATGCATTGCGCCGCGACCTCGACCCCGAGGGGAAATTCATGAACCCGCATCTCGCGGCCCTGTTTGGTGAGGACGCTCATGTCTGATCCCTTGGCACGACTCAAGAACTCCCTCACCCGCCGCCGCGTCATCATTGGCGGGGCCGGCCTGGCCGCTGCCGGTGCGATTGCCCTGGCCCGGCCACGCGATCACAGCGGGCCACGCGATGGCTATTTCCTCAATCTGCAGTCGGCGCTGCTTGAGGCCGGCATCATGACGCCGACATTGATCGTGGATCGGGCGCGGTTGAACGCGAATATCGACACGCTGATGGCCGCCCTTCCGGCGGGCATGGGTTACCGCATCGTCACGAAATCCCTGCCATCGCCAGCCCTGATCGAGCATGTACGCCAGCGTTCCGGCACGGACCGGCTAATGACATTCAATCTGCACATGCTCAAGAGCCTGATGGCCAGCATGCCGGATGCAGACAAATTGCTCGGAAAACCCCTGCCGGTCGCAGCGGCAGCGGCCTGTTTCGACCGAACGGATGCGGTCTCGAACGGGGCGGCAGACAAGGTGCAATGGTTGATCGATACGCCTGCCCGCCTAGCCCAATACGCCGAACTTGCTTCGAGCCGGGATGTCGTGCTGCGCATTAATATCGAACTCGATGTCGGCCTGCACCGGGGAGGCTTCGTGGCAGGCGACAGTTTGCGCAGGGCACTGGAAACGCTCCGCGATGATGAACACATGCAGTTTGCGGGCTTCATGGGATACGAGCCGCATGTTCCCGCCCTGCCGAAGCTCTTCGGCATGCGTGACCGCGCGCTGGCTTCAGCCTGGCAGGCCTACGACGAGGCGTTGGCAGTCGCCGCGACGGTGCTTGATGCCGAAACCATGGCCGGGATTACCCGGAATGCGGCTGGCAGCCCAACCTATCGCCTCTATCGCGACACCCGCATCGCCAACGAGGTCTCTGTGGGCTCGGCACTTGTGAAGCCTGCAGATTTCGACACTGAGCTCTTGGCGCCGCATCAACCAGCGGCCTTCATCGCGACTCCTGTCCTGAAGACGGCACAGGGCGTGCGCCTTCCAGGCATCGAATTCGCGGCAGGTGCGATGCGATTGTGGGACCCCAACCGGGCAGAAACCGTTTTCACCTATGGCGGCCACTGGCTCGCCCAACCCGTCGATCCGCCCGGATTGATCTTCAACGAGACCTTCGGTCGCTCCAGCAATCAGGAAATGCTCAATGCCGGGGCCAGGCTGGACATCGCCCCGGACGATTTCGTCTTCTTCCGGCCCAGCCAATGCGAAGCCGTATTCATGCAATTCGGCGACATCGCGGTTTACGACGGACAGTCCATCACCGATCGTTGGCCGGTCTTTGCCGCGTCCGCCTGACCGGTGAGGTGGCGCCCAAGATCGCAGGCCGGCCGGCGGGCAGGGCCAGCCCTGATGATCGGTCAGCGTCCGCATTGGCAGTAAGAGCTGGGGAGCCAGTCCGGCGCGGAACGGTCCCTCACCTGCAGATAATTCCGGACTCGCCGCGCACAATCGGTCCCTGCATTCGCAGCCATGACAGGTCCGGCCACTGCTCTTGAGACCTTGTTCCAGATGGAGCGCGGGGTCGTGCCGATTTTTAGCCGATGAGGCTCATTGAGCGGCGAAACAGAAGCAGACTCCCCACGAAAAAGCCGATCCCCAGCCCTGCCATCAAGAGGAGCTGTGGCCAGACCGTGGCCAGGCCCGCACCACGGAAGGCGACCGCCTTGGCGAAGGCGAGAAAGTGGCGCGATGGCAGCGCGAGGGTGAGGCGCTGCACCAGTTCGGGTTGGCTTTCGACAGCCCCCATGCCGCCCGAAAGCATGATCATCGGAATGATGACCATGATCACCAACAGCGCGAACTGCGCCATGCTGCGCGCCAGTGTGCCCAGCAGCATCCCGATCGCGGCTGCCGCCCAAAGGTAGACCGCGGCGCCCGTCACAAGCAGCGGCACCGAGCCGGCGACCGGCACTTGCAACACGCCCTGCACCACAAACAACAATGAGATGATAAAGGCGGCCAGCACTACCAGCATCGTCGCCAGAACCTTCGACAGCGCCACCTCAACCGGCGTCAAGGGCATCACCATGAGATGTTCAATCGTGCCGTGTTCACGCTCACGCAGCATCGCCGCCCCGGTCAGCGCGATAGTCAAAAGCGACAATTGGTTGAGCAGCGAGGAGATCGCCTTGAACCAGACCGGATTGCCATTAGCGTTGAAGGCTCGCCGCAATTCCAGCTGCAACTCCGGCGCCGGAGCCTGGGGCGTGCTGTTCAGGAAGGCGAGGCTTTCTACCTGGATGATGTTGCGAATGTAATCGGTGCCGAGCTGGGCCTGCGACACGGCCGTGGCATCAACAAGCAGCTGAGCGACCGGCGCCTCACCTGCTATCGCATCGGCCGCGAAATCGGGCGGGAAGGCCAGCGCGAACATGACCTCGCCGCGGTCCATCGCGGCGTTGGCCTGATCGGCGCTCATCGCCACCGGGGCCTGGAACCATGGCGGCATCAACGCCCCGGTGATATGCCGGGTCAGAGGCGAGTGGTCTTCATCAACGATGGCGATGGCGGCGTTGCGCACCGTGTCGCCGGCACCGCTGGCCTCGAGCATCACGGCGAATACAAACGACCACAAGATCAGGATCACCATCACCGGATCACCCAACACACTCTTGAGCTCCTTGCCCACCAGCCAGAAGATATTTTCAAGCCTTTGCATCTCAGCGCTCCTGCTTGCGCAGGGCGAGGATGGCCAACCCGGTGAAGACCGGACCAAACACGACCAGCCGCATCAGGGCACCGCTCAGATCCGCCAGCCCCAACCCTTTGGTATAAGTGCCAACGCTGATGGCCATATACCAGGTCGTCGGCCAGAGGCTGCCCAATACGCGTGCCGGGCCCTCCAGCGAGGAGACAGGAGTCATCATCCCGGAGAATTGCAAAGTCGGCATCACCGACAGGACGGTGCAGGCAAACACCGCCGTGACCTGTGTCGTCGACATCATCGAGACCAGCATGCCAAAGCCGGTGGCGGCGACCGCATAGACCAGCGATGCCCATAAAAGCACCAGGGGATCACCACGCAGCGGCACGCCCAGCACTAGCACGACGAGTGCGGTCAGGATCGCAAAATTGATCAAGGTGATCCCGATATAGACCAGCTGCTTGCCAACCAGAAACTCGATCCGGCCGGTGGGGGTGACATAGAAATTGGTAATCGTGCCAATCTCTTTTTCGCGGGCCAGACTGACCGCCATCAGGATTGCCGGGAACAGCAAGAGCAGCAAAGGCGGGATTGAAGGCCCGATTGCCGGCAGGCTTTCCATCGCCGGATTGTATCGAAACCGCGGCGCGAACTGAACCGGTGACGAGCCGGGTTGGGCCAGCATGTCGAGCGCAGGCGACGTGCCGCCGGCATCGGTAGTCACCGCAGCATGAGCGCCTGTGACATAGCTTTCAACCGTGCCCGCTCGCCCGGTATCGGCACCGTCGATCAGGGCCGCCACCTGGACGCCGGCGCCGCGCCGCAGATCAGCGCCAAACCCCGGTGGGATTTGCAGTGCCAGCGACAACTCGCCGCTCGACAGGCGCCGCTCCAACGTCGCCGGATCAAGGATCGGCGCATGGGTCTGGAACCAGACAGAATCCTCGAAAGTTGAAAGATAGGCGCGGCTTTCCGGGCTGCCATCCTGGTCGAGCGCGGCGAAGGGGATATTGCGCACCTCTTGCGAGATGCCGAATGACATGATCAGCAACAGCAGGACACTGCCGAGAAAGGCAAAGGCCAGCCGCACAGGATCGCGCCGGACCTGCATCGCTTCGCGTGTGGTGTAAGCCAGAAGGCGGCCGAGGCTGAAGCCTGAATTATCCGCAACGGCCGCACTGGACTCCGCCGCCAATGGGGCATTGCTGGCAGGCTCGGGCGGAATTTCGGCCGAGATGTAGGCGATAAAGCCATCTTCCAGCGAAGCGGCATCGCGCGATGCGATAATGTCCGCCGGAGTGTCTGTCACCAGAACGCGGCCGGCATGCATCAGTGAAATGCGGTCACAACGCAGAGCCTCGTCCATGAAGTGGGTCGAGATGAAAATCGTCACGCCGTCATCGCGCGACAGGTCCAGCAATAGACGCCAGAAATCATCGCGCGCCTGGGGGTCGACGCCCGAGGTCGGTTCGTCGAGGATCAGGATTTCGGGTGCATGCAGCACCGCCACTGCCAGCGAAAGCCGTTGACGCAGGCCGAGCGGCAGCGAGTCGGCATGCTGATCGAGATAGGGCGTCAATCCGAAGCGCGGCACCAGATCAGCCATGCGCTGATCGGTCAGCTCCTTGCCGAGATGGAACAGACGGGCATGCAGCCAGAGATTCTCGCGCACGGTCAGTTCGCCATATAGCGAAAACGCCTGCGACATGAAGCCGACGCGGCTGCGTGCCTGCGGATCCTGGGCATCGACCGGACGACCAAAGATCCAGGCCTCCCCCTCGGAAGCCGGCAAGAGCCCGGTCAGGATCTTCATGGTCGTCGTTTTGCCGCAGCCATTGGAGCCGAGAAAGCCGAAGATCTCGCCGCGCGCGATATCGAAGCTGACACTGTCCACCGCCGTGAAATCACCAAAGCGCCGGGTCAGGTCCCGCGCCCGGATTGCCGGTGGTTCCCCGGCCGTCGTCTCGGGCAGGGCGCGCGGGCTGGCCTCTTCAGGCGCTTCGGCAAATGCTGCGCCATCCTCTCCGGCATCGGCCCTCAACAATGCGACATAGGCCGCTCCAACCGAGCTGGTTCCGGTTTGCGCCATCATATCAGCGGGGCTGGCCCCGGCCAGGATCCGGCCATCAATCATCGCGACGAGGTGATCGAAGCGCGCCGCTTCCTCCATATAAGCGGTCGAAACCAGCACGCTCATCGCTGGCCGGTCGGCGCGAATCGCGTCGATCAGGTCCCAGAACTGGCGGCGCGACAGCGGATCGACGCCCGTGGTCGGTTCATCAAGCAATAGAAAGTCCGGGTCATGGATCAGCGCTGAACACAGGCCCAGTTTCTGCTTCATGCCTCCCGACAGTTTTCCCGCCGGACGATCGAGAAAAGGGTGCAGTCCTGTCGCACGGGTGAGCCGGTCGATGCGCGCGGCGCGTTCCGCCTGGTCGAGCCCGAACAGCTTGCCAAAGAACTCCAGATTCTCGCGCAATGAGAGGTCGTGATAGAGATTGCGCCCGAGCCCTTGGGGCATATAGGCAATGCGCCCGCCCACGGCGGCACGGTGATGCGCGGCTGCCATGTCGCCGCCCAGCGCAAAGACCTGCCCCTGCTGCAGGCGTTTGGCCCCGGCAACCAGGCCCATCAGTGTCGATTTGCCAACCCCGTCCGGACCGATCAGGCCGACCATGCGTCCGGCGGGCAGGGACAGTGAGACATCGTTCAGCGCCGTCACCTTGCCGAAGCTGTGAGACACATGCTCGAGGCCGGCGATGGGCTCGATTTCACTCATGGCCGGGCCGCTGTTGTGCTCTGGGTCGGTGGCAATGGCGCCAGGGGCGGGGTCAGGCCATTGGGCCAGCCGGGCAGGCTGCCATCGGTGGCAGCCAAGCGTACCCAGGCCACGCCGCGCACCCCGGTTTTGACCTGATCAATCCGCGCTGTGACCAGCTCTGGCGGGATGCGCACGCGGATTCGGAACATCAAGCTTTCGCGTTCGGTCTGGGTTTCGACCTGACGGGGTGTGAACTGGGCCTGCGGCGAGACAAATGAGACCGTCGCCGGGATTGCCGAGTCGGGCATGATATCGGCCACGATGCGCGCCTCATCACCGATACGCACCCTTGGTGCCTCGGCTGCGGGCAGGAAAAACTCCATGTACACATCCTCGAGGCTGACAAGCGTCAGGACCTTGCCGCCGCTGCCGATCACCTCGCCGGGCTGTGCCAGTCGATAGAGCACCCTCGCCGCGCCCCCGGAAAGCAGGGTGGCATCGGCGATACGGGCGGCGATCTCGCCACGAAGGGCGACTTGAGCTTCGACGCCGCGCTCCTGCGCGTGCCGGGTCGCCTCGGCGGCGGCCAATCCAGCCTGGGCCAGTTGCGTTTCGGTGCGCCTGATGTCGAGATTTGAGCGCGACAACACGTCACGCGCACTAAGGGTTTCGGCGCGGGACTGTTCGTTTTGCGCCAGGGCCAGTCGGGCCCGCGCCTCGGCCACATGCGCCGCCGCCACCCCAACTGCCGCCTCGGCGCTGGCGACCTCGGCATCGGCGCGGGCCAGTTGCGCGCGCAATTCGCTCGTATCCATCACCACCAGCACATCACCTGCTCGCACCAGATCGCCCTCACGCACCGCGATTTCCGCTACCCGACCGGCCAGCCGCGGTGAAATGTCGATTAGATCCGCCTCGATTCTGCCGTTGCCACGGGCAAAGCCGTCAGGCGGCAGGCCGGAAGGCTTGAACAGCACCGTCCACGCCCCGAACCCAAGAAAGCCGAACAGTGCGGCGACGACGATTGCTATCGAAATTTTGCGGGACATGGGTCCTGCCTCCTTGTGGCCCGGACGGGCAGATCGTCTGCAATAGATGCGGCACAGTCAGTGTGGTGGCCTGTCGTGATAGTGGCCCTGTGATGCAGCAACCCTCTCGTTGGTCGCGGCAAGAATGGCAAAAAGCGCCGCGTCAGCTGTCGCAATCATCTCGCCCTCGGACCGTGAAGATACATCGATGATTCCACGGGCGCTCCGTGGAAGAAGGTGATTCATTACGTCTCTACCCTATGCCCTTTTTTATCTGCGCCGTTACGATTCCGCGCCGATAGATGGCAAAGACACGCGGCGCATCCGCGCGCACCCGCTCCATGTCGCCGGCGATCAAGGACTGCATGACAAGCCCCTGGATCGTGCCGACGAAGAGTGTGGCTGCGGCGTCGCTATCCAGCTCCGCCGGGAGCTCCCCGCAAGCTTTTCCGGCCGTGATCAGATCGTTCAGACGGATCGCATATTTATGCAGCAAAGCGTGCGCCAGCCGTTTTGCCGGCGTTGCGTTGACCCGCTGAAGCTCACCAAACAACATCCGGGGCACGCCGGGATGCTCGGAGACGAAATCAACATGGGCCATAAACATCGCGTGCATGGCTTCGAGCGGCGAACTAATCCCCTCAGCCGCCTTTTCGATCCGCGCCATCAGGCGCACGGCCACCCATTTTATAACTGCCTGCCAGATCGCTTCCTTGTTGGGGAAGTGGCGGAACAAGGCGCCTTGGGTCAGATTCATCTGCTTTGCGATCGCCGCCGTCGTGATCTCGGCCGGGTTCGTTGACGCAGCCAGCGCGACGACCGCTTCAACAGTGACATTACGCCGTTCGTCCGCGGGAAGGTTTTTCTGCCGGGGGCCTTGTCTCATGGGCGATATTCAACTTGCCAGGCCGCGAAAGTGAGCCATCCCATCGCCAGGATCATTGAGAGCCCGCCTGCGATAACGAAAATCGGCGGCGCTCCGAACAACACTTCCGAGAGTATTCCCAGTGGCATCAACATGCCCGCCAGCGCCAGGCCGGAAATCCAGCGGGTTGAGACTGCAGAACGGGGTAGGCGTAGCAAAACCAATCCAACCGCGATGTTGATCAGCGCGAACAGATTGCCGTGCGCGTGTGCCAGGCGGGATTCAAAGTGCTCACCAATGCCGTATTCCGCGATCCACTGCTCCCGTCCGGGCGCGAAGTCGCGCAGGAAAATCAGGAAAAACCCATAAAGCATGAATAACGTGAGAAACAGGCAACCGGTCGCGATATTGGTTTTGCCGGTAAACATGACAATCGCCCCTTTTCTGTTGCGAACAAGCGAACTTCCGATTCGCAGTTCAGCATGGCTTGATTTTAAATAGTAATCAATTACTATCTTTTTGATCGCTCGTTTCTGATGCGGGGTGTGATCACGATATTCGTCGGAGTCACGCCGCAGTTATCGTGGACTTAGGAGGTCTGGTTGATGGCTAAGAAAGACAAGAAACCGACGGTGAACCCGCGCAAGCTTCGTCACAAGACAGACGACGGCAAGGCGCAGTCAGCCTCCGGAGCAGACACATTGGTCGCTGCCAATGACACGTCCCATGACACTGCAACAAGCGCCTACGAAACCCTTGATCTCGCCATGCGGGCATCGGTCGGCCGCTTGACGCACGGGCTCTCGCCCGCCGCTTTGATGGGCGCCTGGTTCGACTGGGCCACGCACATCGCCGGCGCTCCGGGCAAACGTATGCAATTGGCCGAGAAGGCTGCCGACAAATCCCGTTGGCTGGGTCGGTATGCCATCGACAGCGCCCGGCTCACCGACGCGCCGGAGCCCTGCATCGAGCCCCTGCCGCAGGATGGCCGGTTCAGCGGCGATGCGTGGCAACACATGCCATTTAACCTGATCTATCAAAACTTCCTGCTGCAGCAGCAGTGGTGGCACAATGCGGTTACCGGCGTTCCCGGTGTCACCGCTCAGCACGAGCGCCAGCTGCAATTCCTGACGCGCCAATTGCTTGATACGGTCTCGCCATCCAATTTCCTGCTCACCAACCCCGAGGCTTTGCAGGAAACCCACGATCAGGCCGGATTGAACCTGGTACGAGGGACGCAGAATTTCCTGAACGACGTGCAGCGGACAATGACCGGGGCCGCCCCCGAAGGCACCGAGAATTACCTGCCGGGCCAGGACGTCGCGGTGACGGCGGGGAAGGTCGTCTTTCGCAATCGATTGATCGAGCTGATCCAGTATGCCCCGCTCTCGAAGACGGTACGCCCGGAGCCGATCCTGATCGTTCCGGCCTGGATCATGAAATACTATATTCTCGACCTTTCACCGCAAAACTCCCTGGTTAGGCATCTCGTCAGTCAGGGATATACGGTCTTCATGATTTCATGGAGGAATCCTGACGCAGACGCCCGTGATCTGACGATGGAGGATTATCGTCAACTCGGCGTTATGGCGGCGTTGGAGGCGGTCCGCGCGATCATTCCGGACCACAAAATCCATGCCGCCGGCTATTGCCTCGGAGGCACCCTGTTGGCCATCGCCGCAGCCGCCATCGCCCGTAACGAGGATGATCCGTTCGCGTCGCTGTCACTTCTGGCCAGCCAGGTCGATTTCACCGAGCCTGGCGAATTGCAGCTCTTTATCGACGAAAGCCAGCTTTCCTTTCTCGATGGCGTGATGTGGAAACAGGGTTATCTCGACACCAGCCAGATGGCCGGAGCGTTCCAGATGCTGCGCTCGAACGATTTGTTCTGGTCCCGCGTGACGCGGCACTACCTGATAGGTGAGCAGCCCGCCTTGAACGACCTGATGGCCTGGAACGCCGATGGCACGCGGATGCCCTTTGCAATGCATTCGGAGTATTTGCGCAAGCTATATCTCGACAATGATCTGGCCGAGGGCCGTTTCATGATCGACGGACGTCCGGTTGCGCTGTCCGACATCCGCGAACCGATCTTTGCAGTCGGCACGGTCAAGGATCATGTCGCGCCTTGGCCTTCCGTCTTCAAGATACAGGCGCTCACCGACACCGACGTAACCTTCGCGCTGACCAGCGGCGGGCACAATGCCGGTATCGTGAGCGAACCAGGCCATCCGCGCCGGTCCTACCGGATCGGAACCAAGCGTGCGCTGGATCGCCAGCTCGATCCACAGACATGGATGGCCAACTCAGAACCGCGCGACGGGTCGTGGTGGGACGCCTGGATGTTCTGGCTCGATGGACATTCCGGCGAACCGGCCACGCCCCCTGCCATGGGCGATCCGAAGGCCGGCTACCCGCCCATTGCCGATGCGCCGGGGACCTACGTGTTTCAAAAATAGGATATCGCCGTGTCGCTGCGCGGCACTTCAAAGGACAAGGCAAATGACCTCCAAACGAAATACCGGCTTGCTGATTGCGGCCATCGTGGCGCTGCTGTTCGGGGCGCTGACCATTCTTTCGGGAGGCCGCACTCTGTTCGGCGGCCTCGAGGCACGCGCGGCGATGGGCGATGCGGTGCCGTTTGTGCTCTGGTTCAACTTTCTGGCCGGATTTGCCTATGTGATAGCCGGAATCGGAATGATGTTGCAGCATCGCCGGGCGGTCTGGCTCTCGATCGCCATTCTGGCGGGCACCGCCCTGGTCCTGGTGTTTTTCGGCGTCCATGTACTGCAGGGCGGCGCCTATGAAATGCGCACGGTGGGCGCGATGATCCTGCGCACACTGGTGTGGGCCGCAATATCTGTCGTCGTCCTGCGACAGCTGGGTCAGAGCCGGCACATCACAAACTGAACGTTTACAGCGATTGGCGAACGCCCGAATCACGGAACTAAAATTCCAGTCAAACCATATGGAAGACCAACCCATGCGACCGATCATTGTCCTGCTTATGGCATCCGTGGTTTTGGCGTCTTGCGGCCGCGAGCCGGTCGATATTCCTGAACCAAGGGAGCGAACCATCGAACCCTACCGTGTCGTGGAAGCTGCAGGCAGCAGGGATGTCCGGCTGCCCGGGCTAATTCAGGCGGCAGACCGGGCATCCCTCGCCTTTGCGGTTTCAGGAACATTGGTCGAGCTGAACGTCAACAATAGTGACCGGGTGGAAGAAGGCGCAATCATCGCGCGCCTTGATGATGAGCTCTTCCGGCTCCAGATTGACACGGCTCGGGCTCAGCTCCAGAGGGCAAGCGCGACCGCAGAAGAACGCCGCCTGGAACTGGATCGGCGGCGCCAGCTCTATGAAAGCGGTTGGATATCGCCGGCGGCGCTCGAGCAATTTACGGCCGCCTATGTGACCGCAGAAAGCGATGTCAGGGCGAGTCGGGCCGTACTTGGACAAATGACGCGGAGCCTAGAGCGCTCAACGCTGTATGCGCCCTATGCCGGGGTCATCGCGAATGTCCATGTTGATCCGTTCGAGGAAGTCTATGTCGGCATGCCGATCGCTGAGTTGAATGCCGATGGCGGGTTGGAGGTTTTGGTGGATGCTCCGGACCGGCTTGCGGGCCAGTTGACGCCGGGTATGAATGTCGCCGTCGATCTGACGACGATAGAGGGATGTGGCTGCGCCGGACAAATCATTCAAGTTGGCCGGGATGCCGGGGCCACGAACACAATTCCGGTAACGATCAGCATCAGAAACCCGCCGTCGAACCTGCTTCCCGGCATGGCTGCCAGTGCAACCATCACGCTCGTTTCAGAGACAGTGGGAACTCCCATCCCATTCGCCTCGGTCGTTGCCGGGCCGGCGCAGGATCAGGTTCATGTCTTCCTTTATGATCGTGAAACCTCCCGCGTACGGCTGGTGCCGGTAACGGTATCGGGTGCCCAGGGGAATATTGTGCTGGTGAGTGAGGGGTTGAGTGCGGGCGATGTCATTGCGGCGGCCGGGACAGGGATATTGCGTGATGGGCAGCGTGTCCGTCTCCCTGAAAATCTTCAATAATCAGGGGGCAAAGGCGAATGACCGATTTTGCTCTGAAAAACTCTCGCATTCTCGTACTCTTTATCGGGTTTCTTGTGGTTGGCGGGCTGCTGAGTTTCGCCAGCTTCCCGCGCGCCGAAGACCCGATTATCCAGATCCGTAATGTCGGGATTGTCGCGCAGGCGCCAGGGCTAAGTCCGACCGAGGTCGAGATGCTCATCGCCCGGCCCATCGAGGAGGCGTTACGGGATATTCCCGAAATCGAGTCAATTTCCGCATCAGCGCAACGAGACCGGGCCATCTTCGACATCCAGGTGACCGATTACACCGGTGATGTTGACGCGGTGGTTCAGGAAATCCGGAATCGCGCCGAAAGCGTTCAGACCGATCTGCCTCCGCAGGCCCTTGCTGTCATTGTGGAAGAAGATATCGGGTTGGTATCGGTGGTAACTGTGGCGCTGTGGAGCGATGGCTATTCCCACGCCCTGATGCGCGAAACCGCAGAAGACATTCGCAGCCGGATTTATGCCATGGAGGCCGTTCGCAAGGTGCGGCTCTACGGCGTGCAAGAAGAACAGATATTCATTGAGTTCGACCTGCATCGCACATCCCGGTTGGGAATTGGACCGGGAGCGGCCGCGCAGGCGATCGCCGATCAAAACACAGTCTCACCGACCGGCCTTGTTGTGGCCGATGGACGCCGGCTGGCCGTTGAACCATCGGGAGCACTGATGGACGAGGATGACGTTGCGAATGTCACGTTTCAGCTTCCCGGCAGAGGCGATCTCGTTCGCATCGGCGATGTCGCCAATGTTCGCCGGGGGTATCAGGATCCACAGGACAACCCGGTTTTTTTCAATGGCCGCCCCGCGGTTATCATTGCGGTTTCGACCCATGAGGGGACCGATAATGTGCTCTTTGGTGACAGGCTTGATGCCGCGCTGAATGCGATCCAGATGGATCTGCCGATCGGCCTCGAACTCGATTATGCGTCTTTCCAGCCGGATTTGATCGAAGTTGCGGTCGATGGCGCTCTGAACAATGTTTACCTCACCCTGGTCATCATCCTGATCGTTGTGATCGTATTCCTGGGGATAAGGTCGGGCCTGATTGTCGGCGCCTTTGTCCCGTTGACCATGCTTTCAGGTCTTATCCTGATGGGTTTTTTCGACATCGAGCTGCAGCGCATGTCGATCGCCGCCACGATCATTGCCCTTGGTCTGCTCGTCGATAACGGCATCGTCATGACCGAAGACATCCGGGTGAGGATGGAAAATGGTGCGCCTGCCAGAGAGGCAGCGGTGGCGGCCGGAAAATCACTCGCCATTCCGCTTTTGACATCGACATTGACGACCGTCGCAGCCTTCTTCCCGCTCGCCCTCATTCCCGGCGCCGCCGGTGAATATGTCGGCACGCTGGGAACTGTGGTCATCCTGCTGCTGTTATCATCATGGGCTTTGTCGATGACGGTAACGCCCGCCCTGTGTTCCTGGTTCCTCAAGGTCAAACCCTCCAACCTTCGAAAGCGCGAGACTTCCGACGCGTTTCAGGGGTGCCTCTACGGGCCATACAGATACGTCCTGTCCAAACTCCTGGCGTTCCGATTGATATTCCTCACGGGTGTTGGTGCGATTCTGGCTCTGTCGGTTTTCACGTTTCTGCAATTGCCGAACGCGTTTTTTCCGACCAGCGAGCGCAATCAGTTTCTGGTTTACATGAATCTGGAAGCCGGAGCCGACATCCGCACCACTGAGCTTGCGGCCCGTCGATTGGCCGAATGGTTGAGTGACGAAACCGTCAATCCCGAAATCGTCTCTAACACCACTTATGTTGGAGAGGGTGGTCCGCGTTTTTATCTTGCACTCTCGCCCATGAAACCCGCTCCCAATCGGGCGTTTATACTGGTGAATGTGCAAACGCATCAGCAAATCCCCGAACTTCTTACCCGCACCAATGCGTATGCGGATGCGCATATTCCCGAGGCCAATGTGGATGCCAAGGCGATGTGGTTTGGTCCCAGCGAAGCCGGTTGGGTTGAATTCAGACTCGTCGGAGACAATTCGGATATTCTTTACGCGCTCGCGCAGGAGGTCGAGGCTGGCTTCCTGGCGCTTCCCGGTGCCAGTGGTATTCTCCTGGACTGGGAAAACCGGGTGCTTGAAGTCGACCTGCAGATTGATCAGGAGCGTGCGCGCCGGGAAGGCGTGAGTTCGGCTTCCGTCGCCCAGGCCTTGCGCCGGACCTTCAATGGCCAGGAAGTCACAACCCTGCGGGAAGGGCGTTTTGAAATCCCCGTCATGGTGCGTGCCGAAGAGACGGCGCGCGAAACACTCGCCTCCGTAGAAGGCACGATGATCTGGTCCGATCGGGATCAGGATTTCGTCCGCTTGGGTGAAGTCGCGTCCGGCAGTCCACGCTGGATCTATCCCCGTATCGAGCGCATCGATCTTGAACGCGTCATCACAATTGGCGGGCATTCCAGCAGCCTAGGTGCGAGCGAAATTGTCGACGCGATGCGATCAACGCTCGCGGGGCTTGATTTGCCCGCCGGCTACAGGGTTGAAATCGGCGGTGAGCCGGAAGATCAGGCCCGAGCGCAACGTCGCCTCTATTCCAATTTCCCGTTTGCTCTGGCGACCATTGCCTTGCTGCTGATTTCCCAATTCAACTCCATCCGCCGCGGGGGCATCATCTTGATGACGGTTCCGCTGGTCCTGGTAGGGGCCGTTCTCGGGCTTGTGGTCATGGGCGCGCCCTTTGCTTTTATGGTCCTGCTGGGATTGGTGAGCTTGGCCGGTATTGTAATCAATAACGGGATCGTACTGATTGACCGGATCACGAGTGAAGAAGCAAAGGGCACGCTTCAATTGGAAGCTATCTTGTTTGCCTGTCTGTCCAGGTTGAGACCAATTCTGATGACAACACTCACGACGGTTCTTGGTCTGATTCCTCTGATTCTTTACGGTGGAGTGCTGTTCTATGGGATGGCCTCAGCGATCGCATTTGGTCTCTTGATCGGCGCCACCCTCACCCTTGGTGTCGTGCCGGTGCTGTACAGCCTGCTTGTTGGTGAAAAACAGGAAGTATGAGGGTGGAAGCGGACAATACCGAAATGTTCTCCAGCCCGTCACCGGGGGACGACGCGAGATGCCATCCCTCGCATACTGGAGTTCGCACAATGGAGATTATGCGCCACATTTCAGGTTAACATGACAATCCGAACAAGCATTAGCGGTCACTCGTCGCTTTCAGATCTGCGCCAGGAACGTTGGATCAGAGCAATTCCACCAATAGCGGATCGTCTCGTGCGTGATATCGAGGCGGCGTTGTTTTGCAGGACAACGGAAAACGGCTGTACGTCATCACGACAAGGTGCAAAATTTCCGGCGAAATATTTGGACGAATTACGCATCGCGGGAGGCTCGGGAACTGCCTCCCCGCACTCAAGACGAAGTTCCTCTGACAACACCCACCGGTGCGATGGGTACTATATATGAAGTTGCGTTGAATTCTGGACCTGGTCGTTGAAAAAGGTTCAAACTACCATTCGTATGGCTCTCGAGCTTTCGCGGATGGGGAAAGCGACACCATTACGAGTAACGCTCCTTGCGCTTGGTGTGAATGATTGTCAGCTGCGAGTTCATGCCGAGGGGATCGAAAGATGGCGGATGAAGACACGACTGGGGAGGGAGCCGATATCCCCGAGCTCGACGAAATCAGAAAAGATGTAGATTCTGGGAAAACGCCAAAGGCAAGCGTACGCGAGCTTCTGCGTTGGTTCGGGTCCAGTCGCCGGCGGTCGGGTGTTGTAGACCGTATCGAAGCTGAACTCGAACGTGTCGGTCTAAGAACGGATCCGCATTTTACCACGACGTGGATCGATGCGCCGGTCACTTTTCGAAAGTTTGAGGACGCAGTGGCGGCTGCGGAGGTGCCGCCGTCAGCAACTGGTGACCCATCCAATGCGTCTGAAAGCGAGGGCGGGAGCATCACTGCAGCCGACATGACGCATTTGGTTCGGATGCTCGAAGCGGCAAACCGTGAAGTTATCTGGGTAAATCCACAGGACTCAATCAAAACGGCCGTCACACTTTTGTTGGCCTATGACTTCTCACAACTCGCGGTCATGACAGGCGAGCGCGAGCTGAAAGGGGCTATTAGTTGGAAGTCGATTGGAAGTCGCCTCAGCCAGAAAAAGTCTCTCAAGCATGTTTCTGACGCCACGGAACAGGCATCAGAAGTCTTCGATACGGATTCGTTGTTCGTTGCCACAAAGACGATCGTTGAGCGTGAGTATGTCTTTGTTCGATCCTATGCCGACAAGCGGATTACCGGGATCGTGACGGCAACCGATTTGAGCGAGCAGTTCCAAGCATTGTCTGAACCGTTTCTTTTGCTGGGCCGCATCGAACATCAAATTCGGCGATTGCTCGGTGAGGTGTTCGACGTTCAAACTCTGCGCGACGCCTGCGACGAGAATGACCCCAAGCGCAAACGAGATCTCACGAAAGCCTCGCAGCTAACCTTTGGGGAGTACCAAAGGATTTTCGAGAAGGACGAGAATTGGTCCAAACTTGGGTTTTCTGCGTGCCGAAAGGTGTTCTGTAAAGAGTTGGACGAGGTTCGAAAACTGCGCAACGAGATTATGCATTTTCATCCTGACGCGATCGAAGATGGAGACCTCGAACCACTTCATCGGCTCTCACGGCTTTTGGAGCAGCTAGATAAGCTGGCACGTTGAGGCAGGTCGAAAAAGCTTGTTGACTTGCCACGACGACTTGCGCGCGCCTGGTCCTATCTCCATCGCGAGCAGCTCGAAGCGACCAGCGGGCTGTCGGATTGGCACGGCCTCTGAACCCGGGTTCAATTGTTCGAGGCTGTCTGGCAAGGTTCTGAAGCGGATATGGTGCTGTCAGACGAACGCGAACCGGTCTCCGCAATCTGTCGCCGGCCTAGGCTCAGACCGCAAGTTGGCGCCATTCGGCCAGGGCAGCACAGCGGAACTGCTTGAAGATCTCCCGGCGGTTCAGATGTCGTTGGTGACTGAAGTGATTGTGGACGGATGACTGGGCCGAAACGAATCTCTGCAAGGTTTCGAAGCTTCGAAACTTGCCCATCGCTCGCTCCTTTCGCCGGAAGGGGAGGTGCGAGTTTTCGGCGCGATTATTGAGCCAGCGTCCGGTCTCCTGACGGCCGGCATTGCCGATGACCTTCATTGCGGCTTTGTATGACTTCAGCCGATCCGTCACCACGACGTGCGGATTGCCGTATCGCTTCATCGTTCTGCGCAAAAATCTCAACGCTGCTTTGCGATCCCGGCGCCTGGTGACATAGGCCTCAAGAACTTCGCCTTCGTGATCAACCGCCCGCCAGAGATAGTGAAGCTCGCCGTTGATCTTCACGAAAACCTCGTCTAAGTGCCAGGTCCAGTTCGAGTGACGATGGCCCTGAACTCGCCGCTTTCGGATCTGCGCCGCGAACATCGGACCGAAGCGGTTCCACCAGAAACGCACCGTTTCGTGCGTGATATCGATCCCGCGTTCGTGGAGCAGGTCCTCGACGTTTCGCAGCGAGAGCGGAAAGCGGATGTACATCATCACCGCCAGGCGGATGATCTCCGGCGAAGTCTTGAAATATTTGAACGGATTACGCATCCGTTGAGGCTATGGAACTACCGTCCCGCGCTCAAGGCGAAGTTCCTCTGACACGACCTATAGCAGCAATCCTCGGACGCACTCCAAGCGCCAGATCGAGCAGCTGGCCAAGAGCATCAAGACTTTTGGCTGGACGAATCCGATCCTGGTTGATGATGAGCTGGGCGTGATCGCCGGCCATGGCCGGCTTGCGGCCGCGAAGTCGCTCGGCTTCGCTGAGGTGCCTGTGATGCGGCTGTCCGGGATGAGCAAGGCGCAGCGCCGTGCCTATGTCATCGCGGACAATCGGCTCGCTGAGACGGCGGGCTGGGACGAGGATCTACTGCGTTTGGAGATCGGTTCGCTGATCGAGATGGATCTCGAGTTTGAGATCGAGGCGATCGGCTTCGAGACCGGTGAGATCGATGTGATCCTGGCCGGTGAGGAGGTGCCGGCCGAGCCGGAAAACGTGCCTGAGCCTGCCGAAGGGCCAGCAGTTTGTCTTCTCGGCGATGTCTGGCAGCTGGGACGGCATCGCCTCGTCTGCGGCGATGCGCTCGATGCGGCGGCCTATGCCGCCTTGCTGAAGGGGGAGACAGTTGACACGTGCTTTACTGATCCGCCGTACAACGTGCCCATTGCCGGACATGTCAGCGGCCTGGGCAAGAAGACGCATGATGAATTTGTCATGGCGTCGGGTGAGATGTCGGATGCTGAGTTTTCGAACTTCTTGACGACAGTAACGGCACGGATCAGTGCGGCGGTGAAGCCGGGCGGTATCGTTTTCGCCTGCATGGACTGGCGCCATATCTGTGATCTGGTCGCTGCGGGCGTCGCTGAAATTGGTGAGCTGAAAAATATCTGTGTCTGGAACAAGGATGTGGGCGGGATGGGCTCACTCTATCGTTCCAAGCACGAGATGGTGGCCGTCTTCGCCAATCGTGGAGGCCGGCATGTGAACAATATTCAGCTGGGCCGTTTTGGCCGAAACCGGACCAATGTCTGGGATTATGGCGGGATGAATGGCCGGGGCGATGAGCTGGCCATGCATCCGACCGTCAAGCCGACCGCCATGGTGATGGACGCGATCAAGGATGTGACGGCCAGGGATGGACTGGTGCTCGATCCGTTTGGTGGATCGGGGTCGACCTTGCTGGCGGCAGAGCGGTGTGGCCGCACCGCTCGGCTGATTGAGCTGGATGAGCGGTATTGCGATCTGATCATCACGCGCTTCGAGGAGGCGACCGGGCAGACCGCGGTTCTTGAAGAGAGTGGCGAGACATTCGATCTGGTTCGCGAAATGCGCCTGGACTGGGGCGAAGACGCCCTGGCCAGCCAGTCCGAGGAGTTCGCTGATGTTTGGTAGCTCCGATGATGAATATGAGATTGGGTACAAGAAGCCGCCTCGGGCAACTCGATTTCAGAAAGGGCAAAGTGGCAATCCGAGGGGGCGACCGAAAAAGGCGCCGGAAACGGTGGCCTCCTGCGTCGCCGGCATTCTGGGCGAGCGCTTCCAGGCGCGCGTCAATGGCGAACTGGTGTCGATGACGGGAGAAGAATTGATGGCCCGCCGCCTCGTCGAACAGGCCCTGAAGGGCGACGCCAAGGCGTTCGAGAAGGTACATCAGCTTCGCGCCCAGCATGCGGCAGTCCTGGAAAGAGCTGAAGAGAAAATGCGTGGCCGCGAGCCTCTGGTTATCGAATTCGTGCACGCGAAAATTCCTGAAGAGGAGTGCTATAAAAAGCCTGGCGAACGGATCGATTATAACAAGAAAGGTCAGGTCATCAGTCGAGAGCGATGGGAAGGGTACGCGCCTGATGACGCCGAGGAGGGTGGCGACGTCGAGCCTGACTGATCAGTTTAGCGGCCTCAACAGGATAGAACATGATAGACAATAGGCCATAGCGGCCCGCCCCATGTGAGATGAGGCGGGCCGCAGCGCATTTCGGGACTGGACTTGGCCGACCGGTCGAGCATGCATGCAGTCCACGCCCGGGCCCTTGATCCCCGGGCCTGCCTCAGTGACGGGCGGCCCATCAGTTGGCCGCACCGCACCGGAGAGACAGACATGACAAAACTGACCCAAAACCAGCACACCATCCTTGAAACACTCGAAGCGGCGGGCGGGCCGATGCCCTGCGCTGAACTCGCCAAGGCGTTCGCGGATCAAGACGCGTTCGCCACCGATCTTGAGGCCCTGGTCGACACCGGCTTTGTGAGCCGAAAAGCCCGCTCGCTGACGATCACCGAGATCGGCCTGGCAGCACGCGCACCCGCGAAGGAGGCCCGCAGCGGCGACAAGACTTCCGACCCGACCGCGACAAACCGACCGGCAAACGCGCCAACCAAGAAAGACCAACTCAAATTGCTCCTCAAGAGGCCTGAGGGCATCACGGTGCCCGATCTCGCCTCGGCGCTGGAATGGCTGCCGCACACGACACGAGCCGCACTCACCGGGCTCAAGAAGACGGGCTGCGTGATCGACAAACTCCCTCCCCTAGTCGGCAGCCGCTCCTCACACTACCGGCTGGTGGAGGCCGACTGATGGCCCGGCGTCCATCGGCACCACCTGCGATCGACCTGGAAGTCCTGGTCGATCGCAAGCGCGACGAGCTGATCGACATCTGGTCTGCTGAATTCGGCACCAAACCCCCGCGCGCGCTCAGCCAGCCATTTCTGGCCCGCCTCCTCGCCTATGACCTCCAGGTCCAGGCGAGGGGTGGGCTCAATGCGCGTCTCGACAAGCGTCTGCTGGCAACTGCCGCCGGGCAAAGCCCAAAGCCCGCTGCTCCGCGTTTGAAGCCGGGCGCCCGCCTCCTGCGGACATGGAACGGCGTCACCCACCGGGTCGATGTTGTCGAAGCGGGATATCGCTACCGTGACGAGACCTACAAATCTCTCTCCGCCATCGCGGCCCAGATCACAGGCGCGCACTGGTCGGGCCCGCGCTTCTTCGGCCTGACCACCCGAGGCCGGGCGACATGACACAGGATTCTGGGGGTGCGCGGCGCACCATTCGCTGTGCGATCTATACGCGCAAGTCCTCTGAAGAAGGGCTCGACCAAGACTTTAACTCGCTGGACGCCCAGTACGAGGCCTGTACGGCCGATATCGCCAGCCAGAAAGCCGAGGGCTGGAAGGCATCGCCGGAGCGCTATGATGATGGCGGGATATCCGGCGGCACGATGGAGCGGCCCGGCGTCCAACGCCTGATCGCCGACATCGAAGGCGGCCGGATCGACATGATCGTCGTTTACAAGATCGACCGGCTGACGCGCTCCCTGTCCGATTTTGCGCAGCTGGTGGACCGGCTGGATACGGCCAACTGTTCCTTCGTCTCGGTCACCCAGGCGTTCAATACCTCCACCTCGATGGGCCGTCTGACGCTCAATGTCCTGCTCTCCTTTGCCCAGTTTGAACGTGAGGTCACCTCTGAACGCATCCGCGACAAGATCGCCGCCTCTAAGAAGAAGGGCATGTGGATGGGGGGAATGGTGCCCATGGGCTATGATGTTGATCCCGACCCCAATCGGCGCAGCCTGATCGTCAACCCGGCCGAGGCCGCACACATCACCCAGATCTTCGCGCTCTACGACGAGCATGAATGCATCGCCGCGGTCGCGGAGAAAGCCGAGGCGGCGGGCGTTCGCTCGAAATGCCGCCAGTTTAAATCCATGCAGGCCTATGGCGGCAAGCCCCTCTCGCGCGGCCAGGTCCACTTCATCCTGACCAATCCGATCTATGCCGGCCGGGTTCGCCACAAGACTCAAGTCTATGAAGGCCTGCACGACGCCATCATCGAGCCGGCATTCTGGGACCGGATGCAGGAGAAACTCCAGGCCCACGCCGCCCGGCCTCGGATCCGGAACTCCGCCACTGGCATACTGAGCCAACCAGAGGCTCGATCTCCCCTTGCCGGCAAGCTCTTCGATGAGACCGGCGATCGTCTCACACCGACCCACTCGAAACGCTCCACCGCCAGCGGCGCCAAGCGGATCCGTTATTATGTCTCGCGCCGGCTGCTGCAGGGAGCAAAGGACGATCCCTCCGGCTGGCGCCTTCCGGCCCTCAAGCTGGACCGCGCCGTCTACGGTGCGATCGCAGATCATCTCACCGAGGCTGGCCATCAGCTCCTGACGGAACCCGATCCCATCGCGCTTTACGCGGCCCAGGATCACCTGCGCCGGGTCCACACCCGGCTCAAGGCACACGACGCCGATCTGATGCAGGCATTGACGGCCAAGGTCACCGTGTCAGCCCGCAGGTTGATCATCGATCTGGACCGCACCGGCCTGGCGACCCAGCTGGACATCATGCCCGGAGCGCTCGACGCAGACGCGCTTCGGATCGAAACCAGTTTTGAACTGCGCCGGCGAGGTGTCGAGGTGAAGATCGTCACCGGACAGTTTGAGGGCGCGCCGGATCACACGCTGATCAACGCCATCGCCAAAGCCCATCAATGGCTGGCCGAAGCAAGAAAAGGCGTCTCGCTCGCCGCCATCGGCAGGCGCTATGGCTGGACCGACTCGCCCGTGCGTCAGCGCATCCGGCTGGCCTTCCTGTCACCGCAGATAACCACAGCCATTCTGGAAGGGCGCCAGCCGCCCGAGCTCAGCCTGCAGCACCTGCTGACCCGACCCATTCCGCTCGACTGGGATCGCCAGGCCAAGACGCTGGGATTTGCCCAATCCGACGCTGCGAATTAATCCCTGTTCCGCCTGAAAAACATCCCTGTTCGACGGCCTAACAGGGAATGAGTATTCCCTGTTATTCGCGTAGGGAATTTCCCCACAACCCACTGAAACTACGCACTTATTGCCAGTGGAATTTGCCCAAAGCAGGCATTATCGCGCAATTTTCCCTGTAAGCGACCACTTTCAGGGAGAACGACGCTACCCGATCTGCCCAAACTGGCCCGCAGAGACACTCCGGTAAATTTCAGGGAATTCGCGCGCACAACGCCGCGCTCGCCGCGGAGGCGGCCGCCTAACGCAGGGAATTGCGGGGCTTTTTGGCGGCCGCTGAGTGGTGGATTTCATTTGGGGGGATGTATGGCGGTGAGGGTGGGATTCGAACCCACGAGACGGTTCCCCGCCTACACACTTTCCAGGCGTGCGCCTTCGACCACTCGGCCACCTCACCGCGAGGAGGGCGGACTATACGCATCACGGGGGCTAGAGCAAGTGGCCTCAATCAGCTGCGGCAGCCTGCGCAGCAGGGGCAGGCGGGCGTGGGGTTGGGCTGGCGACAGTTCGGGCTCTGGCAATCGCGCCGGGAGTGCCTATTTTGACGTCAGATCCGATCCAGGAAACCACCATGACCGAGCTCACCGCAAACCCTGCCATCATCCCTGCCGACCAGGCCCTGCCCGGCCGCGCCGCGCCGATCGTCACGGCCAGCCATCATTTCGTGACCGGGCGGCCCCTGAAGGTCGAGCGGCCGGAGATGATGGAAGAAATCTTCTTCGGCATGGGTTGCTTCTGGGGCGTCGAGCGCCTGTTCTGGCAGGCCGAGGGCGTCTGGCACACGGCGGCCGGTTATGCGGGAGGCTACACACCCAATCCGACGTATCGCGAAGTCTGCTCCGGCTCGACCGGTCATGCCGAGATCGTACGGGTGGTTTATGACCCGCAAGAAATCTCCGTCTCCGCCCTGCTGAAACTCTTCTGGGAAGGTCATGACCCGACCCAGGGCATGCGGCAGGGCAATGATCGCGGCAGCCAGTATCGCTCGGCGATCTATGTCACGACGCCGCAGCAGGCACTGGAAGCCCAGCTCAGCCTGACGGCCTACAACAAGGCCCTGGCGGCGCATGGCCGCGGTCCGGTCACGACCGAAATCGCCGAAGCCGTGCCCTTTTTCTATGCCGAGGATGATCACCAGCAATATCTCGCCAAAAATCCCGGCGGCTATTGCGGACTGTCCGGCACCGGCGTGGTCTGCCCGATCGGCACCGGGATCGGGGCTGTCTGAGGCGGGACGCGCCAGAAGCCAGGCTCGCTGCAGGATCGCCGCGGCCGGGGAATCGCCGCAGATTGATGCCAATGCGGATCCGCCGGGCCCGCCACACGCTTGGGAAATGAATCCTTGAAACGCCTGATCGCCTTTGATGTCGACTCGACGCTCCTGCGGGTGGAGTCGCTCGACACCGCACTGGAAGCGGCGCTGGCGAACCTGCCCGATTCGGCCGCGGCCAGGGCGCGGCTGCACGATATCACCAATGCCGGCATGACCGGCCGGATGGCGCTACGCGATTCGCTCGAGGCGCGACTGCAACTGGCCTCGCTTGACCGCGCCATGGTATTGCGGATCGCCGAGGACTTGCGCAAGCGCGTGACGCCGGGCATGGCGGCCCTGCTGCGGCAATTGCGGGCCCAGGGTGATGAATTGCACGCCGTCTCCGGCGGTTTCGCCGACCTGCTCGAACCGGTGCTGGGTGATCTCGGCTTCGGCCGCAGCGAGATGCACGCCAATGAATTCATCTATCTGGACGAACAGGTCATCGGCCTTGACCCGGACTGCCCGCTATCGCGCAATGGCGGCAAGGCGGAAATTCTCAACCGCATCTCGCGTCATGCCAGGACCACCATCATCATCGGCGATGGCATGACCGATTTCGAAGCCTTCGAGCAGGGTGCCGCCGATAAATTCATCGGCTTCGGGGCCATCGCCCAGCGCGAAGTCGTCCTCGCCGCAGCCGAATGGGCCGGCGAAAGCTATGTCCGCAGCGTCAATGCCCTGGCCAGCCTGCTCAAGACCTAGCCGAGGATCAGGCGGGCCCGGATCGTGCCATCCATTGCCTTGATGCGATCGAGGAAATCGGCAGGCAGATCGCCTTCGAGGTCGGCGGCGACATAGCCCAGCTCACCGCGGGTCTCCAATTGCTGGGCCGCGATATTGGCGCCGGCTGCACTGACCGCATCATTGAGCCGCGACAGATAGCCCGGCGCATTGCCGTGAAAGCTCAGCAGCCGCACCCGGCCGGTCTTGATCGCACCCGGCTCGATCTCCGGCACATTGACGGCGCCCTTGGTGGCGCCGTGGCTGAGAAAGCGGGCCAGCTTGGCGGCGACATCATCGCCGATCGCCTCCTGGGCCTCCAGCGTCGAACCGCCGACATGCGGGGTGAGGATTATGTTCTCGAATTTCTGCAGCGGCGTCACGAAGGCTTCGTCCTTCGAGGCCGGCTCCTTCGGGAAGACATCCACGGCGGCGCCGATCAGATGGCCACTCTCGAGGGCTGCGCACAGCGCGTCGATATCGACCAGATCGCCACGCGCCTGGTTGATCAGGATCGAGCCGGGCTTCATGCGGGCAATCGCCTGGGCGTTCATCATATTGTGGGTCGTCGGCAGCGAGGGCACGTGCAGGGTCACGACATCACACAGCTCGAGCAATTCATCGAGCGAGCCGACCGAGCGCGCATTGCCATGGGCCAGCTTGGGTTCGACATCATAGAAATAGACATGCATGCCCAGCCCGCTGGCCAGCACGCTCAATTGCGAGCCGATATTGCCATAGCCGACAATGCCGAGCTTCTTGCCGCGCACTTCGTGGGAATTGGTCGCCGATTTGAGCCATTCGCCACGCTTGGCGGCGGAGGCGCGCAGCGGCACGCCGCGCATCAGCATGATCACCGAGGCCAGGGTCAGTTCGGCGACCGAGCGGGTATTGCCAAACGGGCCATTGAAGACCGGAATGCCATGGCTGGCGGCGGCGTCGAGATCGACCTGGTTGGTGCCGATGCAGAAACAGCCCAGCGCCAGCAGGCGCGGCGCAGCGTCGAAGGCGGCCGCGGTCATTTTGGTGCGCGAGCGAATGCCGGCGACGCGAGCATCACCAAGGGCGGTGTGCAGATCGGCGGGCTCCAGCGCCGAGGCATGACGCTCGATGCGCAATCCCGCAGCCAGCAAGGGCGCATCGGCCACAGGATGGAGATTCTCAAACAGGACGGCGGTATCGGTCATCAGGCGCTCCCAGGACTGTGGCGCCAGACTAGGAGGATTTCGCTGCACCGCAACATCCACCGGAGGAAATTTGCACGCATGCGGCGGTTTTTCGCAGCCAGAAACCCTGATCATGCGCCAAACGGGCCACGGCGCCGCAAGAATCGTCTCAACTGGCCTCATAGGCGGCGCGCAGCCAGCCGATCACCGCCTCATCAATCTCGTCGGCGCCTTGCAGGCGCACCCGATGGGTGACCATCGCATTGAAGGAGCCTGCCGCCTCCAGCCGCCCGGCCGGCGGCATGGCACCGAGATTGAGTCCGAGATCGAGACGCGTTTTCGTCGAAGGCTGAACAATGGCAAACTGTTTCGACCGGCGCAGCGAGACATAGGCTTTCTTCGGCGCCAGCTCGACATCATCGCCCAGCCCGGTGGCGATCTGCATCAGACGGTCATGGATGGGGCGCAGCGCGTCCTTGCCGGCATATTGCGCCTCCACCAGATCGGCCTCGGAACCGGCCGTCTGCGGCGCCAGACGCTCCGGATTGAGACTCACCGTCGCCACGAGATTGGCATAACCATGGGTCAAACCATGTTCGCCCTTGAGCCAGGCGAGGATCTTGCCATGCTTGCGCTCGGAAACAGTGCCGGCCAGAATCAGCCATTCATCCAGCGAGCGGCCGGTCTTCTCGGGCATATTGGCAATCATGCTCTGCAACATTTCGTCAGGCGTGGCCATGCGGTCACCTTCCCCTCAAACCCGCGTCAGGCTAGCCAATCGGTCCGGATGGGAAAACCCCTATTCGGCTGGAGCGGCCCCGGCATCGGGCGCCAGCGCGTGCAGGGCAGCCAGCGTCAGATTGACGTGCTCATCCGGGTTCATTTCCGAATGCTTGAAGGCAATTTCGCCATCTTGCGCGATCACATAGGAGGTGCGGCTGGTCCAGCCCGGACGCATCATCAGTCCGACGCCATAGGCCGAGACCGTCTCGCGATCGACGGCGGCGACAGGGAAGGCGCTGGCGCAATGCGCCTCGGAAAACTCGGACAGGCGGTCGGTATTGCCGGCGGTGACGCCGATCAAAGTCGCCCCGGCAGCGGTGAATTCAGCCGCGGATTCGGCAAATAGCGCCGCTTCGACATTACAGCCGCCCGTGAAGGCCGCCGGGAAGAAATACATCACCACAGGACCGTTGGAGAGCGCCTCGCCAAGATCGAAATGAAAGGCTTCGCCGCCGAGAAAACCATCGGCCTGGAACAGGGGCGCGGTATCGCCGACTTCCGGCGCAGCGAAGGCTGGCGCGGCGAGGCAGGCAGTGACGGCAAGGCTGGCGAGGAAATGGCGCATGATGAACTCCAGGGGTTGGGGCGGGGATATCCTACCGCATAAATGCGCCCTGCCCGATTCATTGCAAGACCACGTGGTCAATCAGGCCGCTCGCTCACCAAAAGGTGAGCGGATTGGCCTAGTTGTCGTCCATCTTCAGCGCCGCGATGAAGGCTTCCTGCGGGATATCGACCTTGCCGAACTGGCGCATCTTCTTCTTGCCGGCCTTTTGCTTGTCCAGCAGCTTGCGCTTGCGGGTGGCATCGCCGCCATAGCATTTCGCGGTGACATCCTTGCGCATCGCCGAGAGGGTTTCGCGGGCGACAATGCGGCCACCGATCGCGGCCTGAATCGGGATCTTGAACATGTGGCGCGGGATCAGGTCCTTGAGCTTTTCGCACATGGCACGGCCACGCTGTTCGGCCCGGCCGCGATGCACCACCATGGAAAGCGCATCGACCGGCTCGTCATTGACCAGGATCGACATGCGCACGAGATCGCCCTCGCGATTGTCGATCCAGTGATAATCGAAGCTGGCATAACCCTTGGAGATGGATTTCAGCCGATCATAGAAATCGAACACGACTTCATTGAGCGGCAATTCATAGATCAGCATGGCGCGGCTGCCGGCATAGGTCAGCTCGAGCTGATTGCCGCGGCGGTCCTGGCACAGCTTGAGCACACTGCCGAGATATTCGTCGGGCACCAGGATGGTCGCCTTGATCCAGGGCTCGGCGATCGACTTGATCTTCATCACATCGGGCATGTCGGCCGGATTGTGCAGATCAATCGTGGTGCCGTCGGTGAGATCGATCTTGTAGACCACGGAGGGTGCCGTGGTGATCAGCTCGATATTGTATTCACGCTCGAGGCGTTCGCGGATGACTTCCAGGTGCAACAGGCCGAGGAAGCCGCAGCGGAAACCGAAGCCGAGCGCGGCCGAGGTCTCCATCTCATAGGAGAAGCTGGCATCATTGAGGGCGAGGCGTTCGATCGCTTCGCGCATATCCTCGAACTCGGCACTGTCGACCGGGAAGAGGCCACAGAAGACCACTGGCTGGGCCGGTTTGAAGCCCTTCAGGGCCTGCTCGCAGGGGCGGCGGTCATCGGTGATCGTGTCGCCGACGCGGGCATCGCGCACCTGTTTGATCGAGGCATTGAGATAGCCCAGCTCACCAGGGCCGAGGCTGTCAATCGCTTCCTTCTTGGGCCGGAAGACGCCGACACCATCGACGGGATAGGCCCCGCCCGAACGCATCAGGCGAACCTTCATGCCTTTTTTCAGCGTGCCCTCGACGACCCGCACCAGACAGATGACGCCGAGATAGGCATCATACCAGCTATCGACCAGCATCGCCTTGAGCGGCGCGTTCGGGTCGCCATGCACCGGGGGCGGCAGGCGTTTCACCACAGCCTCGAGCACGTCCTCGATGCCGAAACCGGTCTTGGCGGAAATCTCGACCGCCTCGGAGGCATCGATGCCGATCACATCCTCGATCTGTTCCTTGACGCGCGGCACATCGGCGGCCGGCAGATCGATCTTGTTGAGCACGGGGACGATCTCGTGATCGACCTCGATCGCCTGATAGACATTCGCCAGCGTCTGCGCCTCGACGCCCTGGGAGGCGTCGACAACGAGCAGTGAGCCTTCGCAGGCGGCGAGCGAGCGATTGACCTCATAGGCGAAATCGACATGGCCGGGGGTGTCGATCAGATTGAGGATATAGGTCTTGCCATCCTTGGCCGGGTAGTCGAGGCGCACGGTCTGGGCCTTGATGGTAATGCCCCGCTCGCGCTCGAGCTCCATATTGTCGAGCACCTGCTCCTTCATCTCACGATTGGTCAGCCCGCCCGTGTACTGGATCAGGCGGTCGGCCAGGGTGGATTTGCCGTGGTCGATATGGGCCACGATGGAGAAATTGCGGATCAGGGATTGGTCAGTGCTCATGGGCGGGGAGGTAGCATTGACTGACCGTGCGGCCAAGCGGGATGGGCTGTTTGCTTTATGCGCACCGGAAAATCTCCACGCCGCGAGCGGCTGGAGGGATAGGAGGTGTGCGGGACGCGGCAAATGCCGTTTAGCGCAATAAGTG